>OLVW01002868.1_pt1 | contig 11691 bp, 7 predicted proteins | sample 1673301 | NCBI WGS metagenome assembly OLVW01 (sample SAMEA3178941, study PRJEB25190) | human gut metagenome
TTATGTGTATTTGGAATTTCTCATTTTGGCTTGTACTATTTATATTCTAGCACCACCTATCTGCTCAACTATTTCATATTTAATATCTGCCATATCTATAAATCCTCCTTATTAGAATCAGCAACACCAAACTTATTTACAAAATCCTCATAGCCATTTACCCAGTCAAACTTCGTATCATCGGATACTGCTTTAAAATGAAGTTCTCCGCAATGAATCTTGTTTTTTTCCACATCAGTCAGGTCAGCCCATGTCTTACCTGCTTTTGTTTCAACGATGAAATATATTCCGATTGATGGGTCTTTCAAAGCCTCCTTGCGACATACTACCGCCCAGTCAGGGCTGTAATTACCATATGGTGTATCTATTACAAATCCACCCTTTTTCAGCTTTGTAAAAAGTAAAACATTCTCATTATTCTCCAACTTATGAGCAAACTTTGACTCACCTTCACTATCAAGCTTGTAATATTCATTCATCGCAGAACTTCTGTCAGATTTTGCTTTGAACACTCTCCATTCCTGCTCGAAATCTGCCTCTGTAATGGTATCAAGCTCAAAGATATTTCGCTCGTCTAATTCATATCCGTTTATCACTTCATAAGAAGTAATGTTGGAAGCCTTTGTATCATTAAGAATTCCTTTGATTAACTGAGTCACTTCATCCAAAATATCCTGATTATTAAGCAACTCTCGTTTAGTAACTCCCTGCAAAATCTTGAAAATTGCAAGTCTAGGTAACATTGTATGATACATTATAAAATTTGCAATTTCAAAATCAGATTTTGGGTCAGAAGTAATTTCCACTTCCAACTCCTTATCGCCATAAGCTAACTCTTCCATTACAAACATCTGCGATGTATTAAATTTTGCTCTACCCGTTTCAACCTTGTATTCATTCTTTGCTTTCTTGAATAATAAAGACTGATTAATCTGAAAAATACAGTCATCTATAAACTTGTCCTTGTCAATCTTAAATTTATAAATAGAACGCTGCATAAGATTCTTGCGAAGTCCAAGATATATCTTTTCAAACTCACCTTGTGTCACATAGGCTCTAACCCCATTATCATATGGAGCATTATCACCATTTGTAATCTCAATCTTTCTGGTACCTTTCTGAACCATCAGTTCCTTGAACTGTTGCTTAATCAGTTGTGCATGCTCATTCAAGGTATCATCAACAAACACCATATTATCCAGAGTTTTTGTTATCTGCTGTGAAGAACCCTTCAGCACGTTGTCTGTATTCATCACTCCGACAGACACCAGTTCTTCCTTAAGTGTATCCACCAGTTTAGGACTGATTTTCTCCTCTGGAATTCCTGCCGATTTTAATGTTTCAATCAAAATATCAGCAGTAACCTCATCCTTGACAAAATGCATATTATCATTGAAATCCTTCTGAAGTGCAGATGCAAAATGGTCATAATAATCATTTGCTATTACAGTCAATTCATTAATTCTACGATCAATACAACGATTGCCTGTGTTGTCAACCGGCAATCTTAATCCTCGACCAATCTCCTGTTTTTTAGCAATATCAGAACCGCCAGCTTTTAATGTACAAAGTGTAAACACATTGGGGTTATCCCATCCTTCTCTCAATGCAGAATGTGAAAAGATAAACGCAAGAGGCTCCTCAAAAGAAATCAGTTCATCCTTCTTTTCAAGAATAAGACTGATACCTCTATCAATATCTTCTTGTGACTTTGCCTTGAGTTTCACATCGCTATCGTCCACAGAGGAATCCCAGCCTTCAACATCTACCGCATTATTCTTCTTGTCTCTGGCAAAATATCCCTCTCTTACAGCCTGCACATTCATGTAGTCTGGAAAATACTCTTTATTCATTTCCAGCTCATGCGTATGAGTCGTTACATACTTTTTATACTCTTCATCAAAAATACGCAGATACTCGCCTCTTCCATCAGGAGCTGAATCATCACGCACCTTATCTACCGCATCGATAAAGAATAATGTCAAAGCCTTGATTTTCCTACCTGAACGAATAATGTTGAGCTGTTTTGTAAAATGGTTCTGTATCGCTAATCTTATTTGAATTCGCACAGCCTCATTCTTCTCTATCTCATGATTACTGTGCCCAAGCTCCAGACCAAAGAATCCTTCCTTAGTAGCAACTGACAATGGCTTTAATTTATGAGGTTCCTCTGCAATGCGATAATCCTTATACTGAGATAAACCACCCGATAATTCTTCAAGCGATGCTCCGCCACTTACATTGAAAGTTTTAAATCTGATTGTCCCACCTTGATTTTGCGAAAATATCTCAATCTTTGCTTTCAAATCGGAAGTAAATGCAAGATATCTGACATATGGATAATCCTTTGGAATCACCCCATAGACTGTCTTAACAACAATCTTTTTAACTAAATCCTTCTGATATGCTGCAAAGGAATCCAGCTTATAAATCTGATTGTATAACTGCTTGTGTGTAGCAGAATAACGTAAAGTAAAAAGTGGCTTTAACTCTTCAATAGCAACTAAAGACTTTGACTTTTTCTTTTTAGTACCTTCAATCTTCTGTGGTTCATCTATAATTACGATTGGCTTGATGTATTTGATATCTTCCCAAAGATTTTGCTCATACTCATCTGTTTTCCTAAGTATATTTGTATCTTTATTAAATGCCTGAATATTTAACACACAAATGCTTAAATCATTACTCTCAACTAACTTTGAACTGATTTGCTTTGGGTTTTTACTGTCATAAATAAAGCTATGCTTACCAATATCAATGTTGTAAAGTCTCTTGAAATGGTCAGCTAACTGCTCCATCGATTTTTCTACCCCCTTACGGATGGCAATAGATGGAACTACTACCATAAACTTACGAAATCCATATTCCTGATACAACTCAAGAATTGTACGAAGATATACATAAGTCTTACCGGTACCTGTTTCCATTTCAATCGTAAAGTTATTTCCATCAGCCAGAACATTATCAGCAAATAAATCATTGGATAGTTGTACTTTTCGTAAGTTCTCCAATAGTCTGCTACCAACAACAATGTCATTATTTCTAACAGGGTCACCCTCACCCACTTTTCGAATACGATTAGGTCTGTAAATACCATCTACATGTCTTGATAAACCTCTGAATAATTCTACAGTAGAATGAATTGCCTGCATCTGATAGTCAAGGTCATCCTCAAATTGGAATGTAATACGCTTTGCCATAATTCCATTCCTCCTTAAATAAATTCTACTGTATATGTAGGCTTGTTAGTTCCAGCATTCTTTTCAATCAGAGCTTTCAATCTTCGGAATGTCTCATCTTTCAGCGCAATGTCATCCTTGAATGCTGAATCTCTGAAAATAAATTTGATTGGTAATGGGTCAAGCTCTGCAAGTTTCGCTACTAGCTCCTCGGTAATCTTTGTTTCCAAGCATACCAAATAACTGCTTGCATAGAAATATATACGACTGCCAATATCAGTTAACTGCTCTAACGTTTCTGAAAGTGCCACATCACGCTGGCGGAGCATTAACTCGTAGACTACATCTACATCATTTGCATCTAGCATAAAATCAACAAGGTCTGGCGTATACTCCAATTGTTTCATATCTTCCTGTCCCACATCCATAAGGGAATTCCATTTGATATTGGTATCAGCGGTTCTAAATGCTTTAAAGCCAATATCTATGTCTGCCTCTGGATGCTCTGATTTTATTTTATCTCCAGCTCTACGAATACGCTCTTTACCAATTTCACAAATATTTGTATACCCATTTTTATATGCTTCTGTTTTGTCATCACAAATTTCTGGTAATTGTACCATTATAAATTTACGTTTTCCACAATCATCAATATTCTGTTGCATTACTGCCTGTGCTGTAGTTGCTGACCCTGAGAAAAAATCTAAAATATATGAATCTTTGTCCGTAGCTATTTGTATTGCTTGTTTAATAACTTCTACTGGTTTTGGAAAATCAAACGTTGATGTACCAAATAGCTCCTTTATTGTCAATGTAGCCTTTTTATTTCCTTCCAATTTAGTCCACAAGTTGGATACTTGCTTTGTCCTTCCCTCTAAATAAAATTTTTGATAAACCTTCCACTGTTCATTATCCTTTTTCCACTCGATTCTATTTTCTAAAAGCAGTTCTCTATATCTCTGTTCAGAACATCTCCACCTGCTTTCATAACCACTTGGAGCGATTGGATACACCTCTGTTCCATCAGGACTTGTTACAGGAAAATACATGCTAGGTCTATCTTCTCTTCTATCTTCCCCACCAGTTTTTCTTAATGGTCGCACTAGATATTTCCCATTTTCATCTTCCATGTTGTAAATTTTCTCATCTTCACTTCCAAAAGGAATTCCTCCTAATATACACTCCGATGACTTTGAATATAAAAGCATATAATCAGCTTCTTTTACCAGACTATCATTTCCTTGCCCTGTTGGTGTACCAGTCCCCCTTGTAATAATGCCTTTGTTATTGTTTTCTCCGAAAATTTCATTGCAGATTTCTATCAAATTTTCCAACTCATTCTCATCAATTGCTATAAAGATTAATCCATCATCAGTCAAAATATCTCTTGCCACTTTTAACCTTGAATACATCATATTCAACCAATTTGCATGATATCTATTTATTGATTTTCCATTTATAGTATATCGATTTCCTAATTCATCAATTATTCCCTCTGCAACATCAGACTCTTCTTGCGACATAACAAATGAATCATTATAAACAAAATCATTTCCAGTATTATATGGCGGATCTATATAAATCATCTTGATAGCACCATAATAATTCTGACGCAATAACTTCAACACTTCCAGATTATCCCCTTCAATATAGAGGTTCTCTGTAGTATTTGCATCCTTACTATCCTCTGGAATAAATTTTAGTGTTCTTCCAATAACATCTTCCTGAGCAATCCTTTTTGCATTCTTTTTCCCTGCCCAAGTAAGCTCATACTTTTCGCTTCCTACTTCCTCATACTGTCCAAGTTCTTCTTTTAAGGCTTCAAAATCAACCTCTCCATCCTTTACTGCAGATGGGAATAACTGAGCAAGTTTCTTTACATTATCTCCAACAATATTATTAATCTGCTGTGGCACCTTGTTATCCATAGCTTGTTTCCTCCGTTTCTTCAGTATACTGAATATCTCTTTAAATCAAGATAATTTGCGGATATATATTCACTAACCTTGTCTCTATAAACAAGTTTCTTATCTACCCACTCATATATTTCAAAATAATCATTAACTTTTATACATAAAAAAGTATCTTTACCAAGTTCTAATTCATCTCTATAAGTCAGAAGTGTTTTGAATGCTTTCAAAACCTCTGATATAATCGTTGCATACTCAAATCTATTTCCAAAAATGAATTCATATGGGTAATACATAAATATATTTTTGGACTTCTTAATATTTTTTACAACGCTCTTAATGCTATCATTTGTATATACTTCATTCCTCAAATCCTCTATTTTTAATTGCGCAATATCCAACAAAATTGTTTCATCGGGTTCTTCTTCCTCATATTCCTTTGTTTTTGTAAATATAAATCCCTCCGATGAGTGACTGTAATCTACCTCTGGCATATTTCTATTTCTTGCTCTCATAACATCTGAACCAACTAAAAGCTTAAAATCCAGTTGATAAGTAGATGTATAGGCATCATCTTCTCCATGCGACTGCTCTGTAGTTAACACAAAATGTTCCATAAAGCTATGCTTAGTGGAAAAATATTGCGAAAAATTTATTACATCTATTAAAAAATCTTCATATGTAACATTAGGAAATGCATTTTTTCCATTGAGCATTAAATATTTTGGTCTAATAACTTTCATGTATTACTCCATATTTTCTGATACTATATGCATTCTGTAAGTTCTTGTACTTCTTTCTTAATCTCTTTATTAATTTTCATTCGCTCTGCATTAGTAACTGCCGTTTTTAATTTACCCCTGGATGTTACCAACTCTACATATTTCTGGCATATTCTGGCAGTCCTGTCGGAGTCATACCAAATATTGCCATCAAGCAATTTATCTGTATGAATATATGCTTTCTCATTAACAACCATATATGCCTTATAGAACCATTCCTTGTAAAGCTGTACTTTGTCTATCTTATTCTTTACTGTGGAATAATTCATATATGCCATAAATCTATCCCTGTTGCTATCTGGAATACCTAGCATATATTTGTCTGTAAGCAATGTCTGTTCTACCACAATTTGCATATCGTCTGTTTGGCTGAGTCGCTTTACTGCCATTGAATAAACTTCATCCTTTGTGTCATGCATATGAATCACACATAAAGGTTTTATAAGATTCTGATAAGTGGATGCAAGGAAATTTGCATCCTTGATGTTAGCCACTTCAATATCATAAAACTGTATGACCTGACAACGATACTCTTCATTGTTCACGGATGGAATTTCTTCTCCAGCAATCTGATAATCAAGCCTTACAGACTTAACTGCATCTTTTATTCTTTTTTTGTCATTAGGCTTTAAATCCTTTGGGATAAAATTTTTTAAAGCCACCTTTACATCTACCCTGTATGTATCTGGTAAATCAAACATACAGTATCACCTCCAATACTCATGCCTTTTATTCAACTACCAAGAATGAAATCAATTCAAAATCATCAGCAGTTTCATCAGCAAAGGCATTATTGAATCCTCCAAAATCAAACATAAGCTGAGTAGCCTTTGACTCCTCTTCGCCCTTGATTGATTTTATCGCTTTATTCAGCAGGTCTGAATAGAACTGCATATCCTTGGCATTATTGGTGCGTACAAAGAATTTTTGGAATAGTTCCATGACAGGTTTGCTCTTGCTATAGCATAGCTTACGGAACTGCTTTACCACTTCCCTAGCCTGTCCATTTCCAAAGAGTACCTCTCCATTATTTCTCATATATATGAGGTAATATGGATACAAAGAGCTGTCAGATTTAGGCTTATTTGCATCGTTGCGATGCTTGAAGCAGAATAGTACCCCAGCATTATCTCCATCTGTTACAGAATACACACCTTTTGGAACTTTCTTAATCTCTGGTACATTTTGAATGTATTCCGACAACTCATTCAAATACTCATTCATATTCAAATCGGTAAGCGAGATATTGTCGTTTGCATCCTCTATATCAATAACTTCATCCTTCAGTCGTTCAAGCTGACGCTTTCTGAAATTGAAATCATTCATCTCAGGAGTAAGCACGTCTTCATCACCAGTAGATACCAAATTCAATGTTGTCATTTTTCCTTTGACTCGTGCTTCAAGTCCAAGATACTCATTCAACTCCATGTTAGGGAAGAAATTTATCATTTGGATATTTGTATTCTTACTTCCTATACGGTCAATACGACCAAATCTCTGTATCAAAGATACTGGGTTCCACTGAATATCAAAGTTAATTACAGTGTCGCAATCCTGTAAGTTCTGACCTTCTGAAATACAATCTGTTCCAATCAATAAATCAATTTGCTCTTCTGCTGGAATCTCTTTTTTCATCTTCGATACTGGCGAAAATGCACATAATACTGAATTGAAATCACTGTCAACATTCCTGTTATTAGTAACAACTCTCTTGCCTGTGACACAAGCTGAATATACCCCTAAGTCCTTCATATGCTCTGAAAGACTGCTATACAAATAATCTGCTGTATCTGCAAATGCTGTAAATATAATAACCTTGCGGTTGCCATCATTGTATGGAGTTTCATTGACCTTTCTTTCCAAAATACCTATAAGGTCTTGAAGCTTCTGGTCTCTCTGTTCATCAAGGATACTCTTTGCACTTTTATGGATCTCGGCAATAATGTATTTATCGCTGGCTAAGTCTTCCAAGTAGTCATCCACTCTTAAATGTTTGACATCTATCTCATATTTTCCCTCAATATATACATCCTCTGAATCGTTGTCATCAAAGTCTGCATCTTCCTCAAATACATTCCCGCTGCCTTTCAACAATAATTGTTCTGTACGCTCAATTCTTTCTAACAGTCTACGGAGGGTTTCTTCAAAGGAATACACAGAACTTTCCAAACGCTTAAACAGATTGAACCTATGAAGAATAATCATACCATTCGCCTGTGTATCGAAGTTCATGTCTCCACCATGCTTACCTTTAAGGGAATACTTTTCAATATACAGCTTCTTGTATTCTTCCTTGATGTATCTTGTAGGCGTATAAACACTAAGAATCAAAGCTTCAAGAAGCTCATTGGTCTCTCTAAAATGTAAAAGTTCCTTCTTTGTATCAATATCACTATTATATGTATCTGGCTTGTTTTTCTCCGGGAACTGACCTACCCCCTTATCACCATAATAACTGGTAATATGCTTTCTGCTTCGTGATATCGTCATAAGTTCCAACAACTTATAGAAATCTGATGGCAGACTATCCAACAATTGGTCTTTCTGATGATGTGGAATCTTTTCCCATGCATTGATACTTGCTGAAGTCCTACGCAAAAGATTTTCAACACTCGTGATACCCTGTTCTTCAAATGCAGAATCTGTATCTCTTGTAATAATGCTTATCTGATTTTTCAAATCTACCAAGCTATTATTTACAGGAGTAGCTGACAGCATCAGCACCTTTGTATTATTATTTCCATGCTTAATAACATCCTGCATTAATCTTGCATATCGGGTCATTATCAGCTGGTCGTTATCATCATATCTATCATTTCTATTACGGAAATTATGTGACTCGTCAATAACTACAAGGTCATATAATCCCCAGTCAAACTTTTTGAGATCTTGTCCTGATCTTGACATTCCGCTATATCTGGACAAATCAGTATGAAACATAATTCTGTAATTAAATGTCTCATGTAAAAATGAATCCTTATAATCTCCTCTGAAAGAATTCCAGTTATCGTAGAGTTTTGCAGGAGTTAGTACAAGGACTCTGTTCATTCCGATTTCAAAATACTTTATAATCGCCAGAGCCTCAAATGTCTTACCAAGACCTACTGAATCTGCAATAATGCATCCACCATAAGTATTGAGTTTACGAATTGCAGATACTACGCAATCCTTTTGGAAATCATATAATGCATTCCAAATCTCTGTCTTTTTAAATCTGACGCTGTCTCTTTCAAAACGCTCTACCCCAGCATCAAGCTGATTGCCAAACAACTCATTTAATGTAAAATAATACAGGAACTCTGGAGCATGCTCCTTATATACATATTGCAAACTTGCAAGCAATTCATCCTTGTAATCTACAGACACCTGCTCATTGAACCAAATCTTCTTAAAGGTTTCTAAAGCTCCCAGAATCTGCTCCTTATCAGCACTTCCATTTAATATCGTGTCAAAGTTAATATTACTGAAAGCATCTCTGCTGCTTTTCTTTGAAACTTCGAGCGATGAGCTACCCTGAATCATAAAGTCATCATCTATTATCAAGATATTTCCACCTATGCGAATACCTGCATTGACCTTACGAATATTAACGTGCTTCTCGATAAAATCATGCATACTCCTAGCTTTGGAAAAATGCTGTAACTTGTTTTTCTCTGTAATATCATAAGCATTGAACAGTACATCTGTAGGATTAATCTCAAATTCGTGAGCTATCTCTGACTGATGTGGCAGGAACTTCACATCACGAATAACAAAATTAATCTCTTTCACATTCTGCAGGTTCTTCTCAAGCAAGGAAAATACTGATATCGTCAGCTTGTCATTTACAATATTAACTATTGCATCCTTCTTGTTCTGAAGAACTTCATTAATTTTCTGTATCATCTGCTCATTGGAATTTATCGCATTCATATATCAGCCAACTCCTTGCTGAACACTTTCTCTAGCTGTGTTCTTATTTGATTATCTCAAAATAGGTGTCCCATAATCTGTACTTTCACCTACGTTCTCTCAAATTGTTACCCATATTAGTTATAAAAACTCAAGGTTAATTATATCACAAAACACTAATCATTTCATCAATATTATGGAGTTGTCTGTTCTTGTTTAAGCTGTCTTAGCCTAGTCTTTATATACGAAATTTATTTTATTATGCTAATCCATCTTAAATACCATATTTGAATGATTTTCAATCTATAAAAACATGTGTATATGGCTATATTTCTGGCATCTCAGCATATCAATCCATCTGAAGATTTTACGAATCCACAACCCACTTTTGCCCGACCATACCAATCATATAAAGCCACCCATAAATACTTACCCCCTGTGAGCCTGCGTGTGCCATTTGTAGCGAGCGTACCACAATAATCAAGGAAGTGACCACCATGCAGGTAAAAAGCCTGTGTGGGCAAATGTCGAAGCCGAGCCACATACAATAATTCCGAATATAAATACAATTTCATGACAGAAAAAGACCAGCAACTCCGAAGAATTACTGGTCAAAATAAACTGACAAAAAATCATTGGTTTTATGTAACAATTTTAAAGCTGTCCTGCTCTATGATAATAGCAATACTACCTGAAGCAGGAGCAAGCCATTCTCCATGTATCTGCAAGGCATCATCAATATATTCCACCCTCATTCGTGAACCAACTGGCTTCGGGCTGTACGGGTCATCTATAGGAGCTGTCAGCTCCAAGACCGAGCCTTTAGGGTAACGAGCCATATAGACTACTTTTTTATCTAATGGATATGACATATTATCGTTCCTCCTCTGCATAGTCCATAAGGCACAGTGGATTTAATGGAATAAGGTGCTTCTCAATTATTGGAATATCCTCCGCTAAGATTGATGTGAATTCGCCTTCATCATTATGTCTTACAGCCATCAGATTCCCCACCAAAATATCCCAAGGTTTACCATCAGCATCTACAAGAACACGATTAATAGGATAGTTCATAAGCTTGCCTTCATCATTTGCAATAATATCAATCCCATCAGTAATGCTCAAGACTGTAATCAATCCATGTGGCTCATCATAATTCACATATCTTTGCTCAGCCTCTAAAGTGTTATCAACTTCAGCAAGATAGCCTTTATAAACTACACCCGACAGCTTATTCACTCTCAACAGATATGCCTGTATTTTCTCCTGCTTCATCTGCGACCTCCTCAGCATCATCGCCTTCTGTGTCCATATCTTCAGTATCCACAGCTTCTTCCGTAGGCTCATCTATAAAACTATCCGTAGCTGGCGAGTCCTCTGTATCTAAAGACCATGCATCTTCACTTTCAAAAGGTTTGCCTACATTGTCAATGTCCCACCCAAAATAGTTACACATCGCAACAAACATAACCTTGAGTCTCTGATTTACATTTACAATTTTAATATTGCCAGAGCCACTTGCCTCCTCATATGCAGGATATAAAGCGTTGGCAAAATCATTGATAAATGCCTTGAAAAGCTCAGGCTTTACATTGTTCTCAAGAGCTATCTTTGACATCACGATTACAATAGGAACATTGTTTTTACGCAGGAATTTATTCTTGTTTTCAAATGCAGAATCAAGGTAATCTACGATTTCCATAATCATCTGCTGTTTTTCTTCATTGTAACTGTTTCTGATACTCTCGGCATATGAAAGCATAGATGCTGCGGAGATATTCTTAAACTCTCTCTGCTCGTGTCGCTGGTCAAGTAATGCCATGCCCTGCATCAGCATCAGCAAATCATCTTCTTTGAGAGCCTGTTTCTCTGTGATATTAATAGCCTGTGTAAAGAAGTTCCCTGAAAGCAGAGTATTCACAAACTCCA
>OLVW01002874.1_pt1 | contig 11678 bp, 10 predicted proteins | sample 1673301 | NCBI WGS metagenome assembly OLVW01 (sample SAMEA3178941, study PRJEB25190) | human gut metagenome
TTTTCTGTCGCATGGGATTCAACTCCAACACGAAAAATGAACACTCTCGGCAGCATGAATTTCATTCAGCCTATATTGCTTGAAATGGATGCCTGGCAACCTAAAACCAATTCTGCAAGAATGTCTATACGCTGTTCAACACCAAGATCAGAAATTCTATTTTACAATAAAGGAACAAGGGGATTCGGATACGCATTCTGTCCTTATTGCGGCAGGATGAAATCTGAACAATCACCAGACGCATCAGATCCGATTATGCCTCGCCACAAACATCTGTTGGCTTCAACACTTTGCCCCGGCGGTGAAAACGATGGAGCTGCTGTTAGACGCCATGTGCTATTAGTGGGAAGATACCAAACAGATTTTGTTGAAATCAAGTTTTATGATAAAGATAACAATCTTGTAGAGGACTCGGAAACCCTTTACTCACTCGGCGTGATTCTCAGCCGGAAACTTACGGAACTTCTCGGTGTTAACGATGGTGAGATTGAATTCGGATATGATGGAATAAATCATTCTATCTTCATTTATGACACCGCCCTCGGCGGTGCGGGTTATTCTTTGCTCTTCAGAGAATATAAGGACGAAGTTCTGAGTATGGCTTTACAGACCCTTGAAGGATGCGATTGTGAGAAATCTTGCACAAAATGTCTCATTGACCGTCGTTCTCAATGGTATATTAACTACCTTAACCGTCCAAAGGCGTTGGAATGGCTGAAGCAGGAAGTAAGGGCTCGCATTGCGCCAAAAGAGATACTTCGTTTAATGCCGGATTCAAACGCAGTGACATCTGACATAGCAACAGAATTCTACCAGCTTACAAGAAACAGGGATATTTCCGGTATCAGAATTTTTGTCGATAGTAACTTTTCAAAGTGGGATACTGAGGCGTTCCCATTCAATAAAATCCTGACAGGAATGTCTCTTGAGGGCGTTGACGTGAGCTTCATTCTTCCAAACGTTCCCAATGTTAAATCGTTATCGTCAGCCGACGATGCAATTTTGATTGCCGAAGTGTTTAAAAATGATTTTAAGGCACTTATCAACAACCTTCCTGAAGGTTTGCAACCTTTGATGGTCGTAACCATGACTGATGGTACCGTCAAGACTTATTTCGGAAGGAATATAAATACGTCTTACTCCAACAAGTGGGGCGGAGGCGATGTGTTTTTGACTTTGCAACCGACTTCAATAACCTATTCAGAGGTTAATCGTCTCCAATTGTTGAATGACTTTTCGGATGGCGATGGTTCTTTTATGTTCGAATTTCGTGTCTCGGAGCATAGTTCATTAGGCAGGTTTTTCAACTCTTTGAAAGCTCCGGAAACAGACAATTGGGATAAAATAATAACTAATCTGCGAGGCAAATCTGTTACCGTGGAGTATTCAGACAGATACTTGAAGACTCCTTTAGGCTGCATGCTATTGGCGAGGATGCTTTCTGGACTAAAAACAAAAGCGGACTTAAACATCGTCTCTGTTAAGGTTATTGTAACAGCAATTGCTTCTTCGGACAATAATGCTGATGTTGCAGTTAATGCAATCAGAGATTTTACAGACGGAGAAAAGAGAAACGGATTCCTCCACGATGCTATATCTGAATTGACAGGAGTAACCCCTAAAATTCAGGATTCTGGTTATGTAGAGCATGAGCGATGTCTGACGATAAAATCTGACAACGCAGAGGTTTGTATTCGTCCCGATGCCGGCATTGCAAGAGGATGGTCTCCATTTGGGCCTGACAATGCTAAGTGCACCGACCGAGATTTCAGAGAAGACTGGAATATAGATATTGAGCTTTATAACAAGCAACAGAGAGGTTCCGGCATACTTTATACCGTATCATTCAAGCAACTCTAACAATGTTTGAAAACAGAAACGCTCAATATCGCTATCAAGTGCTGGACAGATGTTTCAGCGACTGGAACAACAAATATACTATCGAGGATCTACTCGAAATTGTAAACAATCATCTTTACGAGTTGGAAGGTCAGGACTCAACCATTCAGTTGCGTCAAATCCAAATTGATTTCGTGTCAATAACACATCCTTACCCTCACGGAATTGTATGAAAACATAATAGATTTTGGATGCGAGATGTTTGGTCATCTGTTTTAAACCCAAATCGGCCGTTAGAACTTTTATTCCTGTGAAATCGATTGCAAGTCACTGAAAACAAGTATATTGCAAATGCAGTTTTCTAATGGCAATCATTAAAAAATTAAGCCTATAAATTGTTGTTTATCCGTATATTGCAAATAGACTCATAAAATAATTAAACTCTAATGACCGAATTGGGTTAAACATGCTATAATATCATTCATAAAATTGAACAATACTTATTCGCAGGACGATTTTAGAAAGGTGGAAATAATATCATCAGCGGTATATCCCCCCTATTTCTTCAATGACCGATGATATATCCTAATCGCTTTAAGCCCCAATCTATCCGTTCTTTGATAGATTGGAGATAGACATTCCGTTCGTTATTGGAGATAATTAAGGTCGCGTTTACTTCGTTCCACTCATCCTTATTGATGCGGTAATTATGCTTGTTAATGAATTGTACTTTCACTATATTTGGCAAATATATTATTCTCATCTAATAAATCATTTGGGCTCATGAAGCAACAGCTTATAATCGCATTACTTGCATTAGGTATTACATTTCCACTGAATATCTTTTCTCAAGACAACTTTCCAAGTAAAACAGAACGCATATATTCGTTATCAATGATTTGGAAGGAACTTGAATATAATTTTGCTTTTCCATCTTATTTTCAAAAGCACAGATTAGACAGCCTGTACTTAGATTATTTGCCTAAAATAGAAAATGTAAAAGATGAGTATGAATATTATCGCATCCTTTCTTCTTTTATGGCAAATATGAACGAAGCCCATACACGTATCATTCCCCCTCAAAAGCTGCCTTATGATATGCCCTCTATCATAACATCAAACATCGGGAAGCACATTTACGTGAAAAATATAGATAGAAAAATACTAAAATCAATACCTCTAAAAAGCGAAATAACCGCAGTAAATGGAATACCAGTAATGGATTTTCTAATAGATTCGGTTTACCAATATATAGGTGCGTCCACTGCGCATTGGAAATTCGACAAGGCGGTAACTGAAATGTTATACGGTAAAATTAATTCTAAAGTTCGTCTTTCAATAAAGACACCGAAAGGTGAAAAGAAGGATATTGAACTTACACGTAATCATTTACAGAACAAAAAGGAAATCATAATGGCTGACACAGCCTATACTGTTCCGATGACAATCAAATACTTGAAAGACAGTATTGCATATATACACTTATCAACTTGTGATGGAAATAAAGTTGGAGAAATCCAACAAATCTTTTATCAAAATCTGCAAAAGTTGTTGAAATGCAAAGGGCTTATTGTTGATGTCAGAGGAAACCGGGGAGGAACTGACCAAGCTTGGTATTTACTGGCGTATTGTTCAATGCCCGGAAAGGAATTTCGGAATAAAGGGAAATGGGTAACCAGAAAACATATAGCTTCGTATAAAGGGTATGGCTCAACAGACAAGAAGTTTGAAGAATACTTTAAGGGGCTGGCAATGGAAGAAATTCATTACCCACCTTATAAAAACGGAGTTCCGGACTCTTTAAAGCTAACCCAACCTATGGTTATTTTGTCTGGACAATATGTTGGCTCTGCCGCTGAAGACTTTGTGCAACTAATGAAAGAAAACAATCGTGCCGTTATTGTTGGAGAACCAACTATTGGCTGTATAGGAGAACCTATGCTCATCGATTTACCTTGTGAATATAAAGCTATGATAAGCGCAAAGGCTTATATTACAAATGAAAGCTCACAACTCAATGATACTGGAATATTACCAGACATAGAAGTAAAATCGGATTTCACTGATTTTTTGAAAGGGGAAGATAATCAACTTAACATGGCTATTGATATAATCACAACCAAAGTAGTAAATCTCAAATAAAAAAAACTCCCAATTTTACATTATTGGGTGTAAAAATGGGAGTAAAATCTTTAAATTATTGATTATCAATATTTATTGCGGTGCGTACGGGACTCGAACCCGTGACCCCATGCGTGACAGGCATGTATTCTAACCAACTGAACTAACGCACCAATAATTTTGATAGTCTCTCTTCCGACGCTTTCTCTCTCGATTGCGGGTGCAAAGGTACGCATTATTTTTAAATCTGCAAGCGTTTTGGCAAAAACCATAAAAAAAATATTTTCCAACTCCCTTCACCTCCCCACCCTAAAAATTACGATATTGTTATTATTTTAATCTTTTCAACAAACTTCTTGTTATAAAATTTAGCTTATTGGCAATAATTCGCTATTTTTGTGCACTCAATAGATTAAAATCGAAAATTAGGGAAAAAGATGAATACAACTGCAAAATTATTGTTGCACTGCCCAGACCAACCAGGCATTTTGGCAGAAGTCACAAACTTTATTACAATTAACAAAGGTAATATTGTCTACTTAGACCAATATGTGGACCATGTAGAAAATATATTTTTCATGCGTATAGAATGGGAAATAAAGGATTTCTTTATTCCTAAAAATAAAATAGAAGATTATTTTGAAACCTTGTATGCCCAAAAATATGAAATGAAATTCCGTCTTTATTTCTCGGATGTAAAACCCAAAATGGCCATATTTGTTTCCAAACTGTCCCATTGCCTGTTCGATATGCTGGCACGCTACACGGCCGGAGAATGGAATGTGGAAATTCCGCTGATTATAAGTAACCATCCCGACCTTCAGCATGTGGCAGAACGTTTCGGTATACCGTTCTATCTCTTCCCTATTACTAAAGAGAACAAAAAGGAACAGGAAAAAGCAGAAATGGAGCTGTTGGAAAAACATAACATCAATTTCATTGTACTGGCACGCTATATGCAAGTGATTTCCGAACAAATGATTGAAGCATATCCCAACCGCATCATCAACATACACCACTCTTTCCTCCCTGCGTTCGTTGGTGCAAAACCTTATCATGCAGCGTTTGAACGAGGAGTAAAAATCATTGGTGCGACCAGCCATTATGTTACCTCCGAACTGGATGCCGGTCCTATCATTGAGCAAGATGTAGTACGCATCACACACAAGGACACTGTGCAGGATTTAGTAAGTAAAGGTAAAGATTTGGAAAAAATAGTCCTTTCTCGTGCTGTTCAGAAACATATTGAACGAAAAGTATTGGCTTATAAAAATAAAACAGTTATCTTTAGCTGATGAAAATTGCTGTCGTAAAATATAATGCAGGAAACATCTACTCCGTAGACTATGCACTGAAGCGCCTTGGAGTAGAAGCAACCATCACTTCCGATAAGGAAGTATTGATGAGTGCCGACAAAGTTATCTTCCCCGGTGTGGGCGAAGCCGAAACAACCATGAGCCATCTCCGGAAAAACCGGTTGGATGAAGTTATTAAAAACTTAAAACAACCTGTACTAGGTATCTGCCTGGGAATGCAGCTGATGTGCCGGCACTCCGAAGAAGGAAATGCCGACTGCTTGGGCATCTTTGATACTGATGTAAAGTTGTTCAGCCCCACCCGGCATGAAGACAAAGTACCCCATATGGGATGGAACACCCTGACTCATGTACGCAGCGACCTGTTCAAAGGATTCACCAAAGAAGAATTTGTATACTTCGTACATAGCTTCTATGTGCCTCTGAACGAGTTTACGGCAGCACAAACAGATTATATCCTCCCCTACAGTTCGGCCTTGCACAAAGATAATTTCTATGCGACACAGTTCCATCCCGAAAAGAGCGGAGCCGTGGGCGAACGAATCCTGAGGAACTTTTTAGAATTGTGAACCATTACATTATATATAACAATGCATAAGAAGAAATAGATATGATAGAGTTAATTCCTGCCATCGACATTATTGATGGCAAATGCGTCCGTCTTTCTCAAGGAGATTATAACACACAGAAAGTATATAACGAAAACCCGGTTGAGGTTGCCAAAGAATTTGAAGCCCATGGGATTCATCGTCTGCACATTGTCGATCTGGATGGAGCAGTTTCACGCCATGTTGTGAATTACCGTGTACTGGACCAAATCGCCAGCCGCACTTCTCTGGTCATTGATTTTGGAGGAGGGATAAAAACAGACGAGGACCTAGTCATCGCTTTCGACAATGGCGCACAAATGGTAACCCTGGGCAGCGTAGCCGTGAAAAATCCCGGGCTTTTCAAAAAATGGCTGGAACAATACGGAAACGAGAAAATCATTCTGGGAGCTGATGTAAAGGAGAATAAAATTTCTGTCAATGGCTGGAAAGAAGAAAGTCAGCAGCAGTTGATCCCTTTTTTGAAAGATTATACTAAAGAAGGGGTTTTCAAGGTGTTATGTACCGACATCAGCCGTGACGGAATGTTGCAAGGGCCTTCCGTGGAACTATACCAGCAAATCCTGAAGGAGTTCCCGAATATGCATCTGATAGCCAGCGGAGGAGTAAGCTGTATACAGGACATTATCGACCTGGAAATAGCCAAAGTTCCGGCTGTTGTTTTCGGCAAGGCATTATACGAGGGAAAAATTACATTGAAAGACTTAAACCGTTTCATGTAAGAGCAAATCATGTTAGCAAAAAGAATCATACCTTGCCTGGACATCAAAGACGGGCAGACCGTAAAAGGAACCAATTTCGTAAACTTACGTCAAGCAGGTGATCCGGTAGAACTGGGGCGTACCTACAGTGAACAGGGAGCTGACGAACTGGTCTTTCTCGATATCACTGCCAGCCATGAAGGGCGCAAAACCTTTACCGATTTGGTAAAACGGGTAGCGGCCAATATCAATATCCCCTTTACTGTAGGAGGAGGTATAAACGAACTGAGCGACGTAGACCGGCTATTGAATGCAGGAGCTGACAAAGTTTCTATCAATTCATCAGCCATCCGCAATCCGGATTTGGTAGACAAGATTGCCAAACATTTCGGTTCACAGGTCTGTGTGGTAGCCATTGACGCCAAGCAGACTGAAACCGGGTGGAAATGCTATCTGAACGGCGGCCGGATTGAAACCGACAAGTACCTGTTTGACTGGGCTAAAGAGGTGAACAACCGCGGGGCAGGAGAAATTCTTTTCACGAGCATGAACCATGACGGAGTGAAAAACGGATATGCCAACGAAGCCCTCTCCACCCTGGCCGATTTACTGACAATTCCCGTCATCGCATCTGGAGGCGCCGGATGCATGGAACATTTCCGCGATACATTTGCAAAAGGGAAAGCAGATGCTGCATTAGCAGCCAGCGTTTTTCATTTCGGAGAAATTAAAATTCCCGAATTAAAACAATATCTTTGCGAACAAGGAATTAATGTGAGGTTATAACTCTGTTTTTAATTGCATCTAAATCTGTTTCCACTACCATCCCAAACAGGATGAAAGACTGGCAAACGACCTTCAGATCCTCATTCCACTCTGAATGACGATGCTGATGAAATTTTAAACAAGTTCTATACAACACCGATAATATAACAATAAAATATAGAAAAATGGATTTGAATTTCGAAAAAATGAACGGGTTGATCCCCGCCATCATACAAGACAACAGCACCAGCAAAGTACTGATGTTAGGGTTTATGAATGAAGAAGCATACCGAAAGACAGTGGAAACCGGTAAAGTAACCTTCTTCAGCCGTACCAAGAACCGTCTGTGGACAAAAGGTGAAGAAAGCGGGAATTTCCTGAATGTTGTTTCTATAAAAGAAGACTGTGACAAGGATACCCTGCTGATCAAAGTAAATCCGGCAGGTCCTGTATGTCACACCGGAACAGATACTTGCTGGGGAGAAGAAAACAAAGAAGACATCATGTTCCTGAAGGAATTACAAGATTTCATTGACAAACGTCACGAGGAAATGCCCGCAGGCTCTTACACCACCAGCCTGTTCGAATCCGGTATCAACAAAATGGCACAGAAAGTAGGCGAGGAAGCCGTGGAAACGGTTATCGAAGCTTGTAACGGAACCGACGAACGCCTCATCTACGAAGGAGCCGATCTGATATACCACATGATTGTACTGCTCACCTCAAAAGGCTATCGCATCGAAGACCTTGCCCGTGAATTGAAAGAACGTCATAGCGCTACGTGGAAAAAACATTAAAATGATGGACGAAGCTCTCATTCGATATAAAAACGTATATATCAACCAACAAGAGTTAGGCGTATTGGAAGATGTAAACCTGGAACTGAACAAGGGTGAATTTGTTTACCTCATTGGAAAAGTCGGTTCCGGAAAAACCTCATTACTGAAAACAATTTACGGTGAGCTGGATATACAGTCAGGAGAAGCTGAGGTGTTAGGCTACAACATGACTAACATCAAGCGGAAGCATATTCCCGAACTGCGTCGCCGTTTAGGCATTGTCTTTCAAGATTTTCAGTTACTGACAGACCGCACCGTACACGCAAACCTCAGTTTTGTATTGCGCGCCACCGGATGGACAAACAAAGCAACCATCAAAGCACGCATTGAAGAAGTACTGGACCAAGTGGGAATGACCGGCAAAGGATACAAAATGCCCAACGAGCTATCGGGTGGCGAGCAACAACGCATTGTTATCGCCCGTGCCATCCTGAACCGGCCGGACATTATTCTGGCCGACGAGCCGACGGGTAACCTGGACACCGAAACAGGGCGCAAAATTGTAGAACTTCTGAAATCCATTTGTGCTACAGGCTCCGCCATCATGATGACCACCCATAATCTGCATCTCCTGTCGGAATATCCGGGAGTTGTCTACCGCTTTGAGAATCATCATATCAAAGAAGTGACTCACGAATACAGCCGGATGGAAAGAAGTCAAAATGAGACCGAAAAAGGAGAAAAAACGACAGTTACACCCCAAGAAACGGCAGAATAAGTAGATGAATGATAAATATCATCGCTAAAATGCTGATTTTTGCAGTCTTATTTGTATATTTGCACGCTAATTATCAATATAGGAACAATTAAAATACGAAACGAAAAATGAAAGTTTTAAAGTTTGGAGGTACTTCGGTAGGTTCTGCACAAAGAATGAAAGAAGTAGCCAAATTAATTACCGACGGTGAACAGAAGATTGTTGTACTTTCAGCCATGTCTGGAACAACAAACACGTTGGTTGAAATTTCGGATTATCTGTATAAGAAAAATCCCGAAGGTGCGAATGAAATCATTAACAGACTGGAGGCTAAATATAAACAGCATGTTAATGAACTTTATTCTACTGACGAGTATAAGCAGAAAACACAGGAATTTATAAAAGCACAGTTCGATTATATTCGTTCGTATACAAAAGATATTTTCACACTGTTCGAAGAAAAAGTAATCCTGGCACAAGGCGAATTGATCTCCACCAACATGGTTACCAACTATTTGCAGGAACAAGGAGTCAACGCCATCTTACTTCCGGCATTGGAATTCATGCGCACGGACAAGAACTCGGAGCCCGATCCTGTATATATCAAAGAAAAACTGGCCGCACAGCTGGAAATACATCCGGATGCTGAAATTTATATCACACAAGGTTTTATCTGCCGTAACGCCTATGGCGAGATAGATAATCTGCAACGTGGCGGAAGCGACTATACCGCATCACTGATCGGTGCCGCTGTAAACGCCTCCGAAATCCAGATATGGACAGATATTGACGGTATGCACGATAATGACCCGCGCATCGTAGACAAGACTTCTCCTGTACGTCACCTGCACTTCGAAGAAGCTGCCGAGTTGGCCTACTTTGGTGCGAAGATTCTGCACCCTACTTGCGTACAGCCTGCCAAATATGCCAATATTCCCGTCCGTCTGCTTAATACAATGGAACCTACAGCCCCGGGGACTTTGATTTCCAATGATACGGAAAAAGGCAAAATCAAGGCAGTTGCAGCCAAAGACAACATCACTGCCATCAAGATCAAATCAAGCCGTATGTTACTGGCCCACGGCTTCTTGCGCAAAGTATTCGAAATATTCGAAAGCTATCAGACCTCTATCGACATGATCTGTACTTCAGAGGTCGGTGTTTCCGTATCCATTGATAACACCAAACATCTGAATGAAATTCTGGACGACTTGAAGAAATATGGTACAGTAACCGTAGATCAGGATATGTGTATCATCTGTGTAGTCGGTGACCTGGAATGGGAAAACGTAGGCTTTGAAGCCAAAGCGTTGGACGCCATGCGCGACATACCGGTACGTATGATTTCATTCGGCGGTAGCAACTACAATATTTCTTTCCTGATTCGTGAAGAAGACAAGAAGAAAGCATTGCAGTCATTAAGCGATCATTTATTCAACAATAAATAATTTCTACTGTAGGGGCGGATTGAATCCGCCCGAATACATCCCACTCTACAAAGTTGGTGTTTTCGGGCGAATTTAATTCGCCCTTGCTCATAAAAACAAAATACAATATGAAAGGAACATTCCCCGTAAACAAGTTCAGAGAGTTGGAAACTCCCTTCTACTATTACGATGTCAATGTGCTGCGAGAAACCTTGTCATGCATCAACAAAGAAGCAGGCAAATACAATAATTTCTGCGTGCATTACGCCGTGAAGGCCAATGCTAACCACAAAGTCCTGACAATTATCCGCGAAAGCGGTCTGGGAGCCGACTGTGTAAGTGGCGGAGAAATCCGCGCAGCCATTAAGGCCGGATTCCCGACAAACAAAATAGTCTATGCAGGTGTAGGTAAGACAGACTGGGAAATTAATCTGGGTCTGGATTATGATATTTTCTGCTTCAACGTAGAGTCCGTACCCGAACTGGAAATCATTAACGAACTGGCTGCCGCCAAAGGCAAAACAGCCCGTGTAGCTTTCCGTATCAATCCGAATGTAGGTGCGCATACCCATGCAAATATCACCACCGGACTAGCAGAGAACAAATTCGGGATCAGCATGGAAGATATGGACAAAGTGATTGATATGGCCGGAACATTGCCTCATGTAAAATTTGTAGGCTTACATTTCCACATCGGTTCTCAGATTCTGGATATGGGTGATTTTGTAGCCTTGTGCAACCGTGTAAACGAACTACAGGAAAAACTCTATGCCCGCCAAATCATAGTAGAACATATCAATGTAGGCGGCGGGTTAGGAATTGATTATGCACACCCCAACCGTCAAGCCATCCCCAACTTCACGGAATACTTTGCCACTTATCACAAGCATCTGAAACTGCGCCCCCAGCAGACTTTACATTTCGAACTGGGACGTGCCGTAGTAGGACAGTGCGGCAGCCTTATCAGCAAAGTGATTTATGTAAAGCAAGGAACCAACAAACAGTTTGCCATATTAGATGCCGGCATGACCGACTTGATTCGTCCTGCCCTCTATCAGGCATACCACAAAATAGAAAATATCACTTCGGAAGAACCTATGGAAACTTACGATGTGGTAGGCCCCATCTGCGAATCATCCGATGTATTCGGCAAGGCTATTGATTTGAACAAAGCACACCGTGGCGACCTTTTCGCTCTCCGTTCAGCAGGAGCATATGGTGAAATTATGGCATCGGCTTACAATTGTCGTGCATTGCCCAAAGGATATACCTCAGAAGAGTTAGTATAAACCAACTCCAACTGCCTGAATAAATAAGATGGCATATGAAGATGATAGGGCATGACCATTTCATATGCCATTCTTA
>OLVW01002878.1_pt1 | contig 11666 bp, 9 predicted proteins | sample 1673301 | NCBI WGS metagenome assembly OLVW01 (sample SAMEA3178941, study PRJEB25190) | human gut metagenome
TCCGCTTCGCTACTTGCTCATAACCGAATAACTGCTCCGCAGTTTATCAGAAGGAACTTGCACTCCTCCTGATACAAGCAAGTCCCCACCCACTGTTTATTGCTTTTCGCAATTGAAGCAGGGGACTTACTTGATTCGGTTAAATAAATGATGATTCTTTAATCAGTTCTTATCAAGTCAGCTTCCTAATCCATTTATAACTTCTGAATCTCAGGAACACAGGCACACATTTAAACAGCTGATCTGACTGGACAGCTACAACTACCCATTCCACCGGCAGTTTCCATACAAACGCAGCCAGGAAAGACAGGGGCATTACAATTCCCCATGTTGAGATCAGATTCATATACATCTGGAATTTTGTATCTCCGCCGCCCTGAATAACACCTACAGAAACCGGCATCTGATAAGACATTCCCACCATGACCACACTCATGACTATCATCAGATGGTCTGCAAGGATTGTTGCCTCTTCTGTGAGATTATACATAGACAGCAACGGTTTTCTCAAAATAAGCAAAACTATTGCCAGTATAATTCCTATGGAAATATCGATTACTGACAACGTCCGTCCAACAGCCTTCACTTCATTTCTGTCGCCCTGACCGATAGACTTTCCGATCACTACAGAGGAAGCAGAAGCGATCGCTACTACTATTACTTTTAAATACTGAAAGAACGTTGTTGCTACGGAATTTGCTGCAATCGCATCTGATGAAAGATGTCCCAGTATTGCAGTCTGCATAGGAACCGAAATTGCCCAGACCAGTCCGGAAAGGATGACAGGGGTGGATACTTTAATAAAATCCCTGCACAGTTTTCTGTTCTCAGCTGTGAATGTTCCTCTTAATAAGCCACCATCAAATACCCGGACTTTCTTATCAATCTTTGCCACATAAAACAGAACGATCAGAAACTCCAGGCTTCTGGCTGTCAGTGTTCCTATTGCAGCACCTTTAATCCCCATTTCCGGAAATCCAAAATGCCCGAAGATCAATGTATAATTAATTCCGCCGTTTACGATCAGAGATATCACAGAAACAACAAATGAAATCTGTACTGTCTCCACACTTCTCAGCATGGAGATCAGAAGATTACTGATCAGGAATAAGACAAACGTCCATTTCAATATCTTAAGATAAATCTGGCCTTCCATGATAATGTCCGGTGATGTTGTGAACAGGCCAAGCAATTGTTCCGGAAATGCCGAGCATATGACAAGGATGAGCATCGCTGCCAGCAGACTGAATATCAGTACAATTCCTGTCAGTTTCCTGATCGCACAGGTATCTTTTTTCCCCCAGTACTGGGAACTCATTACGATCAGGGCATTTCCGATTGCAATGGCAAGCTGATTTACAACAAAGAAAATCTGGTTCACAGTGGCTGCCCCGGAAAGTGCATTCTGATCATAGCTTCCAAGCATCATATTATCCAGCATATTCACACTGTATGCCACCAGATTCTGCAGCGCCACAACCAACATTAACCTGAAAAACACCTTATAAAAATTTTTGTCCTTTGTAAAAAATGTCTCCATATTTTATAATCCCTCATTAAACAAAAAAGGTCAGAAACCTTTATCTGATTTTTGACCTCAAAGACTATACCTTATTATAACTTTTTTCCAAGTCTAGAGCGTGTTTGAAAAATGCTTTCCGCAAGATGCGCGTCATAATTTGTGGGAATGATTTTTCAAACACGCTCTAAGACTATTCTTATACTAACGCTAAAAGACAAGTCTTACAATTCTTTTTTCGGTCTTCGCAGAAATACTGAAACCAGTCAAGCTGCTGTTTACACACCACTATCCCGAGACATACAAGCCAAAATTCCATTGCCGCAGGCAATCTGGAATGAATTTTGGCTATGTTACTGAGAACGGAGTGAACAGTAACGATTAATGAACATCTACCCATGTATGAGTTTGTGCTGATTTAAGGATTGCATCTGAAATCAGTTCTATTTCATATCCATCTTCAAAATTCGGGCTTGCCTGTGTATCGTTTGCAATAGCATTGAAGAAATCATAACATTCCACAATTTTAGTTTCTGTATAACCAATACCAAGAGCAGGAATTGGCCACAATCCATTTCCATATGGATGATTTGGTCCTGTATAGATTGTTCTGAATCCTCGACGATCGTCCGGATCACTGGCAAAGCATACCTGCAGTTCATCTCGACGTTCATAATTGAAATATAAAGAGCCTAATGTTCCATGGATTTCAAATGTAATATAATTATTTCTTCCCCATGCATTTCTTGTTGCTTCAATGCTTCCAAAGGCTCCATTTTCACATTCGATCATAAACATACACTGATCATCTACATCTACTGCTTTTCTCGGTGTATCCTTGTTGAGACGTGCATTTCCAAGACTATCGGTAAGTCCGCTCTGAACCGGACGTTCCGGAATATAGGTTGCTGTTCTTGCATTTACCTTTTTAAAGTCTCCTACCAGAAATCTCAGCATATCTACCACATGAGTTCCTATATCACCAAGAGCTCCGCTTCCGCAAATATTCTTCTGGAATCTCCAGGACAGCGGAGATTCCGGTTAAGCTGACCAATCCTGTAAATAAGTTCCTCTGAAATCAAGGATCTCACCAATAGCGCCTTCTTCAATATATTTTTTAGCCAGCTGAACAGCCGGTGTTTTTCGATAGTTGAAAGCTACTAATGTTTTAATATTATTTTCTTTTGCAGTAAGATACATTCCTCTGGCCTGATCAACAGTTAATGCCAGTGGTTTTTCACAGATAATATGTTTTCCTGCCTTTGCAGCTGCAATTGCAATTTCAGCATGAACATTATTCGGAGTGCAGATATCCACAACATCAATCTCCGGATTATTTACAACATCATGCCAATCTGTAGAATAAGATTCAAAAGCAAACTTATCTTTAGCTTCTCTGGCAATTGCTTCATTCATATCAACGATCATCTTTTTGACCGGAATGATTGGTGCCGGCCAGAAAAACATAGGCATACCAGCATATGCAATGGAATGAGCTTTAGCCATAAATCCTGCACCAATCAAACCGACATTCATTTTTTTAGGACTTGCATTATTCTGATCCATTTTTATTCTCCTTTCCGTCCGGCTGCGAAATCAACCAACGAAATTTCTTAAATATTTTGCTGACAGCTTCACTGCTTTTTTAGCATTATCAAGACTGCCTTCAAAAGCCTTATCTTCTACTTCAATTACACTGTAGCCCTGATAACCAATGTCTGTTAATGCTGATACATATTTGCCCCAGTCAACATCTCCAAGACCACATAATTTCGGTGACATGTATTTCAAAGGATATGCCATAATACCAACATCATTTAATTTATCCTGGTATATTTTGATATCTTTGTAATGCACATGGAAAATCTTATCTTTAAACTCGTAAATTGGTTTAATGTAATCAATCTGCTGCCATACAAAATGAGAAGGATCATAATTTAAACCAAGATTATCGTACGGAAGTACTTCAAATACTTTTCTCCAGTTTTCCGGAGAAGTCATCAGATTCTGTCCTCCCGGCCATTCGTCTGCAGTAAACCACATAGGACAGTTTTCAATAGCGATTTTTACGCCTTTTTCCTTCGCATATTCCAGGATCGGAGGCCATACTTCTTTTACAATTTCCAGGTTTTCTTCAACATTTTTGTCCGGCACTCTTCCAAGAAATGTTGTAACCATATTTACATTTAACATACTGCTGGCATCTATCAATGCATAAATATGATCAATATACTGTTTTCTCTTTTCCAGATCCGGATCAAGTGTATTTGGATAGTATCCCAGAGATGAAATCTCTACATTTCTCTCTTTACAGTACTGGATGATTTCTTTAGCTTTTTCTTCTGTTAATGCTTCCGCATCAATATGACATACACCAGCATAGCGTCTCTTAGCCCCACCTGTATTTGGCCAGCAGGCAACTTCAAGACATTCCAGCTGATTCTCTGCTGCAAAGTCAACTGCTTCTTCAAATGTTGTACCTTCAAGAATTGCTGTTAAAAGTCCAAACTTCATAGTCAATTTCCTTTCATCAAATATTTACATCAACACTCTGATTTGTCTCACTTGAAAGCCTGGCTGCCTCCAGAATTTTCATTTGACGTATGGTATCCTCCGTTTTCACCAGGAACTCTCCTTCTCCCTTCAATGCAGCAATAAGACTATTCCAGAAACACATAGTCGTATCGCCTTCATTTGGCAGAGGAATTTTCTCTTTATAAAGATTGTCCAGAGGTGCTAACGTCAGACTGGGCGCAACGCTTCCCCTTTTCGATAACTCTTCAACATCTACTTCTGTTTTCAGACGAACAATGCTTCCGTTTTCTCCTGTCATATCATCCAGACGCAAAGTTCCTCTGTTGCCAAGTGCAAACCATCGCGGCATTTCACATAAAGCAAATGTTGTCAAGACGATTTTTGCATATACATTATTTGAGAATGTTAAATTTAATTCCACATAATCTTCGACATCTTCTACAAGAATTGATCTCAGCCTGCATTCGATGCGAATCACCTTTTCCTCCGGAAACAACTGTAAATATTGGTCGATCAGATGTGTTCCCCAATCGTTCAATAAGCCTCCACCGGATTTTTCTCTGCCACGCCATCCGAAAAGGATTCCTCTTTCTCCATGAACACGTGACTCTATGGTATGCACATCACCGATCACATGGCTGTCGATTACTTCTTTTAACATCAGATAATCTCTGTCAAAGCGTCTCGGCTGATGTACTGTGAATTTTTTTCCTGTTTTATCAGATATAGCAATTATCTCTTCAAGTTCTTTCATATTCATGGCCACCGGTTTCTCACATAAAACGTGGAAACCGGCAGTCATTGCCTGAGTGGCATAATATGCACGTTCTTCGATTTTAGTTGCCACGATGACAAGATCCATAGTTTCTTTGAAAAATGTTTCCAGCTGTCTTTCCGAATATACATGATATCCATCAGACAGACCTTCTTCTCGTCGTCTTTGTTCTTTATCAAGAATTGCAACTACACTTGCCTGACCACTTTGAACTATCTTTTTTTTATGGAACTGGCCCATATAGCCATATCCGATTATTCCAACTCTTATCATCGCGTTTTTCCTACTTAATTACGCACATTTATTTAACTTTAACCCAGGAACCTGTTTCATTGGACTCAAGAATTGCATCACAAACTCGATCCAGTCTGTATCCAACACCAAAGTTAGTAGATGGCTGATATCCTTCCACAATTGCTTTTCCAAATTCATACATTTCAATTGCTTTTAACTCACCATATCCAATATTCATACCCGGAATGTTCCATGTTACATCGCCATGTGGGTTTGCAGGACCTGTGTAGATTGTTTTAAATCCTCTTTCTCCATCCTGATCTTCCATTCCATAGCATACATTCAGCTCATTCAGACGTTCATAGCACCAGGAAATGCTTCCCTTTGTTCCATGAACCTCTAATGTAATATAGTTGTTTCTTCCCCATGCCATTCGTGTTGCTTCGCAGCTTCCGATAGTTCCATTTTCAAATTTCAGAAGTGTTGTTACCTCGTCGTCAACATCAACCGGTTTTCTCTTTGCATCCGGTCCTAATTTTACAGTACCAAGAAGGTCAACTCCGCCCTCCTGTACCGGACGTTCAGTGATATATGTTTTAACAATAGAAACAACTTCAGAAATATTTCCTGCAAGATACTGAGCAATATCCAGTGCATGTGTAGCAATATCACCAAGTGTTCCTGATCCGGCAGTTGCTTTTTCAAATCTCCAGGATAATGGAGAAGATGGGTCTGCAGACCAGCTCTGAAGATACTGAGTTCTGATATTTGTCAGCTCGCCAAGTCTTCCGGATTCAATGATCTTTTTCGCTTCATCAATTGCAGGTACACGACGGTACTGGTAACCATTCATGGAAACTATACCTTTTTTCGCTGCCTCTGCTGCTGCTTCAGCCATTGCTTTCGCATCTTCGGTTGTGGATGCGATCGGTTTTTCACAGATTACATGTTTTCCGGCTTTTAATGCTGCAATGGAAACTGCTGCATGTTCACTATTAGGTGTACAAACACTTACAATATCGATTTCAGGATCATTGATAATATCCATCCAGTCTGTACATGCTTTTTCAAATCCATATCTTTCTTTGAAATCCTCTGCGATTTCAGGAACAATGTCGCATACTGTTTTAAATACAGGGATAAATGGTGCATCTGTAAAAAGTTTTGGCATGTTTGAAAATGCTACCATGTGTGCTTTTCCCATAAAACCAGCGCCTACTAAACCAATGTTCATTTTTTTCATGATCTAACCCTCCGTAATCATCATAATATAAATATTTTTTTAATTTTTAATTTTAATCACATATATCAATCTTTACTTTTATAAATCTTTACTTTTATAAATCTTCTTTAATTAATTTGATTTCTTTCTCTGCGCCAGGTTGCTAAGTGCAACTGCTGCAATGATAATAAAACCATTTACCATCTTCTGCTGTGCAGATGAGAGGTTTGCAAGAATCAAAGCATTGCTGATCATTCCCATAAGAATAGATCCTGCAAGAGCTCCAATCATAGAACCACTTCCACCTGCCATAGATGCTCCACCGAGAACAACCGATGCGATTACAGACATTTCGTCACCGTCACCAAAGGAATATCTTCCTGACTGCATACGTCCTGCATACAGAACACCTGCAAAAGCAGAAAGTGCTCCGGATAACATAAAGACATACATCTTGATTCTCTGTACTTTTATTCCTGAATACTGAGCAGCCATCTGATTTCCACCTGTTGCCAGAGTATGTTTTCCAAATGGTGTTCTGTTGAAAAGTATATAACCTAAAATGTAGAATAAAATAGTCCAAAGGATCAGAACAGAAATAGGTCCCACAAATCCTGTACCGAATATAGTATTAAATACTGTATTTGAAATCCACATTGCTGCACCTCGGATCACCTGCATCATTCCCAAAGTAGCAAGGAAAGCAGGAAGTCCTAATCTGGTTACAAGCAAACCATTAATGACACCTACTGCGACACCAAAAATCAGGGCAACAATAAGAGCAAGGAAAATATTGTTGGTAGACTTTAAAACCAGAGCCACTAACATGGCACTCATTGCTGTGTTAGAACCAACTGTCAGGTCAATCTGGCCTGCACTTAACACAAACACACCGGCTACTGACATAATTGAGATCATAGCTGTCTGTCTTAAAATGTTTAAAAGGTTCTGTGTGCTGGCGAAACCGTTATCTCTTAATGTAATTGCGAAGAATACAAATACAACTGCCAGAACGATATACACCATATATTTGCTCATCTGTATTTTTTTATTATTTCCTCTGGATTGCATGTTGCAGTTCCTCCTCTTTCATAAGTTCTTTGCGGCCTATTCTTCCTGTGATCTTTCCATCAAAAATTGTTATGATGTCATCACAGATTGCCATCATTTCTGCTAATTCGGATGAAGCAAAAATTACTGCGCCACCCTTATCCGCAAACTCTCTGATAATAGATATGATCTCACCTTTCGCAACGATATCAACACCTGCTGTAGGCTCATCAAACATAAAAATTTTAGGATTGGAATTTAACCATTTTGCAATAACAATCTTCTGCTGGTTTCCACCTGAGAGCAGCCTGATCTCCTGATTCATATTGTCGGCTACAACTCCCAGATCCTGGATATTTTTTTCAACGATATCATGTGCTGCCTTATCATCATTAAATATCCCATTTTTTACCAACTGGGCAGAAATCGGAAGAATAGCATTTTCTTTAATGGTATGCGAAAGTACCAATCCTTCTTTTCTTCTGTCTTCCGGAACCAGTGCAAAACCACAGGCTACTGCATCGGAAGGATTTTTGATTTCAACTTTTTTACCTTCCAGTTCAATACTTCCACTTACAGCCTTTCTAAGACCAAACAGAGTTTCCATGATTTCCGTTCTGCCGGCTCCCATCAAACCGGCCAGACCAAGAATCTGGCCGGGTTTGATGCTAAAGTTGATATCATCGATTTTGTCATTAATTTTTAAATGTTTTACAGTAAGAAGATCCTCTGCGTTGCAATCATACTCTCTGGGAACATACTCAAACTTTGTTTCTTTTGCTTCATTTCCCATCATTTGAGCTACGATCTCTTCCATTGTCAGATTTTCTACTTTTTCTGTAATTACCTTTTTCCCATCTCGAATAACTGTTACTCTGTCACATATTTCAAGTATTTCGTTCATTCTGTGAGAAATATAAACCATGGATACGCCTTCTTCTTTCAGCTGACGGATCATCTTAAATAAGAACTCCGTTTCTGAATCAGATAAAGCTGCAGATGGCTCATCAAAAACTAAAATAGATGCATTCTTGGAAACGGCTTTGGCAATTTCTACCATCTGACACAAACCAACACTTAGTTCTGAAACCGGTGTACCCGGATCTAAATCCAGACCTAATCGTTTTAAAACCTTCTCTGTTTCCTGTTTCATCAATTTAACATCTCGCATACCATGCTTTTTCAGCTCATATCCCAGAAATATATTTTCTGCGATCGTCAGACTCGGAACCAGGGACATCTCCTGGAAAATCATAGCGATTCCATTTTCTTTTGCATCATTTGTGCTTTTAATTTCTTTTTCTTCACCCTTTATGATGATTTTTCCACTGTCTTTTGTGTAAACACCGGTCATAATCTTCATCAGAGTGGATTTTCCGGCTCCATTACCGCCAACAAGAGCATGCACTTCACCTTTTGCAAGATCAAAATCAACGCCTTTTAATACGTTTACTGCACCAAAAGATTTTACAATCTGCTCCATTTTTAAAATGCTTTGGCTCATTTTGTTCCCCTATCTATTATTTGAAATTGTCTTACTCTACATAAGCTTCTTTTAACCAGTCTGGTGTTTCAACATGATATACATCTATATATGCTTCCAGTACATTCTCATGAGTAACTGTTTCAGCAGGAACAGCTACATAAGAAGGTGTTTCTTCGCCAAGAAGTGCCAATGCTGCCAGTTTTGCCTCTGCAACACCCTGATCATATGGCATCTGAGCACCACCACCTGCAATATTTCCGGATGCGATCTCACGCGCTACGTTATTACCAAGGTCATTACATGCCAGAGTAACTTTTCCTTCCATACCAGCTGCTCTTACAGCGGAAAGAACACCTTCCATAGGCACATCCCAGCTTGCATAAATACCATCAATGTTCGGGAACTGTGTAAGAATAGCATCTCCCTGTTCAGCACAGCCGGATTCATCTGTGAAGCCCTGCTCTGTTACAATTTCAATATCCGGATAATTTTTCATTGCATCGCGGAAACCTTCATCACGCTGGTTTGTAGGAGCAAAGTTTGCATCATAGTAAACCATTGCAACTTTTCCTTTTCCGCCTAAAGCATCTCCAAGAACAGTTCCTGATGCATATCCATTACCATAGTTATCTGCAGATACAACGCTTACATAGTCTTTTCCTGCTTCCAGACCATCAGCTCTCTGATCCATGAAAACAATTTTAATACCAGCTGCTGCTGCCTGTTTGTAAGCATCTGCTGTTGCAGTAGCATCTGTAGGAATTGAAACGAGAATATCAGGTTTTTTTGCCATAACTGTTTCAATATTAGATACCTGTGTTTCTGCTGAGAAGTTAGCATCTGTTACAGCCACAATTTCAATACCAAGTTCTCCAAAAGTATCTTCCAGTCCCTTCTGCTGAGAAGTTGACCAGTCGTTTCCGCCATAGTGCAGACAGATTGCAGCTGTATATCCGCCTTCTTTGATCTGTGCGATCTGATCATCTGTCAGTTCAATAGTGGAGGCATCTACTGCCGCTTCACCATCCGGTCCCACAGAACGGATTTCTGCAGCCTGTACATTCCCTGCTAATGCCATTGTTAATAAAGTAGCTGTTGCAAGCATTCCTACTAATTTTTTTTTCATTTTGTTATCCCCCAATTAAAATTTAAAATAATAAACCTTTTAAGTATTCATAAGACTGTTTACAATCCGCAACCGGATCATTTGGCCATGCATCACATTCTACTAACCAGTCTCCATCATAGCCTTTGCTCTTTACATATTCGATGACACCTTTGTTATCAACATTTCCTGTTCCAAGAGGTGCAAATGTACCATTATCATGGAGATCTTTCAGATGAATGAAAGCAATTCTGTCATAGTATTTTTTGATAAAGGTTAACGGATCATAACCGCCGGCTTTTAAGTGTGCCAGGTCCGGGCAGACCTTGATATCAGATGCTGCAAAGAGTGCATCGATCTCTTCCGGTTTCTCAGCGATAGATCCAAGATGAGGATGGAAACATGCTACAAGTCCATACTCTTCTGTAATTTCCATTGCTTTTGAAAGGCCTTTTGCGAGAAGTTCCACATCACCCGGCTGGATTCCTTTTCCTCTGATAGCACCACCACAGATTACAAAGTATTTGACGCCAACCTTTGCTGCCATTTCAGCAACTGCTCTTAAGTGAACCATTTCGTCTTCCAATGCGTCCTGATAAATGAAATTTGCTCCTACACAAACACTCATCATATCCGCACCGTATTTGGCCAGCATATCAATTAACACCTGTGGATCATCCGCATAATTTGTAAGATTGCCTTCCAGAACTTCGATACTCTTAAATCCAATCTTGGTAATCTGCTCTAATGTAGCCTCATCATCTGTCATTGTTACGTAACGAATATCCTTCACACTAGTTACTCCACCGCCGGCACCAACAAGTGGTCCAAAAGCATTTGTCATATACCCAATTTTCATTTCTGCACCCTATACCTTTCGTTTTTCTATATTTTTCTGATTGGTTAAATTTACGTAAATTTATTGTAGCTTTACTATATCATTTATTCTATTTGCTGTCAATCCTAAGGTTGGCATTATCATTCACTTCGGCACTTTTCACATTTATCCCCTTTTGTTTTTGTTTATTTTTCTATATTTAACTATATTTTTCTCGTAGACAAAAAAACAGGATCTGACATTCTATTTTCACATATCTAATAGAAGTCGATCCTGTTTCTATTTTTCTATAATCGTCTTATATTTTTCTATATTTCATTCAGGCAAGTCCAGTTTAAAGCCTGTTTAATCTCTTCAGGCAAAGGCTCTTTATACGATTTCTGCCAGACTTTCTGCAGATTATACCGATCCACATACACCGGTTCCACGCCAATATAGGACGGCACTACTTCGTCCAGAAGAGCTTTCACTGCAACAGTCGCAACTGCCTCTCCCTGTTCGTACGGCATCTGTGCACTGATTGCTTTTACCATTCCGCCCTTAGCCAGGTTTAATGCAATGTTATATTCCAGGTCACCGGTTGATACAATAACATCTTCTCTTCCCATATCTGTCAGAGCATTCAATACATATTTTGCCGGTGCATCCCAGGAAACATAAATTCCCTCGATCTGAGGATGTTCCTCTAACATTTGTTTGGTTAGTTCATATGTTTCTTCTGCCTTGACAAAGGTTTTCGTATCACAGATTTTTAATTCTGGAAATTCTTCCACAATAATCTGCTCTGCAGCACTGTCTCTTTGCCTGGTGGCATAAAAATCTTCTGACTGATGTTTCATCATGCCCACATTTGTCAAATGCATTTTTCTTAAATTTTCACCAAGTCCCCGGCCAATATTTCT
>OLVW01002882.1_pt1 | contig 11650 bp, 8 predicted proteins | sample 1673301 | NCBI WGS metagenome assembly OLVW01 (sample SAMEA3178941, study PRJEB25190) | human gut metagenome
GCAAAGTGCGCTCCATTGACGTTGTCAATGAGCTGGGCTTTACCAAAGCCAGCGTGAGCATCGCCATGAAAAAGCTGCGGGAGAACGGCTATATCGCGGTGGACGGCGAAGGCAACCTGACCCTGCTGGAGCCCGGGCTGGAGATCGCTCAGCGCATTTACAGCCGCCACCAGCTGCTGACCCACTTCTTTGTGCAGCTGGGCGTGGACGAGCAGACCGCCGCCGAGGACGCCTGCAAGGCAGAGCATATCCTCAGCGAGCAGACGCTGGAAAAGATCCGCGAAAGCGCCCTGCGCAACGATGCCGCCCATCCGCAGGCAAAGTGATTTGAGTTCAAAAGACACCGGAACGCCGAAAGACGTTCCGGTGTCTTTTTTTGTATGAATTTTTCAGTTTTTGTTGCATATTTGTTATGGATTTGGTACAATAGGTTTGTGCGAAAAAGGAACGTTGGAAGAGCGAAAAAGGGTCGGGACGGCGCAAAGCCGCCCTAGGATAAAGGAGAGCGTTGCGGCATGGATGCGATTGCGCATACTCAGGTCAGTGGGTTCTGTCTGGTCACACTGGCGGTTTTGCTGCGGGCGCAGCAGAAAATGCGGGATAAAAGTCTGCCCGGACGGCAGTTTACGGCGCTGCTGTGGTTTGCCGGGGCGCTGACGATCGTAGATTATGGCAGTGCGCTGGCGCAGCTGGGCGCGTGGGAGGAGCTGGGCATCCCCCTGACCTACCGGCTGAACGCCGGGGGCAGTATTTTGTTTTATCTGCTGGCGGCGTGTTGCTGTTTGCTGGTGTTTTTGTATGTGGAGGCAGAGCTGGGGCGTACATGGATGGAGGACGGCCGCAGGCTGGCACTCAGCGCCGCACCGGTGACACTGCTTTTGCTGGTGCTGCTGACAGCGCGGGACGAAAACGGCTTTTGCTATCTGGACGCAGAGGGGCTGCGGGGCAGCACCCTGTTCTGGGGGGCGAAGCTGGTGGGGCTTGCCTATCTGGCAGCAGCCTTTCTCCGCTGCAGCTGGACGCTGAGCCACTGGAAGCAGGAAACACCCAAAGAGGAACTGAAAACCCTGCTGCTGCTCGCGCTTGCGCCGGCGGCAGGCTTTTTGCTGCAAGGCTGGCTGCCCGGGCGCGGGCTGCTGTGCTGCGGCATTACGCTTGGGCTGGTGTGCGTGTATGTGCTGGTGCTGCAGACCAAGTTCACGGTGGATACCCTGACCGGCGTCAGCAACCGTATCGTGGCGCTGCGCTATCTGGAAAGCGAGCTGCCCTATTACCGCCGCCACCCCAACCGCTCGCTGCATTTCCTCATGATGGACATGGACCACTTCAAGCACATCAACGACCAATACGGCCACTTGGAGGGCGATGCCGCACTGGTGCTGCTGGCGGGCATTTTAAAAAAGGTGTGCGCCAACTATAACGGCGTGCTGGCGCGCTACGGCGGCGATGAATTCTGTATCGCCTGCGGCTGCAACAGCGTGGAGGTGCGCACCCTGATCGCCTCCATCCAGCGAGAGCTGGACGCCGCCAACGCCGCCTCCGGCAAGCCCTATCAGATCGAGATCAGCATCGGCTGCGCCCGCCTTGAGCCGGACATCGCCACCGTGCACGACCTGATCGATAAAGCCGATCAGGAAATGTACCACCTCAAGACCCGCAAGCACGGCACAGCCCCCGCAGAAAAACAGGGCTGAACGGTTGTGAACTTACTATAACACGATAAATGCCGTTTGCCTTTACGGCCTTTCCCGTGAAAAATGCAATACCGGAGCGTCCGCAGACGCTCCGGTATTGTTCTATATCAAAATAATTTTTCCGCTGAAGATGGCCAGAGCAAAGCGGAGGCCATTCAAAATCGTCCCGCCCGCGCTTTCTAAACGTTTTTTACCCTTCTGCCCTTGCATCCCGGGGTGGAACGCGGTATTCTTATAGAATAGACCGGAACCGCGACAGCACAGGGGAGGGAGACCACATGGACACACAGGAGATCCGCGCATTGCTGGGCAAAAGCATCTTTGAGCGGGCACAGAAGTACCGCAAGCGCATCCTGCAAAGCAGCTGCACCACCAACGAGGACGGGGTGCGGCACCTGACGGCGCTGGTGCAGGGCAGCGGGCCGGACTGCTATTATACGCAGGTCTGGCTGCGGGAAAACGGCAGCTTTGTCAGCGCCTCCTGCGACTGCCCCTATAACCAGAACGGCGACGGCACCTACTGCAAGCATATCGGTGCGCTGCTATTACAGGACGCGGAAAAGAACCCGCCTGCCCCGGAAAAAAAGCCGGAGAGCATTCCCGGGGTGCAGCGGGGCGTTGCCGGGCTCAACCCGGAGCCCCGCAAGGACAGTTACAGCGCCGGGCTGGATATGCTGTTTGGCCGCAAGTGGCGGGGCGAGGAGCCGGAGACCGACTATGATGCCCAGCTGCTGCTGAAGCGCTACCAGCGGGAGGACGCGCAGCAGCTGCCCCAGCCTGCATTGCAGCGCACCGGCTTTGCCCTGCTGGAACCGGAGCTTACGCCGCACAATGGCCGTATCTGGCTGCGGCTGCGGGTCTCGGACGGCATCGGCAGGCGGCAGTATCTGGTAAAAAGCATCCCGCAGTTTCTGGATGCGATCGAGCAGGGCGAAAGCGTAAGCTACGGCAAATCGCTGGCCTTTGTGCACCGGTGGGACGCTTTTGCCCCGGATGCGCAGCAATTGCTGCGGCTGCTGCGCAGTCAGGTGAGCGCCCGGCAGGCATTTGAAGCCGAGGGCACGGTGCGCTCCGCTTGGGATAAAGGCCCGGCGGGCGGTCTGCCGCTGACCGGCGAGGGGCTGGATGCCCTTGTGGAGCTTTACGCCGCCGAGGGCGTCGTGGGCGGCTACACCCTTAAAGAGGGACTGCCGGTCATCAGCCTGAAGGTGGAGCGCCGCAAGGGCGGCGTGCAGCTGAGCTGTACTCCGGTGCTCAGCGGGGTGCAGGGGCTGGACTATGCCTATCTGCTGGGCGAAACCACCCTCTGGCGGATGCAGCGGGAGGAATGCCGCCGGGTGCTGCCTGTACTGGACACCTTTGGCGGGCGCAGTTTGTTCTTTACCAGCGCGGACGCCGCCGCTTTTTGCAGCTATGTGCTGCCGGAACTGGGCAACCGGGTCAACATCGTGGACCCCGACCGGCTGCTGCTGAACCAGATCCCGCTGGAACCGGTGGTGCAGTTTTATCTGGATGCCGACCGGGGGCTTACCGTTACGGCTTACCCGGTCTTTCTGTACGGCGAGGACAGGGTAGCCCCCGGCGAGCCGGTGCCGCCGGATCTTTTGCGGGATGCCCGCACCGAGAACCGGGCAAAGCGGCTGCTGGAAACCTATCTGGAACCCGAGACCGGCAAGCCGGGGCATTACAGCATTTCCGGGGAGGAGGCGCTTTTCCAGCTGCTGGAAGAGGGCATTCCCGCCCTGCTGGCCATGGGCGAGGTGTACCAGACCGATGCCTTCCGCAACTTACAGGCCGCCCCGCCTAAGATCTCGGTAGGGGTGTCGGTGCACGGCAGCGTGCTGGACTTGGAAGTAGACACCGGCGCGTTCCCGGTGGAGGAGCTGCGGGAGCTTTTGCAGTCCCTGCACCAGAAAAAACGCTACCACCGCCTGCGGGACGGCAGTCTGCTGCGGCTGGACGACAGTCTGGAAGGGCTGGACGAACTGAACGACACGCTGGAGCTTTCCGGCGCAAAGCTGAAGGACGGCCACGCCGCCCTGCCGCTCTACCGCGCCCCCACGCTGGACTGGGCGCTTTCGGGGCAGAACGGCCTGCGGTTCGACCGGGACGATGCTTTCCGGCGCATCAGCCGCAGCTTCCACGCCGTGCGGGACAGCGAATATACCCCGCCGCTCTCGCTGCAAAAGACCCTGCGCAAATACCAGCGGGACGGCTACCGCTGGCTGCGCACACTGGACGGCTACGGCATGGGCGGCATTCTGGCCGACGATATGGGTCTGGGCAAGACCGTGCAGGTGCTCAGCTACCTGCTGGCCATGAAGGAGGGCGGGCAGCAGCTGCCCAGCCTTATCGTCTGCCCGGCGTCGCTGGTGCTGAACTGGCAGGAGGAATGCCAGAAGTTCACCCCGCAGCTGCAAAGCGTTGCCATGGACGGCGATGCCGCCCACCGCGCCGCGCTGGTCGATGGGTGGGCGCAGGCGGATCTCGTCATCACCAGCTACGACCTGCTGCGCCGGGACGAAAAGCTGTATGCCGGGCAAAGCTTCTACGCCTGCATTCTGGACGAAGCGCAGGCCATCAAAAATCACACCACCCAGAAATACAAGGCGGTGTGCCGGGTGAACAGCCGGGTGCGCTTTGCCCTGACCGGCACCCCGGTGGAGAACCGCTTGGGCGAATTGTGGAGCATCTTCTCCTTTTTGATGCCGGGGTATCTGCCCCCCTACAAGACCTTCTGCGCCCGGTTTGAAAAGCCCATCGTGCAGGACGAGGATGCCAACGCCGTGCGGCGGCTGAACCAGTTCACCGGGCCCTTTATTCTGCGGCGCATGAAGTCGGAGGTGCTGCGGGAGCTGCCGCCCAAAACGGAGAACGTGCGCCGCGTTGAGTTGGAGACCGAGCAGCGCAAGCTGTATCTGGCAGCGGTGGTGGACGCCCGCGAAAAGCTGCGGGCAGCAAAGCCGGAGGACAAGATGACCGTGTTTGCCGTGCTGATGCGGCTGCGGGAGATCTGCTGCGACCCGCGCCTCGTAGCGGACAACTGGACCGGCAGCAGCGCCAAGCTGGAAGCCTGTCTGGAGCTTGTCACCGAGGCGGTGGCGGGCGGGCACCGCATTCTGCTGTTCAGCCAGTTCACCTCCATGCTGGAGCTGCTGGCAAAGCGGCTGGACGAAGCCGGGGTGAGCCACTTCACCCTGCAAGGCTCTACCCCGAAGCCGGTGCGCGCCGAGCAGGTGCGCCGGTTCAATCAGGGTGAGGCGGACGTCTTTCTCATCTCGCTGCGGGCGGGCGGCACGGGTCTCAACCTGACCGCCGCTGATATCGTCATCCACTACGACCCGTGGTGGAACCTTGCCGCGCAGAATCAGGCCACCGACCGCGCCTACCGCATCGGTCAGCGCAACCCGGTGCAGGTGTACCGGCTGATCGCGCAGGACACCATTGAGGAAAAGATCGTGGAGCTGCAACAGGCCAAGCAGTCGCTGGCCGACACCGTTACCGGCGGGGCAGACGGCGCGATTTTGTCCATGAACCCCGAACAGCTGCTGCAGCTGCTGGGAGAAGAAGCATAAAGGAGTGGATCCATCATGAAGGTTTGGGATCTGCATTGCGATACCCTGTCCGAGCTGCGCCGCGCCGAAAAGGCGGGCGCACCAAAAAGCTTTTTGCACAACGATCTGCATATTGACCTTGAAAAATTGCAGCAGGGGGATTATCTGCTGCAATGCTTTGCGGCCTATGTGAATCTGGCCGACCCCGCCCCCGGGGCCGACCCGCTGGTAAGCGTGCTGGAGGAGATCGACATCTTCAAGCGGCTCATGGCAGCTTACCCGGAAAAGATCGCCCCGGTGTACACTGCCGCCGACCTTGAGCGCAACCGCGCCGAGGGCAAGCTCAGCGCCATGCTGACGGTGGAAGAGGGCGGCTGCTGCAAGGGCAGTCTGGGCGTGCTGCGGCGGCTGCAGGAACTGGGCGTGCGCATGATGACCCTGACGTGGAACTACCCCAACGAGCTGGCAGCCCCCAACGCAAACCCCGGCGGGCCGCTGGTGGCCAATACCGAGACCGGCCTGACCGAGCGGGGCTTTGCCTTTTTGGAAGAGATGGAAAAACTGCACATCACCGCAGACGTGAGCCACCTTTCCGATAAGGGCTTCTGGGATATCGTAAACCACAGCACCCGCCCCTTTGCGGCAAGCCATTCCAACTGCCGTGCCCTGTCGCCCCACAACCGCAACCTGACCGATGAGATGATCCGCGCACTGGCAGAAAAAGGCGGCATTGCAGGGCTGAACTACTGCGCTTCCTTTGTGGACGCAGACTCGGCACACCCCAAGCTCTGCCGCAGCACGGTGGAGCGGCTGGCAAAGCACGCGGCACACTTCAAGCAGGTGGGCGGCATTGAGGTCATCAGCCTTGGCAGCGATTTTGACGGCATCGGCGGTCAGCGCGAGCTGGAAACGGCGGCAGATATGCCGCTGCTGGCCGAGGCACTGCGCCGCGAGGGCTTTACCGAGGACGAGGTGGAGGCTATCTACTGGCGCAACGCATACCGCTTCTTTAAAAATAATCTGTAATAATAACTTCTAAAATTGCAAAAAGTGCCCGGAGATGCCCTGCTGTGTGCGGGTATCCCGGGCTGTGTATTGCCCTGCGAGGGGAGGTTTTATATGGTCTGAGGCGCGCGTCCCCTGAAAAAGAACAAACGACTTGGAAAGATAAGAGGAATTATAACAATGGGTATCACGATTTCGCCGTGGATGATGGCGTTTCTCATGCTGATGACCGGCTTTGCAGGCTTTGTGGATTCGGCAGCTGGCGGCGGCGGGCTGATCAGTCTGCCTGCCTATCTGTTTGCCGGGCTGCCGCCCCACTACACCTATGCCACCAACAAGTTCAGCGCCGCCTGCGGCACGACCTTTGCCACGGCAAGCTTTTTCAAAAGCGGTGCCATGAACGTGAAGGTGGGCGTTCTTGCGGCCATCGGCAGCTTTGCGGGCAGTGCGCTGGGCGCGCACATCGTGCTGCTGCTCAGTGACGAGATGCTGCGCACCATGATGTTCATCATCCTGCCGGTGGCGGCGGTCATCATCCTGTGGCAGCGCAACCTGCCGGATGAGAACCGGGACGACGGCACGCTGGACCTGAAAAAGATTTTACTGGCGCTGGCCATCGGTTTGGGCATCGGCCTGTACGACGGCATTATGGGTCCGGGCACCGGCACCTTTGCCATCATTGCCTTTACCACCCTGATGGGCTTTGATCTGCGCACCGCCAACGGCAACGGCAAGGTGCTCAATCTGGCCAGCAACTATGCCAGTCTGTTCACCTACCTGATGAACGGTCTGGTGGTGTTCCACATCGGCATCCCCTGCGCCGTCAGCAACATTCTGGGCAACCTGCTGGGCTCTCACTTCGCGCTGAAAAAGGGTGCCCGCTTCATCCGCCCCATGATGCTGGTGGTGCTGGTTTTGCTGCTGGGCAAGCTCATCTCGGACGCGGTGCTGTAAGGGCAAGGCGGGACGATTTGGAATGGCCTCCGCTTTGCTCTGGCCATAATCAGCGGAAAGAATATTTTATTTGTAGTTCCGAAACGCCTGCGGGCGTTTCGGAACTACTTTTTCACAGGTAAAAACAAAGACGGGCAGCCCGCGGGCTGCCCGTCTTGTTCTTGCTTTATATAGGTTTTATTCCAGCACCAGCTCTTTATCAAAGAACGCGATGCCGAATGCGCCGGGGCCGGTGTGGGTGCCGATGACGCAGCCGATCTGGCGCACCAGCGGTGCGTCCAGATGCAGGTTGTCCTGCAAATAGGTCAGCAGCGGATGCAATTCCCGGGGGTTGACGGTGTAGCCCAGCAGCGGGGTGTAGCCCGGGTGGATGCCGCCCATCTCGTCGATCTTCTTGAACAGCGCCACATACACGCCGGGCAGACCGCGCGCCTTACCGGCCAGTGCCACCTTGCCCTCTATGACGGCGAGGATGGGCTTGATGCCCAGCATACCGCCCGCCACAGCTGCGGCGGCAGACAGTCTGCCGCCCTTGCGCAGGTACTTCAGATCGTCCACAGCGGCTACCAGATGCAGGTGCTGCTTGGCTTTTTCCAGATCGGCAGCGATCTGGGTGATGGTTTTGCCGGCGTCCCGCAGCTGCACCGCCAGACGCACCAGCAAGGACTGTCCCAGACAGACGTTCTCGGTGTTCACGAACACCACATTGTCCACGTTGGCAAGGTCGGCAGCAAGTTTTGCGCACTGACCGGTGCCGGACAGCGCATCGGACAAAAAGATGCCCAGCACCTCGTCCCCGGCGGCAACGGCATCCAGATACAGCCGCTCGAACTGCTCCGGGCTGGGCTGGCTGGTGGTGGGCAGCTTGCGGCAGGCTGCCAGATGGGTATAGTATTCGCTGGGGGTCATGTCAATGCCGTCCCGCAGGACGGTGCCGTCCTCCAGCGTCACGTTCAGGGGGATCACGGTCACGCCCAGCTGCTGCGCCTCGGCGGGCAGGATGTCGCACGCGGAATCGGTGAGGATACGGATCATAATAATACCTCCGGTCTACCGGTAAAATACAGTATACGCAACGTTTTTATTAAAAAGGTTGGAAATTATTATACCACCATGTAGGGCGATGTGTCAATATTTTGTATAAATTTGCCACGACAGAACGCCGAAACCTTGCACACCCGGCGGTAGATATGGTACTATAACCGGGAACGAACCATAGTAGGAGGAGACCGACCATGCACAAGCTGAACCCCCGCACCGCCGCACTGCTTTCGGCCTTTGGCTGGGCGGTGGGGTATCTGCTGGCAGGCAAGGCGCTGGCGGTGCTGCTGCCCGTGCCGCCCGGCGGTGCGGCGCGGTTTTTCCGGGTCTGCCTGCTGGCTCCGCTGGTGGAGGAAGGAGTGTTCCGGGGCGCGGTGCAGCGCCGGGCGCAGCCGCTGGGCAGGGATCAGGCCATTCTTTTGCAGGCGGTGCTGTTTGCCTTGCAGCACGGCAGCGTCGCCGCTATGGTCTATGCACTGGTGTGCGGGCTGGGTCTGGGGTGGCTGGCAGACCGCACCGGACATCTCTGGCCGGGGATGCTGCTGCACAGTGCAAACAATCTGCTGGTGCTGGCGATGGGATGAGAGGATGGGATACATGACCGATTTTGAACTGATGGGTCTTGCGCTGGAAGAAGCCGCCAAAGCCGCCGCCTTGGGCGAAGTACCGGTGGGCGCGGTGGTGGCGCGGCACGGCGAGGTGGTGGCTACGGCGCACAACACCCGGGAGACCGAGAAAAACGCTTTGCACCACGCGGAACTGCTGGCCATTGATGCCGCCTGCAAGGCGCTGGGCGGCTGGCGGCTGTGGGAGTGCGAGCTATTCGTCACCTTAGAGCCCTGCCCCATGTGCGCGGGCGGCATCATCAACAGCCGTTTGCGCCGGGTGGTGTACGGCGCTGCCGACACCAAAGCCGGGTGCTGCGGCTCGGTGACCGACCTGTTTGCGCTGCCCTTCAACCACCATCCGGTGGTGGAAAGTGGGCTGCGGGAGGCCGAGGCACAGCAGCTTTTGCAGGCGTTTTTTGTTTCCCTGAGGGAAAAGCGGGCGGGCAGACCCCGCTGGAAGCCCCCGGTGCCCGAAAACAGGGGAAAATAAGGAAAAATAGTGGGAACTGCGTAAAAAATTGCAGTTCCCACTTTCTTTTTGGGCTGGATTGTGGTATATTATTCAATGGAATCTTGTCGAAACCCATCATAAGTACAGGCAGGCACGCCAAAGCACCGGACCTTTGCCGGACATACGAACGGAACGCTGCACTGTCTGGGGATGGGAACAGGGTTTTTCCGGCTGGGAGCACTTACGCCAAGCCGAGAATACCGAACAGGAGGGATACACTCTTGTACGAGGACGAGTTTGAACTGACCTTTCAGGTGCCGGAGGAAGAGAGCGCGCCGGAGCCCCTTGCCGTACCGACTGCAAAGCCGACGGTGCCGGTGGTGGATGAACCCACACGCATCATGACGCTGGAAAAACCGGCAGCACCTGTGGCGGAGGAGCCCACCCGGGTGATCACGCTGGAAAAGCCTGCAGAGCCGCCTGCGCCGCCGCAGCCCGAAGCGCCTGCGCCGCAGCCTGTAAAAGAACGGCCTGCCCCTGCCGCACCCGCTGCGGCGCGCCGGGTGCTGATCTCCGGCGGCGACCGGGGCATCGGTGCTGCCGCTGCCCGCGCCTTTGCGGCAGCAGGGTATCAGGTGGCGGTGCTCTACCACCAGAACGCAGCCGCTGCCGCTGCGCTGGAACAGCAGCTGCCCGGGTGCATCGCCATCCAGTGCGATGTAGCCAGCCGCGCCAGCTGTGAGCTGGCGTTCCATGCAGTGGAGCAGGCCATGGGCAGGGTGGATGTACTGGTGTGCAACGCCGGCATCGCGCAGCAGAAGCTGTTTACCGACATCACCCCGGAGGAGTGGCAGCGGATGCTGGACGTGAACCTGAGCGGCGCGTTCCACCTGTGCCAGCTGGCGCTGCCCGGCATGATCCGCCGCAAGCAGGGCCGCATCCTGACCGTGAGCAGTATGTGGGGCCAGACCGGCGGCAGCTGCGAGGTGCACTATTCCGCCGCGAAAGCCGGGCTCATCGGCCTGACCAAGGCACTGGCGAAGGAGGAAGGCCCCAGCGGCATTACCGTGAACTGCGTAGCGCCGGGGGTCATTGAGACCGACATGATGGCGGCCTTTACCGCCGAGGACAAGGCGGCGCTGGCCGAGGAGACCCCTGTGGGGCGGCTAGGCACCCCGGAAGAAGTTGCAAAGCTGCTGGTCTTTCTGGCCGGCGAGGATGCCGGATACATCACCGGACAGGTGTTCGGGGTGAACGGCGGCCTTGTGATCTGATGCACAGGGCGATATTACAGGAAATTCCCCGGAGCGGGAAGGAGAGAAAAAATGGGCATGACTTTGAAGGAACTGTTGACTAAGGGCGAGGGCACCCTCTCTGCACAGGAGGCCAAGGCGCTGGCGGCACAATGCCGCATGGATGTAGATACCCTCTACACCCTGCTGGAGGAGCGCGGCATCAAGATCCTGGAGGAGGAGAGCGAGCCGAGTCTGGACGTGGACAGTATCATTGCTGAGGTGGAGAACGCCGAGAACAACAACGATGATATGGGCCTTGCCGATGAGAACGAAGAGGATGCCGAGGAGAACCCGGCAGACCTGAAGGCCGCCATGGATGAGCTGCTGGACGACCCGGTGAAGAACTACCTCAAGCAGATCGGTCAGATCCCGCTGCTGAGCGCCGAGCAGGAGGTGGAGCTGAGCCGCCGCATCCATGCGGGTGCCGAGGCTGCACACATTCTGCAGGCAGACCGCCAGAAGTACGACGCACCGGAGTACATCAAGAAGAACAGCGCTCGCTTCTCCTTTGAAGAGGACGAGAACAGCCGCAGCTACACCGAGGATCTGGACGAGGACAGCGAAAAGTCTGCCGAGGATGCCGAGGAAAAGGCAGACGAGGAAAAGGCCATGGAAGCCGTGGAGAACGGCCCCCTGAGCGAGGAACGCCGTCAGGAGCTGCTCAAGACCCGCCGCGACGGCCTGAACGCCCGCCGCAGCCTGAGCGAGGCAAACCTGCGTCTGGTGGTCTCCATCGCCAAGAAGCATGTGGGCCACAATCTGGCCTTCCTGGACCTGATCCAGGAGGGCAACATCGGCCTGATCAAGGCTGCCGAGAAGTTCGACTGTGACCGCGGCTTCCGCTTCTCCACCTACGCCACCTGGTGGATCCGTCAGGCCATCACCCGTGCCATCGCGGACCAGGCCCGCACCATCCGCATCCCGGTGCACATGGTGGAGACCATCAACCGCATGCGGCAGGCCACCAACCAGCTGGTGTACCAGAACGGCCATGAGCCCACCCCGGAAGAGCTGGCAAAGGCCATGGACATGAGCGTGGAGCGTGTGC
>OLVW01002888.1_pt1 | contig 11617 bp, 10 predicted proteins | sample 1673301 | NCBI WGS metagenome assembly OLVW01 (sample SAMEA3178941, study PRJEB25190) | human gut metagenome
CAGCTGCCGGAGCGGTGCTTAAGCCGCAAGGCGGGAATTGTGCGGTGTTGCCCTATCCTCACTCCCCTTTTGGTGAGCGGCTAGCCTGCAATTCGACGTATTATTGAGGTTACCATTTCTATCCACACTCTCCTTGCGGAGAGCGATACGTTGGGGGGCAACCAAGGCCGATGCGGCATTTCTATCCACACCCTCTCACAGGGAATGACTGGCATTTATTCATGGCTCTGGTAATGTTACACAAACTTTTACCGATGTTTGTGAACAGAAAAACAATTGTACTGGGCACTGGCATGGCATTTTTGCTGGCTCAAACACTCGTGCATTTATTTCATGTTCTGCTTCTGCTATTTTGTGCAGGCAATGCTTATTTCATCAGTTTCTGCAGCGTTTTCAGCAGCTCATCCACAACTTCGTCATTCCCGGCACGGATATCATCCGCCACACAGGTGCGGATATGGTTTGCCAGCAGCTCACGGTTGAACGCGTTCATCGCCGCCGTTACCGCCGCCGACTGCACCAGAATATCCGGACAATACACTTCGTTTTCCACCATCCCACGGATGCCCCGAATCTGCCCTTCGATCCGGTTCAGTCTGTGGACCAGGCTTTTATACTCTTCTTCACTGCGATGCTTTGTTTTGTGTGCACAGCAGCAACACGGTTCCTTCTCTTCGTTTTCCTGCATTATGTACCCTCCCATCACATGCAAGGTACCCCGGCGGGGTATATTTACTGTATACCCCGCCAGGGTACCTTGTCAAGTAGATAATATAATATTTTTATATTATTTTATGCGAGAGTTTTTTACTATAGCAATTTTTAAAATTAAAGCGGATATCCGCATGAACAAAACCACCCTGAACAGTCAGAAAGAGAAACATTCCATTCTATCCACGCTCTCCTTGCGGAGAGCGACGTCTGTTGCGCTGCCCGGTCTGCGGCTGCACCTTAATTTCTATCCACGCTCTCCTTGCGGAGAGCGACTTCGTGTCCAGGATTGCGATTTGGACAGTTTCATTTCTATCCACGCTCTCCTTGCGGAGAGCGACTGACGCAGTTGCGCATTGCCGAAACCTTACTTATCATTTCTATCCACGCTCTCCTTGCGGAGAGCGACAGATCAGCGCCCCGACCTTTACGACCGGCAAAAAATTTCTATCCACGCTCTCCTTGCGGAGAGCGACGCAACGGCGTTGCGTTTAACAAGGACGCCACAAAATTTCTATCCACGCTCTCCTTGCGGAGAGCGACCGCTGGAATCGTGGTGCAAGAGAACATACAAGATATTTCTATCCACGCTCTCCTTGCGGAGAGCGACTCTGGCCTTTAAAATCGTTGATGGTGTCAAACACATTTCTATCCACGCTCTCCTTGCGGAGAGCGACAGAAGATTTGCTCTCAGGAAATAGCCAGCCAAAGCAATTTCTATCCACGCTCTCCTTGCGGAGAGCGACGCATCCGCCCGTTCCCCTCTGCGATCAAGCTCCTTGATTTCTATCCACGCTCTCCTTGCGGAGAGCGACGGGCCTGCCCGGTGTTCCCGCTCAGTGATCCAGCATTTCTATCCACGCTCTCCTTGCGGAGAGCGACTTCCGCCGGCAAAGAGCACGCAGGGGGCCGCAACATTTCTATCCACGCTCTCCTTGCGGAGAGCGACGGCTATGTAACCCGCCGGGGGCAGCCATTCGGCAAATTTCTATCCACGCTCTCCTTGCGGAGAGCGACGCCGCGTGATAGCGCTTCATTATCTCAATAACGCATTTCTATCCACGCTCTCCTTGCGGAGAGCGACATGATCTTATCGTATTCGGCTTTTTCGTCATCCGTATTTCTATCCACGCTCTCCTTGCGGAGAGCGACTGCCGCTGCGCGCTCTGCCGCTGCGCGCTCTGACATTTCTATCCACGCTCTCCTTGCGGAGAGCGACTCAAAACCTCATACGGCACGCCCAGCATCAGCAATTTCTATCCACGCTCTCCTTGCGGAGAGCGACCTTACCCAGCTTGTCACGGTTTCCCACGTCTCAGATTTCTATCCACGCTCTCCTTGCGGAGAGCGACGCAGCCAGGCCGCGTGCGGGATCTCATGTTCTAATTTCTATCCACGCTCTCCTTGCGGAGAGCGACTTTTGCCAGCTCTTTGGCCAGCTCTTCATCAGTATTTCTATCCACGCTCTCCTTGCGGAGAGCGACCGCTCTGTGTTACGGCAAACGGCCACCACAGTTTATTTCTATCCACGCTCTCCTTGCGGAGAGCGACGGGCGGCAGCGGTCTACCCCTGCCATCCATATGCGATTTCTATCCACGCTCTCCTTGCGGAGAGCGACGGTTACATTGCGCATGAACTGGCCCTGCGGAGTGGCGTCATTTCTATCCACGCTCTCCTTGCGGAGAGCGACCCAGGCGGTTGCGGATAAAATCGCAGCTGGCGTATATTTCTATCCACGCTCTCCTTGCGGAGAGCGACGTCCACGACGTTGAGCGCCAGGAATGCCGCGAACATTTCTATCCACGCTCTCCTTGCGGAGAGCGACTGTTCGCCGGGCGCGGTGTGCAACGCAATATAAAATTTCTATCCACGCTCTCCTTGCGGAGAGCGACAGATACGTCGTCTCTTATTCAATTAATTATTGCAATTTCTATCCACGCTCTCCTTGCGGAGAGCGACAGCAAAAGTGCACAAAACAGTGGGGCACTTTTGCGCATATGAAACAAATTTTATGGGGATTGCATCTTCATGCTGACAGGCAAGGCTGTATTTTACCCTTTCTGCCCCTGTTTTTTCCATATTTTCTGGTGCGAAGGAACCGGGAATTTTATGATTGCCTTCCCCTCGCACTAAGCAAACAAGATTCCATCCTGATCAAAATCCGGGTGCAGACCCACATGCTCGACTTTGCTTTTGTAATGGTTTCCCAGTTGATAAAAGCGCAGGCTGTCCGATTCCGAATCGATCAGTTCGGTCAATTTTGCCTTGAACATCGTGTATTGCGCGGCATCCAGCAGGCACTCAAATACGGAGTTTTGCACCCGCTGGCCGTAGTCTACACAGACTTTTGCTACTTTGCGCAGCCTGCGACGACCGGCGGCTGTTTCGGTGTTGACATCATAGGTTACAAGCACCAACATAACGGCACCTCACTTCCAGAAAAACGGTGGGTACACTTCCAGGTCACCGCGCAGAGCACGGGCCAGCAAAAGCGCCTGAACATAGGGCACCAGCCCCCAGGGCATTTTTTCTTTCAAAAACGGATGGGTGATCTCTTCCTTCTTTTTGTTCTGCCATGCGGTCAGGAAAGCTTTACGGCCATCATCCGTCAGCAGTACGGCACCATTTTCCTGTTTTTGCAGGTGTTTTGCCGTGATGATCTTTTGATTGATGCAGCCGATGACCAGCCGGTCTGTATAAACCGCTCGCAGTTCTTCCATCAGGTCAAGTGCCAGACTTTTGCGGCCGGGGCGCGGGCGGTGCATAAAGCCAACATAAGGGTCCAGGCCCACAGCGGTCAAGGCGGATGCGCACTCCCGCGCCAGCATGCTGTAGGCAAACGAAAGCAGCGCATTCACATTGTCCAGCGGTGGACGGCGGCTGCGGCCCTCAAACACAAAATCCTGCTTTTGCTGCAGAATCAGGTCATTCAGGCAGTCAAAGTAGCGCTGGGCTGCCTCGCCTTCCAGGCCGCGCAGCTGTTCCGGATCATCGCTGGTCTGTATCAGCGGCAGCGCGGCGGCCAGCTGGGTGGAGGTGCGTTTCAGTTTTTCGACCGGGACACGCTGGGGATGATCGCGGGTTGCGCGTTCCAGCACCCAGCGTGCGTTATACACTTTACCAAGGATAAAGCTCCGGGCATAGCGACAGCTCTGGGCCGGGTCATCCGACACGCGGTACTGCGTCTGACGCAGCAGCACATTGCCGCGTTCTTCCCCCACGGTGCGGGCCTGAAATCTGCCATACGGGTCAAAAAAGCAAAGGTCAATGTCCCGCCGGGCACAAGCTCCCATCAAAGCGGGGCTGGCACCCGCGTAAGTAAAGCAGACGATGCCTTCCAGCGTATGCAGGGAATAGCGGTGGGTTTCCTGCTTATTGCGGGTAACAACAAGGTTTTCGCCATCCAATGTCAGGTAAGCGTCCTCATTGATGACAAACAGGGTGTTGAGCAGCTTTCTCATGGCGCGCCCTCCTCAATATGCTCCCGCAGATACGCCGCCGGGTCTGCCTGCTGATACAGCGCCGGCAGGCAAAGCTCTTTCAGTGAGCAGGCATTGCAATGCTTGCCGGGTTTGCTTTTTGGGGTATAGCCGCGCGCAAACAGGCGGTTCATCTCATCCGCCATGGTCTGCGCGGTGCTGCGCAGTTCCGGTGTCAGGGAAACATGTTCCCGCTGCCGGGTTTCTTCATAAAAGATTTCCCCTTCCGGCACCTCGCACACCAGCATTTCTTCCAGCGCCATGGCCTGTGCGCAGAGCTGCAAACGGTCGGCATCGTTTACCTTGCTGCGGCCATGCTTATATTCCACGGGCATGGGCTGCCACAGGCCGCGGCGGCCCTGCAATGACACGCCGTTTGGATCCTTGTGAAACTCTACCACATCGCAGTCGCCGGTCAGTTTTAAGCGGTGGCTGACGACCCTCATACCGCGGGCGATCAGCAAATCGCCGCGTTTTTCCGTCAGGGTAACATCATGGCAGCGGGTATGCTGCAGGCGGCCTTCGGCGGTGCGTTGGTTTTCGGACCATTGTTGTTCCAGGTGTATGAGCGCCCACTGACGGCGGCAAAAGCTAAAATGCTGGATACCGGACATCAGCAGGTAATCATCTGGGGAAGCCATTACGACAGCCTCTCGCACGTTACCCCTGCGGGAAGATTTTCATCCACCGTTACCACATAGTCATGGTAACTGCGCGGGAAGGCTACCCCTTCGGCACGCGTGACATGCACTGCATCAAACAGTTTATAGGACGGCGCATTGCCCAGCTCCGAATCATGCTTGAACACGATCAGTTCCCGAACTGCCATTTTGCCGCGGGCTGCACTGTGGTCATTTTCAAACATATTCAGGATTGCCTGCCACAGCAGCTGCAGGTCATCCTCTGAGAATCCTGTAGTTTTGCGGGCAAGGTTGGCAGAAATGTAACCCTCTGCACGGTACAAACCATACGGTATCACATACTTGCGGCCCATCTCAGTGTCTTTTCGCTCTGCATCCGCTTCGGTCGTAATGGCAATACGGGTAATGGTCACTTCCTGCGGGAGAACAGGGTCTACCGAGCGTGCAAAGCTCAACTGAACAGGGCCGCGTACCTGCCCGCAATTCAGTGCGCCTTTTACGAAAGTTGTCATAACAGCGCCAAAGGTACGGATATCATAGAAATTTTGGCACATAAAATCCCGGATTTTGCGGTCCAGTTCCGGGTCATCTTTCTTGGCAGCTTTCAGTGCCTCCTTGGAATCTCCTTCAACGCCCAGATATTCCAATGCTTTTTTGTCGCTGCGGTTCAGGGGAACCTGATCTTTAATGTAAATCTGGTATCCTGCTTCATCTTCTTTGGCCACTTCGACATAGTTGCGAATCTTACGCTTCAAGCAGACATCTGTAACAATGCCATATCCCGTTTCCGGGTCAACGCGCGGCATGTTGCCTGCATCCGGATCGCCGTTCGGATTTCCATTTTCAACGTCAAACAGAATTACAAAATCATACCGGTTTTTGATTGCCTGTGCCATTGTTATTCCTCCACTTTCTTTGTATAGCGTTCCTGTGTCTGATGGTAATAGCCAAGGATAAAAGCGCCTTGTTCCGGCAAGGTCAGCCGTGCGGGAAAGCTTCCTTCCAGTTTTCCGCCCGCCAGCGCAGCGATCTGCTTATCGTAATAAATCTTTTGTGGCTTGCTCATTTTTTGCATATGCTTTTGCGCCAGCATCAGAATTGTTGGGAACACAGTGGCCGGCGTGGAAGCCGCTGCATTAAAATACCTGTCCTTGATGGTTGTATTGATATCCGGGTTTACCGCCATCTGGATTGCTTCCAGCACAGCAAAAAGCTGACCCATAACATACGGTTGATAATTTGTTTCCTTGTTATTTTCCACAGTTAATACCTCCTTTGGGCAACGGGGATCTTCATTACGCAGGTAGTATGCTTTTATAATAGCGGCACGGCCGCGTGTTACTTTTTGCTCTGCGCGGATACGCATCATAACGCCATCCAGCAGGGTTGCCGGGTACCTTGTATTATTCAGGATTGCACGCAAGACATCGCCTGCCAGCTGCGGTGCTGCCGATGGGTTGCGGGAATTGGTGTTGACGGTTTCCTGCAGCAGCCAATACACCCCCAGCCGCGGGAATTTATCATAAGCGGGGCGCACAATCTCTAAGCGGTCATAATGCTTCTGCACATTATCAAGCAGCGTTTGAAATGTATCCTGCCAGAAAAAGCGAACCGAGAGGCGCGCCGCATTAGGGGCCAAGCCAAGCACATAAAAGTGCCTTTGTGGGTCAAGTGTCACGTTCTGCCACTCTACACTCTGTCCATGGACCAGCTTGTCCATTGCATTTCGCACATCGCTTTCGCTGACAGGCGCATCCATGGCAAACAATGCATCCATTGCTACCTGCTGGTAGGCGGTCTCACCACCTGCTGCCCAGCAGACAATGGTGGTATCGCCCACGCGCTGAACATGTTCCCTGTCTGCCAGCAGATAGTTTAATGCCTGTGCATAGGCAAAGGCCGCATAACTGCCAACCGGCGCATTGCCCCCCTGTTCATGTCCGTATGAGCAAAAAGCGTCCGCATTAAAAGAAACAATCGATGCGCCGGAAGACTGTGCCCCGGTCACGCCTTTAATCGCCGGGTGCAGGCGGGCAAGCGGTGCCTTTTGCCCTGTAACCAGGCATCGGATTTCCGGTGCATCCGTGTTCTTATCACACTGCCGCTGCCAGGCTTCCTGTATTTCCGGATCGTCCTGAACATAGTTTTCCCGAATCAGAAATACCAGATTGCCACCCTTGTAAAGTTCCTTGAGACTTTGTTCCAGCGCTGGATTCTGCTCCGCCGCCTTGGGGTCCCAGTTTATAAAAAAGTTCCGCACTGCCTGTGCCGCCTGACCGGGAACATTTTGTAAAATGGCAAGATGCAGCTCCTTTGCAGCGGCAAAGCACTGCATTGCACGCTCCGGTTTGCCTTTTCCGTCAATGCCGAGCATGTAAGCACTGTTATCACACAAAAAATTGGCTGCCACACCACTAGAACGTTTAACCTGTTCCGGAACTTGCAGCTGACATGGAGCAAGCACTGTTTTTTTACCGCGCTTTTCCTCTTGCTGCAAGGGGTGCAATGCCATCAGTTGGCCGTTTTCATCCAGTTCCAAAGCCCAACTGACTTTTGCGCTTGTCCAACCGGGGCGCGTGATTTTGCCATTGGCCAGCAAATCTTCATAGTATTGTACCAAAGCCTGTAAAATCATCGGTACACCTCGCAGTCTGCCACATTCAACACACCATGTTCCAATTTTGCATGGAAATACATCGGGGTTATGTTCTGCGGGTCAGTGTAGTCAAAGTCATATAGCATGAATCCCAAATCCCGTGTTTCCTCAATGGTCGGGATTGGCCCGCCGGGCCATGCGCGGAATGCGGCAGGAAATTCACGGCACCCAAAATAAGGAGTATGAAAACACTGGCCCCTGGACATGCGCCGGGTAACAATATCCTGGAACTTTCCCGGATTGTCGCTCGGTGCCGCACGGTCAGTCATCTCAAATTCTGCCTCAATCACATAATGAACGTCCTGCAACACCATGGCTGCACGCTGAACGATCTGCTGGGGCGTGGCAAGGTAAAGCTCTTTCCCTGTTCCCTGCATCGCGCTGCGTACATCGGAACAAAGAATTTTGCTTTTTACTTCGTTCCGACGGATGTTGGTAAAGCGGATTGGGTTCATAACATAGATTTTCCGGATTTTCCACCGTAAGCCAGGGTGGTAATAGATTGCTTCCACTATACCGCGTGCCGCGGAAGGGGTGAGGACTTCATATGAAACCCTTTCGACTTTTAGCTCAGGCCTCGAGAGCAAAGCATAATTCCCCCATACTTCCAGCTGGATCATCTGCATCAACTCCTTTGCATTTCTATTTTCAGTTGTTTTTAATTTATATTTTGCTATAGTTTCAATATACGCTACTTGGCACCAAATGTCAATCCTTTTATCATGTATACTTTTTGTTTGCTTTTCATCCGGTTTTCTTTTATAATAAGTTGCGTCGGCAGCTTATGCCGTGGATAGAAATAGTTGATTTTACTTTAGCGCACAAGAACGGCAGGGCAGGCTCCCTGCCGTTTTTGCTTTATGCAAACCAGGCTGCTCCCGTTTCAGCTTCCATAGCAAGGCCCGTGTTGTTATCGTAAAAGCTTCCGTCCGTTAATTCCCATATGCCTTCACTGATTTGGCAAACCGCCCCGGCATTCTCCAGCGTTTTCAGATGATCCGGGTAAACCGGAACACCATATTGCCCCAGTTGACGGAACAAAGTTTTGCTTACCTCTCCTGCACGCAATCGTGCAAGCAAATGTTCCCCTTTCCCTTGGGGAATGTATACGGTCACGGCAGGTGTTTCAATTAAGCGGAACCTCTCTGCCGCTGTTGCAAAGGGGAAAATGCGCCCTTCCATATCCTGCTCGAACCCTTGCAGAATTTGCTGTTCATCCAGTCTTTTATCTCCTTTTAAGGTACGGTAAAACAGAAAGTATGTTTCGATTGCTTCCAGAGATGCCAGATCTGCATATTTTTTCAGGACGCTTTGCGTTGCGGATACATTCTGTTCCAGCATGCGCGGTACATGCTGCCCTTCCAATGTGAAAATCTGTACCAAGCTCTGCTCCGCCGGGCGTCTTTCCTCTCGATTGCAGCGCCCCGCCGCCTGCAAAATGGAATCCAAACCTGCTTCCTCGCGGTATACAGCCGGGAAATCCACATCAACACCCGCTTCGATCAAAGAAGTTGATATCACACGGCAGGGCAGCCCATCTTTTAAGCGTTCCCGGATTTCCTGCAATAACTGTTTGCGATGGGCTGGGTATAGCAATGTTGTCAGGCAGTAGCTGCCCTCTTTGGGCAGGTTATTGTATAATTCCTGTGCTGTTTTTCTCCGGTTTACAATACACAGCACTTGTTCCTGCGCTGCCAGTTCTGCGCCAAGCTGGCTTTGTTCCAACTCTCCGCGCATTTTTAGCGTTGTACGCCGGAATGCCTGATATTGCTCTTTGGGATGTGGGCAAAGTTCCGTCATCTGCAGCCCAGGCGCCAGTTCATCAAACAAGGGCTGCAAAGCTGGTTGTGTGGCCGTGCAAAGCACCGCTGCTGCGCGGTAATGCTGTACCAGCTGCGCGATTGCCGCAACGCAGGGGCGCAAATAAGGAACCGGCAGGTTTTGTGCTTCGTCAAAAATGACCACGCTATTTGCAATGTTATGTAATTTACGGCATTGTGACGCATGGTTGCCGTAAAGTGATTCAAAGAATTGCACGGATGTGGTAACCACCACCGGAGCATCCCAGTTTTCCGCCGCCAATGCTTTGCGGTAGGCTGCCGGCTCATCATCTTCCTTGGCAGAGTAGTCCACCCCTGAATGGTGTTCCAAAACATTTTCTGCTCCTAATATTTCCGAAAACACATCCGCGGTCTGGTCAATAATGGATGTATAAGGGATCACATAAATAACCCGGTCCATATGGTTCTTTACAGCTAGCGAAAGCGCAAATGCCAATGACGCTACCGTTTTTCCCCCGCCTGTAGGAACGGTCAGGGAATAAAGGCCGCGCCGCCCTGTTTGCCCTGCCGTTGTACAGGCACTCAAAATTGAACTGCGGCGCTGATTCAAGGTTCCCTGGGGATGGCTCCATTTTGCGGTATATTGGTTCAACCTTTTCAGCAGTTCATCCATTGTCTGGCCTTGTCCGCGCGGTTTAGGGCTGCTCATAAAGTTTTCCGTATCCAGATAGTCCGCATCGACCAGGCAGGAATACAACATCCGGGTATAAAATGCCTGTGTAAAACGATTTTCCTTCATCATTTCCGGCTGGGGCGGTATGGACGGCAGTTTAATCTCATTCGTCCATTGGGTATAGGGTTCAACGCCCTTTTTCAATCGTCCAAACATTGTCGCATCCTGCGCGGTATCGCTTCGGCCTCCTCCATCCGGCAGGCCGCTATGGTGTCCCGCAATAGCAAAAGCCAGTGGGATTTGACCATATCGGGCAGCCACCTGTGCACCAGCCGTTGAGTGATCCACTTTCTCTCCACCTTGCAGGCGCTTTTGAAACTTTGTACTATATTTACCAATATCATGCAGTAATCCAAGCCAAGTTCCCTGTTGCTGGGCATCAAAGGCTGCTGCAAATTGCCCACATAGGACTGCCGTTCCCTGCAAATGGTCCGCTACCGTTTGGACGCGGGTTCCGTCTTCACTGATATGAGCCAGCATCTTTTTCTCCTGGTGCATAATCAAACTCCCTTCTGTTTTGCTTTTCTCTATTATAGCAGATCACTCATCCCATAATTCGGACTTTAACTCCAGTTCTGCAATCTTTGTCATACTATCCAAATCTATCCATGTAGAATTGTTAGCTATTCCCATTAGCAGATATTTTTGATAAAATAAGATCTCATAGGGTTTATGAATTCACTTTCTTATATTACTTCTTCATCTTACCGAAGAATCATTTACGTAAGGAGTGAAAAGCCATGAAAAGGAAGTTATTCTCATTTTCCGCCAGTGTTATCACCGCAATAATGCTTACCGCTTGTGCTGCAGCGCCAGAAAATAAACCTGCTTCCTCCGCTGCTCTTTCCCCGACCAGTGAAGCTGTTGCTACAGCTATACCATCATGAACGGAACGGTTGAATATCCTTACGCAGACTTATCTGGCATGGTAGTTGTGAAAAATCAATCCGGACAAAAGCTAGTTCTGGATGTTTACGGCAATGAGATAATTTCCGCTGGGCAATATGAAGATTTAGCCCCCGCGCGCGATGGCTGCGTATGGGCAAAACAGAATGGCCTTTGGGGCTTGCTGCAAGTACAGGATTATACCGAAAACAATGCCGACATTATTCTGCCGGATGGATGCGTTGCACCAGATGTAACGCTTAGTCGAATTGATAGCCTTTGTACCTACACCACTGCTGATCATGGGCTGGTTATGCGTAAAGGTCCCGGTACAAATTATGAAAAAATGGATAATATCCCCTACGGTCTCATCGTATGGGAATGCGGCTATAGCAGCAATGTGCCTGACTGGGTTGTTGTATATTACAGTGGGATTTATGGTTGGGTCAGTGATGAATACTTGGCTACCACTATTTATTCCAGCAGTAAAAAATAAATAAAAAAGCAGGTGTTCATGTAGAAACGATATCGTCCTCCACGTGAATACCTGCTTTTTATAGCTTCTTTTATTATATCTGTTCTGTGCCGCTATTTGTCTCTGTATGAAATAAATAGCCGCTATATGCATTTGAATGAAGTGTTCTGTTTGTTTGCTTTTTTACCTAAAAGAATCGCGTAGGAGGCTCTCTTAACTAAAGAGCCGACCTCTCACACCACCGTGCGTACCGAC
>OLVW01002898.1_pt1 | contig 11597 bp, 10 predicted proteins | sample 1673301 | NCBI WGS metagenome assembly OLVW01 (sample SAMEA3178941, study PRJEB25190) | human gut metagenome
TGTTAACGGATCCGAAAAGTTCCATTTTTTCTTTAACTGTAGCTTTGATTGCTTCGAATCCAGGAGCAAGAAGTTTACGAGGATCGTATCCTTTACCCTGCTGATCTTTTCCTTCTTCGATGTATTTACGTGTAGCTGCTGCGAAAGAAAGCTGGCATTCTGTGTTTACATTGATCTTGGATACGCCAAGGTCGATAGCTTTCTTGATCATATCTGCCGGGATACCTGTGCCACCGTGAAGTACCAGAGGCATCTCTCCTGTCAGTTTCTGGATTGCATCCAGAGTTTCAAAGCTTAAGCCTTTCCAGTTAGCCGGATATTTTCCATGGATGTTACCGATACCTGCTGCAAGGAAATCAATACCAAGGTCTGCGATCATCTTGCATTCCTGAGGATCTGCGCATTCGCCCATTCCTACAACACCGTCTTCTTCACCACCGATGGAACCAACTTCTGCTTCCAGAGACATTCCGTGTTCAGCAACGATCTTAACCAGTTCTTTAGTTTTTGCAACGTTTTCTTCGATCGGGTAATGAGATCCGTCGAACATGATGGATGAAAATCCTGCTTCAACGCATTTTAAGCATCCTTCATAGCTGCCGTGGTCAAGGTGAAGAGCTACAGGAACAGTGATGTTCAGTTCTTCCATCATTCCGTTAACCATACCAACAACTGTTTTATAACCTGTCATATATTTACCAGCACCTTCGGATACACCAAGGATTACAGGAGAGTTCAGTTCCTGAGCTGTTAAAAGAATAGCCTTTGTCCACTCAAGGTTGTTGATGTTGAACTGTCCAACTGCATAATGACCTGCTTTTGCTTTTTTCAGCATTTCTGTTGCATTTACTAACATGATAAATTCCTCCTAATCTGTAGTAACTGTGTTCATTCTCAGTTACCCTAATCAATCTCCGATATGGAATTACATCTATATCCAGATATGGTTATATTACCAGATTTCTGCTTTTTCGTCTACTCTTTTGCCAAAAAAATGACAAACAAAATTCCCCGGAAGATATGCAAAAAAGTCCGGCAATACACAATATATAATAATTTTCTGCAATTTATAAAAAAGTGCTTGCATTATTTAAATATTTCATATATAATAAGTTTCGGTTTAAGGATGGATTCCCGAGTGGCCAAAGGGGGCAGACTGTAAATCTGTTAGCAACGCTTTCGAAGGTTCGAATCCTTCTCCATCCATCAAAAGGTTCAGACATTTGTCTGGATCTTTTTTTGTTATATTATAAAGCGGCAGCCCCTTCTTCCGCAAGAGGCTGCCGTCCGGGTCAGGCGGATAAGATCATCCGCTTCGCATTTTGTTAATTTTTATGATGTAAGACCACTGCGCCAAATGCCGGCATTGTGATCTTCAGAATTCCGGCTGCTGCTGTGTATTCTTTACATTCTTCCGTAAATCCCACTGCAGATGTCATGACAACACGTTTCAGCTTTGTATCTTCCAGACGGCTGATTCCTGCCTGTCCTAACCGTATCTCCACTTCCCTGCCTTCTTCCTGATTATTTACGATCACAATTATCTGTTCATCATGAGAAAATCTCGCATAACAAAGTCCCTGATAATCATTCCAGAGAAATCCCAGTGATCCCGTTTTTAACACTTCATATTTCTTATGGATACGGATCATTACCCTGTGGAAATCGATCATCTGGTAATCCTCACGTCCCCAGGGGTAAGTACGTCTGTTATCCGGATCTGTGAATCCACAGAGTCCTGCCTCATCTCCGTAATATACAGTCGGTGCGCCCGGCCAGGTCATCTGGATGGTAACCGCCTCACGCATAACTGCCGGATTTACTCCCTCAGATGCCGCCTCCGGACCTGCATAGGAAATTCGTCCTACCCTGTGATTGGTTCTGGTCAGGAATCTGGAATGGTCATGATTTGACAATTCATTCATGGCTGTCTGAAGTGCAGACATATGAAGCGCTCTCATGTGCGTTTTCATAGCTCCGATAAAAGCCTCACTGTTTCCTAACAGGTCTTCACGATACTCGTCGCTGTGCTTCTCCATACCTGTCAGGAACCAGGTCAGCGGCTCCATAAATGCGTCATAGTTCATGACTGTATCCCATTCATCACCTTTCAGCCAGCCTTCCGGATTACCGTAATGCTCTGCCAGGATAATGGCATTTGGATTGGCAGCTTTCACTGCCTTCCGGAAATCTTTCCAGAACTGATGGTTAAAATCATTGCTGTGTCCCAGATCCGCCGCCACATCCAGTCTCCAACCGTCTACATTATAAGGAGCAGATACCCATTTCTGTCCAACACGAAGAATATAATCATAAAGTTCTCTGGAACCCTCATAATTTAATTTAGGCAGTGTATCGTGTGCCCACCATCCATCATAGGAGGTGTTATATGGCCATGCATTAGGATCATTAAAGGAAAAGAAATTACGATAGGGACTGTCCGCAGAAACATAAGCTCCTTTCGGATATCCTTCCTGATTCTCATAAATACGTTCTCTGTCCATCCACTTATTAAAAGAACCGCAGTGATTGAACACACCATCCAGAATGATCTTCATTCCTCTTCTGTGGATCTCTGCTGTCAGTTTCGCAAAAAGCTCATTACTTGCTTCCAGATTCTTCTTATCTGTCACACGTTTGATATATTTCCATGCATGGGAATTATCATCGTCGTCTCCAAGAAGGATTCCCTCATTACAATCTTCTACAATCCTGCCGTAATGTGGATCCACATAATCATAATCCTGACAGTCATACTTATGATTACTTGGAGAAACAAAAATCGGATTTAAATAAATAACCTCGACTCCCAGATCCTGCAGATAATCCAGTTTGTTCATAATTCCCTGCAGGTCACCGCCGTAAAATTCACGCACACCCATCACTGCCGGAATCTTATTCCACTGTTCTACCTGTACACTCTTATCTCCAATATAATGATATTCTCCGGTCACAACATCATTGGTAGGATCTCCGTTAAGAAAACGGTCTACATAAATCTGGTACATTACCGCACCTTTGGCCCACTTTGGAGTATCAAAGCCCGGATAAATCTCAAAATCCATCCTGCCCTCATGTTTCATACAGACTCCCTGATTATTGTAATAACAGGTTACCCATCCATACTGTATCTCAAAATAATAACGGAAGATGTCCTCTCCAATCGTCACCTGGGCAGAATAATAATCAAATCCGTTCTCTGTCCCGCAAATCTCCATCTGCACACGCTGCTCCTGGCTTACCAGATATACAGAATCTACATTATTTCTCTGGGTACGGAATTTGATCGTTACTGTATCTCCTGCCTTTGGTTCTGCAGGTATTCTGTAATATTCTGTTCCGTCACTGAAAAGCGCCTCTTTATTAAACACAGGACGCATATTCAGGATGTACTGCATTCTTTTTTTTATATCTGCTTTTTCATGTTCCATTTCCGTCCAGTCCTCTCTGTCATTTATCATTTTATTATTTTATCCTAAAATAAACCATCTGACAACCATCTGTTTTTCCCAAAAATACTTATATATTCAGTGATTCTGCACAACCATTCATTCTGTCACAGTATTTCGGACTGCCGGATTCCGGCGAAGCAGATATTTCATTGCTGAAAATAACGTGAACAGTAATGATATTTTAAGACAGTAAAAAAGCCAGCGGGATAAGCTGGCTTTTTTGGAGAAGGTATTTCTTCTTATGGGGTGTAGCAAAAACTATATAATGTATTGGGGGGTTTTTACGGTTTATATAATACCATGAGGCAAGAGAAAAGTGTGCACAAACTTCACAAAATTTGGCACACTTTTTTGTATACATTATATACTGTTGTTTTCTGTTTCCGGATTTTCTGTTGTAAAAAGTGCTTCAAATTCGTCTCTGTGCACCTTTTCCTTCTCGAGAAGAAGACTTGCACACTTGTGCAGAACATCCTCATGTTCCAGAATGATCTTCTTTGCCTGGTCATGACATTCACTGATAATACGGCGGATTTCTTCATCAATGGACTTGGCAACATCCTCGCTGTAACTTCTGGTATGAGCCAGGTCTCTGCCGATAAATACCTCGTCATCGTCATCACCATAACAGATAAGACCAAGTTTATCAGACATTCCGTATTTCATCACCATGCTTCTGGCTGTCGCAGTTGCACGTTTGATGTCATTGGATGCACCAGTCGTAATATCCCCGAAGATAATTTCCTCTGCTATGCGCCCGCCTAACAGTGTCATAATATCCTGAAGCATTTTTCCTTTGGTATTAAACATCTCATCATTATCCGGAAGAGGCATGGTGTAACCTGCTGCTCCCATTCCTGTCGGGATAATGGAAATCGTGTAGACAGGATCCATATCCGGAAGTACATGAAACAGGATCGCATGTCCGGATTCATGATACGCGGTGATCTTTTTCTCTTTCTCAGAGATCACCTTACTCTTCTTCTCTGCACCGATACCTACTTTGATAAAGGCACCTTTGATATCAGACTGAAGGATAAATCCTCTTCCCTTTCTCGCTGCTTCAATGGCAGCTTCATTCAGAAGATTCTCCAGATCTGCACCTGTAAATCCTGCTGTTGTTCTGGCAATCTGAGCCAGATCTACATCCTCTCCAAGAGGTTTGTCCTTGGCATGAACGCGGAGGATTTCCTCTCTTCCCTTCACATCCGGACGTCCCACTGCAACCTTACGGTCAAAACGTCCCGGACGCAAAATTGCAGGATCCAGGATATCCACGCGGTTAGTCGCTGCCATCACAATGATTCCCTCATTCACACCAAAGCCATCCATCTCTACCAGAAGCTGGTTCAGCGTCTGCTCTCTCTCATCATGTCCACCGCCCATACCGGTTCCACGCTGTCTTGCAACCGCATCGATCTCATCAATGAAAATAATACATGGTGCATGGCGTTTGCCTTCTTCAAAAAGATCACGCACACGTGATGCACCTACACCGACAAACATTTCCACAAAGTCAGAACCGGAAATAGAGAAAAACGGAACTCCCGCTTCTCCTGCCACTGCCTTTGCCAAAAGTGTCTTACCTGTTCCGGGAGGTCCCACAAGCAGCACACCTTTCGGGATCCTTGCGCCTACTTTTGTATATTTCTGTGGAGATTTCAGGAAATCTACCACCTCTACCAGATCTTCCTTCTCCTCCTGCAGACCTGCGACCTTGTCAAAAGTAACTTTCTTATTATCATCCGGAGATGACATTCTTGCGCGGCTCTTGCCGAAATTCATCATCTTGGCATTTCCGCCGCCACCGCCACCTGCCATCTGGCGGTTCATCATCATGATCAGAAAGATCACAAGGGCACCTGTGAGAAGAACCGGAAGTAAGGTTGTCAGAAATACATTGTCTCCGGGTACATCCTGAGTTGTAATATCAATATCGTATTTATTCAACAGTTCGATTGCCTGATTGACATCTGTCACATAAACCTTCTTCTGACCAGAGTCAGTAGTATCTACGATCACAGAACCTGTAGGCACTTCTCTGTTCTGCTGAATTGTCGCATCAACCACCTTGTTGTCTTCAAGAGCCTGCTCCAGTTGCTTCTGTGTGTAATTACTCTGGGAAACCACCTGGTTATTCAGATAAAAATAACCGGCTACCAGCGCAATGATCAGCACCAGATACAGACCAATTCTGCTTGGCTGTTTATTCACTTACTTAAATCTCCTTTCAGTCTTCCCCCAGTTCCACTACTCCTATGAATGGAAGATTCCTGTATTTCTGTGCATAGTCCAGACCATAGCCAACTACAAACTCATCCGGGATGTTAAAGCAGCAATAATCAACTCTTACATCTCTGACTCTTCGCTCCGGTTTGTCCAGCAATGTACACAGACGGATGCTGTTTGGATTTCTCTGCTTCAGAATTTCGATGAGATAACTTAATGTTCTTCCTGAGTCAATGATATCCTCTACGATCAGAACGTCCTTTCCTTCCAGTGGCTGGTCAAGGTCTTTGACGATCTTTACAACACCGCTGGACTTGGTGTCATCACCATAGCTGGATACAGACATAAAGTCAAGAGAAACCGGCACTGTGATTCTCTTTGCAAGTTCACAGGTAAAGAATACACCACCTTTTAATACACAGATTAAATGGATTTCCTTGCCTGCATAATCCTTGCTGACCTTTGCTGCGATCTGCTTAATACGGGAATCTACTTCCTCTTCGCTGAGTAAAACTTTGATTTTCTCACTCATTTTCGTTTCCTCCTTGGTAATTTAATACTAACACCTTCCTGGTTTGGGGGTTAATTTTATACCTCTCATTCATCCTGCTTCCCACCATCCAGAGGATTTCTTTTCCACATGCGATCAGCGGAATGCTGTCTCTGTATTCCGACGGGATTTTCTCATCAATCATACAGCGGTTCAGCTTCTTTGTGTTCCCCTGCGCATTGATAACCATATAATCTCCTGTCCGTCTGGTGCGAATATACGGATTCTTTTCTATTTTATCATAATCCATCCATTTCGTATACTTTTTTTCTTCAATCTTCTGACCTTCATACAAAAATATTTCTGCCGAAAAAATTCCCAGCGGACTGGTCACAGTCCCCGGAATTCTGATTTTCCATTCCCTGTCTGATATATTTTTTCCGCAAACTGTTTTTCCGTTTTGGATATCTGAACCTTTATGCTTTTCACCGATCATCCCGGCTGACTTCTCCTCTCCGTACCGACAAAGTCTTACTCCCTCGTAATCTCTTCTGGCTTCCATGTGATAAGGAAGGCTGATCCGTCTTCCAGTCTGCATTTCATAAAGTTCCAGAACCTTCTCATAGTGAACAGCCGCCAGATCCTTCCGTCTGCCTGCCAGCTGTTCCATCGCCTGTTGTAATGCATAAACCTGAATGATTTGAGGCTCCATAAAAAATTTTTCAGTAAAGTAATATTCCTTACCTTTCTGAAACTCGCCCAAAACCAGGCAGCTCTGCTGCGTAAGATATTCCTCTGCCTGGGAAATCCTTGCCGCAGTCTCTGCCATATGTGCCGCTGCCTTTCCATTGACCTGCTGTTCCAATATAGGAAGAATATGATGTCTGATTCGGTTTCTGGTATATTCATCTGACAGATTGGTGCTGTCCTGAATATGAGAAATCTTCTTTTCTTTCAGATACTCTGCAATTTTGTCCCGGCTTAAGCACAGAATCGGGCGGATAATCTCTCCGTCTACAGGGCGCATGGTGCATAGTCCCCGCAAACCTGTTCCTCTGCACAGATTATGAAGCATAGTTTCCGCAAGATCCTCCTGATTATGCGCTAATGCAATTTTTATCTCACTGTCCTTTCTCCCACAGACGGCAGCTTCCCTCTGAAAAGCTTCTTTTCTTACAATCCTTCCCGTCTCTTCCTCGCCCAGCTTCCACTCCCGGCTCAATCCCGGAACATCATAACAATAAACAGTACATGGAATCTGCCACTTTCGGCATATGTTTTCCACAAAGCTTTGGTCCCTGTCCGCTTCCTTTCCACGTATTCCATGATGTATATGGACCACTCTCAATGTAAAATCCAGTTTTCCCTGAAGCTCCTTTAAAATGCGGAGCATTGCCATAGAGTCACTTCCGCCGGACACTCCTGCCAGGACCACATCATTTTTTCCGATCATCCTGTTTTGCTTTATATAAGCAAGAATTTCTCTTTCCATTTTTATCCTGATTTCCTTTTCTATCTTAGTATCCGCAGCATTATTTTTTCCACACGCCTGCCACCAGCACTGTCATATCATCCCGTGCATGATAATCGCTGTATCCCAGCACCCGTTCCAGTATTCCCCTGCCGAAATCTTTCGGTGATTCCTCGTGAACATCCATAATGATTTCTTTCATGGTTTCCTCCTCTTTCTGGTCAGGCAATGCATCCAGGACTCCATCTGTCATCATGATCAGGTAATCCCCATGGTACAGCTTTCTGGTAGCTGTCTCAAAATCAATCTGCTGTACAAGCCCTGCGGCCAGACTTTCAGAAGTAATAGATTCCACCCAGTGATCTCTTTTGATAAATGTAGACGCTGCCCCCGCCTTCAGAAAATTGCAGATTCCTGTATACAGGTCCACTGCGCAGATATCCACTGTAGAAAACATACCCTCCTCTCCTTTGAGTACCAGAGCAGAATTTACCATCTTTGCTGCCGTTTCCTGGGAAAATCCTGACTCCATAAACTGTTCCAGAAGTTCCACAACTGTCTCGCTCTCCCTGCATGCTTCCATCCCTGAGCCCATGCCATCCGAAAGGCACATAACAAACCTGCCGCCATCCTCCTGTCTGCATATATAATTATCTCCGGAAACCTTCTCTTCTTCTCTGGTAAGCCTGGCCGTTCCATAGAGAACCTGATAGCTTACATCCTCAGCAAAATGTACAGTGTGATATTCTCCGTTTACAATACATCTGCTCCCATTTACAGGTACCATGGAAATTTCACAGTATTTTGAAAGAAGCTGTGCGATTTCTGTCATGGAAATACACTGACCGCTTCTGGCACGCATGGTGAGAAAAATCTGTTTACGTCCTTTCACCTTATTCATCATCCATGCCCTGCGAAGGATCACATGGCTCTTTCTCAGTCCCTTGCGAAGTTCTTCTTCAAACTGCGGCGTTACTCGCTCCAGGTCATACAGATCACTGGCTACGTTCTCCATGATATGTGAGACTTCCATAAGCTGCTGTGCTACTGCCAGCCGATTCTCGATCATACGGTTATCCCACATCAGGTTCTGCCTTTCTTTCTGAAAATTCTCTGCAACCGTCTCATAATACTGTACGGAACGGGGACATATGCCTGTCCAGTCAGCGCGGATGCCTCTGACATTTTCCTCGTTTCCACTCTCCATGGAACGTACCAGTGCCTCCACTCCTTTCACCAGTTCCTGACTGTGTTCTCCCCAGCAGATTTCCCTCTGATAGCATCTGCTGCATACCTTTGCATTTGTATCCTCAATGATCTGCTCAACCTGCCTGCTGCTCAGATAATCTTTCCGATAAGGCATCCCGTAGAAAGTATCTGCCAGTTTCTGAAAAGATGCCGCATACTTCTCCACCCTCTCTTTCTGAGGATGGCCCTCCTGCAGAGACGGCAGTTCTTCTGTATCCGGCAGATTTTCTGCTAAAATAGTTTTTGCCATGTCCCGTATGATCAGCATAATGCTGATAACGAGCATGGCAATCATCCATTCCTGCATATTCTCCCCTCCCCTTATTCATTCCCTGTATATAGCAGACTACTGCATTTTTATCAGAGAATCTCTATAACTGTTCAACAGTCCTCTCTTTCACAAAGTACTAAACAGTTACAGATATTATATGGAAGGGTTTCTGAAATATCTGTCAAACGCAGACGAATCCTTCGCAAAAGTTTTCGACATTTGTTACTGCTGTTTCTTAAAAACAGTCTCATTGTCCTTCACAAGTCCCAGTTTCTCTCTGGCAACCTCTTCTGCATATTCGTCTGTCTCCATATATTTCTTTAATTTATCAATTTCTTCTGTACGTGTCTGCTCATCTTCAATCTGTTGCTGAAGAGTGGCGGCCTTAGCATCATATCCTGTGAGGCGTTCCTTAAGGTCATTACTTTCTAGCATCAGTCCTCCCAGAAGGACTAAAACAACCAGCGCAATCGCAATCATTCCAAGAGAGTTATACCCTACTTTCTTTTTTTTCTTCCTTTTCTTAGAATTACCCAATTTGCCAGCCTTCCTTTTACTACATGTTTATACCAGAAAATTTTACCTCTTCTGACCGGAAATAGCAACCATTTTATCAAAAATTTAATAATTATTACAGGAATCTCCATAAATTTCGTACAGCATTTTACAAAAATATCTCCGAGGACCCTGTTGCAGATATACGCTCCGGATAAAAAGCCTAAAACCATAAAAAAACGCAGGATTCCTTCATTGCTCCTGTAAATCTCCGAAAAAACAAAAAAGGCACAACAAAGCCAGTACAAAATATCTTCCGTCCCGACAGCTTTATCCGAATGTGCAAAAACATTCCTGAATGCAGCCAGCAGATCATAACACAAAAGGAGAACAGCACCCACAGCTATTGTCCGGAGCAGCAGAAGTAATTCATGATGAATAAATGCACTCATCTCTCACCGGAACATCCTTCTAAATAAGGATTCATCCCTGTTATCTGTATTCTTTGACAGATAGGTAAGACTGTCCACTTTTCCCTCCAGATCTACTTCTCCCTTTTCCAGATCAAGCTGCTTCACATGAAGCTGTTCTCCCTTTATTACAAGTTTCCCTGCCTGTGTAAAAAGCAGGATTTCTTTTTCATCAAAGGATTTAATATCCTTTACCCCGGTAATTCTCCCGTTCTGACGGTTTTCCAGCATCAGGCTGTGAGTTGAAAGTATCTTCTTCTCTTCCACAGACGCCTCCCGGTCACAGCCTCCGGAAACTATGACCTGCCAATCTGTTACTTATCAGTAGTTTATGTGCCGGAAAATGGAAATAGACAATAAAATGTTAAAAATTTATATGTTCCCACTGCACAAATGGCAAAAGCTGCAAATTACCATCCGGAATCAAAGATATTTGTACATACTCTCTACATCTTCTTTTTTGACAGTTTCTTTTACATCCAGTACTTCTACTTTGACGTTCTTACTTCCGAACTGGATTTCAATAGTATCTCCCGTCTTTACCTGTACAGATGCCTTGGCAGGCTTATCGTTGACAAGAACTCTTCCTGCATCACATGCTTCGTTTGCCACTGTACGGCGTTTGATCAGACGTGACACTTTTAAGTATTTATCTAATCTCATGAAACTTCCTCCTACAGGAGACAACAATGATTGGACAATTGATTTGGAATCATGACAGGCCGGATATCGCATTCGATACAGGCGCACTGTATGGCGGACTGCACCGCGGAGACTGCTTTCAATGCCGGGTGGACGAGCGGTGGCTCAATGTCCGCCTTGAATATGCCAACGACTGGGTATTGATCCATAGCGACGGCTCTATACCGATTCGCTATGGCGTTCTTGTTCGGATTTGATCATCCCACCACCAACTTATTTGTCTTCTTCAAAAACTTCGCCGGGATCGGACGATCCAGCTGCCAAGTGATATTCATCGGTCTGCTGCCTTCGTGCTTGACGTAGCGTGCCGTACCCAGATAGGTATATGCCTCCGCACCGCCGGTCACACGGTCGGCCTTAAACTCACGGACGAACAGCAGTACCTTGCTGCCGCGCTCTTTGTGGTGGATATAGCGCTGGCCGGTGGATGAAGTCTCCGCCGTGGTGCTCTGGCTCTGCCAGTGAAACAGGCTCTCATTGATGGAATAATCGTTGTACATAGTCGTTGGAGAATAGTCTTTGTCTGCTTTGTTCAGCGTTACAAAAAACACATCCAACTGCTTATCCGGCAGCCATTTGACACCTTCGCGCACTGTTGCAGGCTTCATAAAGTCCATGGCAACCAGAATCTGGTCGCGGGTGTAAGTGCAGTGCAGATCCAGCGGGCAATCAAAGCCCAAATCTACCGGCTCGTCGATGAAGTCAATTTGCTCGAAGCGATAGCGCAGCAGCTCCAAAAGCTCATTCAGCAGGACAGTGCTGTCAGACA
>OLVW01002905.1_pt1 | contig 11586 bp, 10 predicted proteins | sample 1673301 | NCBI WGS metagenome assembly OLVW01 (sample SAMEA3178941, study PRJEB25190) | human gut metagenome
GCTGTCCCGGTTCTGGCACGGATTGCCTTTAAAGCTTCTGCGCCCGCCATGCGGCGCTGTTCTCTTGCAGCTTCATCCTGCGTTTTTCCCGGTGTAAACCGGCTGCTTCCTGACGGTACGGCTCTGGATACGGAAGAAGCACTGACTCTTTCAAGTGTCTTTTTAGTGCTGGTCGCAACATTAAGCATCTCATGAATACGTTTTCTAAAGCTTTCGCTTTTCGTTTCCAGATAATTTTCCGGTTTTGTAACGAAATCGAATGCCCCGTATTCCAATGCCTGAATTGTTTCCCGTGCGCCCTCTTTCGCCACCGTACTGACAACAATAACGGTCTGCTCAATATGCTCACGCTGAAGCTTCTGCAGGAGTTGTAATCCATTCATCTTTGGCATATTAATATCAAGAATAACTGCACTGTAAAGTGTCGGATTCTGGCGGATATATTCGTATCCCTCCAGGCCGTCTTTTGCAATTGCCGCAACCTCGTACTCATTGCCTGACTTAATTATATCAGATATTACTCTTCTCATGAGTGCAGAGTCATCAATAATTAATATTTTTTTCGACATATTTATCAACTCCTTTTACACATTCTTTTTTGCAAAAAAGTTCTTAAAATATCCCCTGATCCCTCTTCTTGAATCCGGAACATCCTGCTGTGTGCCGGACAATTTCTTTGCAATCGCTTCAAACTGCTTTGAAGCCGCCGCATTCGGATACATAATGGAAACCGGCTTCTGTTTCATAATTGCCTTTGTAATGTAACTGTCCTGCGGAATAACACCGAGAAATTCAATATTAATATTCAAAAATTTAGAAACAACCATACTCAGCTTTTCATATAGATTCTTTCCTTCACCTGCATCAGACACCCTGTTTGCAATCATTTTAACGGTTGTATTTTTCCCCTGGAACCCTTCTGTCATGCTCAGAGCCTTTAGCAGCGCATAAGAGTCTGTTACAGAAGTCGGTTCCGGTGTTGTTACCAGAATCGTTTCAGGACTGGAAATCAGGAATTCCATAACGCTTGGGTTAATACCGGCGCCTGTATCAATAATAACAATATCTGCTATTTTTTCAAGTTCCGTCATTTTATTAATCAGCCGTTTCACCTGCTCTTTGTCAAAATTTGCAAGATTGGCAATTCCCGAACCGCCGGAAATAAACTGGATTCCCTCCGGTCCCTCACAGATGATCTCTTTCAATTCCCGCCCGTTATACAGCAAATCACTCAGATTATATTTCGGAATCACACCAAACATAACTTCTACATTGGCAAGACCAAAATCGGCATCTAAAATTACAACACTTTTTCCCATTCGCGCAAACTGAATCGCCAGATTAACGGACACACTGGATTTTCCAACGCCTCCCTTTCCACTGGTAACTGCAATCACACGTGCTGCTTCTTTTGCCTGTTCTTCCTTTTGCTGCATGATTTTCCTTAAATTTTCTGCCTGATCCATTATTCAGCTCCTCCCAGAAGTTGTTTTGCCAACGCCTGCTTATCAATCACTTCAATATCATTCGGCACATTTTGTCCCAGTGTCGTATATGACAACGGTGCATCTGTTATCATTCTGATATTGAGAATATTGCCAAGCGAACAGGTCTCATCCAGTTTTGTAAAAATAACCGACCAGTCTTTAATATCCTGATAGCGCTCTACAATGCTGACAAGGTCCTTACTTTTGGTTGTAACACTTAATGTCAGATAAATATCCACATCAAATTCATCGCTTTTTTGTCTGGTTCTTTCAATCAGTTCCATCAGCTCATCCATCTGCCCTTCAGCCTTATGGGATCTTCCTGCTGTATCTACCAGAATCAGGTCATAATCCTTATACTCTTCCAGACAATGTTCCAGTTCGTCTGCCGAATAAACGACACTTACCGGACAGGATATAATAGAAGCATAGGTATTGAGCTGTTCAACCGCTGCAATTCTATAAGTATCTGATGTAATAAATGCAACCCTCGCATGTTCTTCCAGTTTAAATTTGGAAGCAATCTTTGCAATCGTCGTTGTCTTTCCGACACCTGTCGGACCGATAAAAAAGGCAACCTTTGGCTTATCTTCCTGTAATGTAATAATATGGGGTTCACCCAGTTTTAAAATCACTTTCTGATATACTGCTGCCAGAATACTGTCAATATTGGATTCCTTTTTTAAAGAATTTTCAATATCACCGATAATGCTGTCTGCACATTTTTCATTCACATCATTTTCAAGCATCTTCTTATATATAAGCTGCAAAAATCTGTAATTGGTATTTTCACGTTCCTGCACCACACGTCTGCCTTCATCTGCACCATTCAATTCATAGCTGTTCTGAACATCCTGCGCTGCCCGGTCTGCCGTTCTTTCTTTCGATACCGTATAGTCATAATCCATGCGGTTCTTTAAAAGCTGCTGGAGAGAATCTAACTTCTGCTCAATTGCCGCAGTATCCGCTGCCGACACCTGTGAGGACGGCTGATAGGCCCCTGCCGGGCGCGGGGTGCTTACCGGCTTTGACACGCGCGGTGCGTAACCTGACGGTGTATATGCCGCTGCCGGACCTTCCTGTGCCGGCATGTCTGTATCTGCAAGGACATCCCCTGCAATTTCATCAAAAGAAGTCCTGCTTTTTTCACCTGCACCTTCGTTTTCCTCCTGTGCAGCCGTAATTTCTACCATATCTTTCCGAAACAGCCTGAAAATTCCACGCTGTTTCAATGTTTTTACATTTAATACGACGGCTGAACTGCCCAGTTCATCTCTCGCCTTTAATACTGCTTCTGTTTCCGTCGGTGCCTGAAATTTCTTTACTATCATTTATGCTGTCACCATCCCAACTGATTGTAATTCAATATTTGATTCTACTTCATTGTAAGAAATTACAATAATATCCTTATAATAATCCATTGCCAGCTTCTTAAAATACATTCTGACAATCGGCGAAGTAATCACAATTGGATTTTTCCCCATATCTTCAAGCTTCTTTAACTGTTCGCCCAAAGACTGCATGATTTTTTTCGTCCGTTCCGGATCAAGCGTCAGGTAAGACCCCTGTTCTGTATTCTTTACAGCACCCATAATCTCCTGTTCCACTGCCGGGTCTAATGTAACAACACTTGTTACCTCATCAACAGGGAAATATTTGCCTGAAATTGCACGTTTCAGACTCTGTCTGACATATTCTGTCAGAATATCCGTATCTCTTGTAACTGCTGCATGATCAGCAAGGGTTTCAAAAATTGTAACAAGGTCACGGATTGAAATTCCCTCTGAGAGAAGATTCTGTAATACTTTTTGGATTTCACCGATACTCATCAGCTTCGGTACAAGTTCATCCATTAATGCTGTATTATTGTCTTTAATATTATTAATAAGATTCTGAACATCCTGTCTTGTAAGCAGTTCTGAAAGATGCTGCTTAATCACTTCCGTCAGATGCGTTGCAATAATAGACGGCGGATCAACAACCGTATAGCCTAAGGATTCCGCACGTTCTCTCTGACTTTCCGTAATCCAGATTGCCGGAAGATGGAAAGACGGTTCAAAGGTCGGAATACCGGTAATTTCTTCTTCGACATATCCCGGATTCATCGCCATATAATGGTCAAATAAAATTTCTCCTTCGCTGACCTGGATTCCCTTAATCTTAATAACATACTGGTTCGGATTTAACTGGATATTATCACGCAGTCTGATAATCGGCACAACCGCACCCAGCTCCAAGGCTACCTGACGACGAATCATAACGACACGGTCAAGCAGGTCACCACCCTGATTCACATCTGCAAGCGGAATAATACCATAACCAAATTCCAGTTCGATTGGGTCTACATTAAGCAGTGATACTACATTTTCCGGTTTACGGATTTCCTGTGCTTCTGTTTCTTCCTGTTCAACCTCTTCTTCTATCTTGGCAGCACCTGCATCTGCCCCCACTTTACGGCTGTATATAATCAGTGCCACGCCAATCGGAATGAAGACATACCACGGCAGTGGTGTAAATGCTCCTAAAAATGCCATTGCCGCACCAACCATCAGCAAAACCCTGTCCATGGAGAACAGCTGTCCTACCATCTCATCACCAAGCTCACCCTCGCTGGAAGCCTTCGTTACAAGAATACCGGTTGCAAGAGAAATGAGCAGTGACGGAATCTGGCTGGACAGACCATCACCGATGGTAAGAATGGTATACTTTGACAATGCCTCATTAATTGTCATTCCACCATAGAGCATACCCATGGCAATACCACCGATAATGTTGATACCGGTAATAATTAAACCTGCCGTTGCATCACCTTTTACGAACTTTGTCGCACCATCCATAGAACCAAAGAAGCTGTTTTCCTGCTGTAACTTCTTTCTTCTGAGTGCCGCTTCCTTATCCGTAATGGCACCTGTATTCAGATCGGAGTCGATTGCCATCTGTTTACCTGCCATCGCATCCAGTGTGAATCGCGCCGTTACTTCTGAAACTCGTTCTGTACCTTTATTGATAACAATAAACTGGATAATAATGATGATGACAAAGATAATAACACCAATAATCAAATTACCGCCGCCCACAAATTCTCCGAATGTTTCAACAACATGTCCGGCATCACCATTTTTTAAAATCAGTTTTGTTGAAGATACATTTAACGAAATACGAAACAATGTCGTAAAGAGCAGCATGGTCGGATATGCCGCCATATCCAGAACCTCTTTTGCATATAATGTATTAAATAAAATAATCAGTGCTATTCCGATATTGATAGCAAGCATAATATCCAACAACCATGAAGGAATAGAAATAATGAAGAATATAACTGCTGCAAGCAGATACAAACCCATGAATAAGTCATTCTTCTTTACGCTCATTATTCCATTCTCCTTTCGTCTATTTTAATATTTTTTCAAATGTCACATATGTATTTATTCTATCATTTTTCTTTTTACATTTCAAATATTTGTAACATTTTGTCTTTTTTTCTATCTGATCCCCATACCATTTTATAACAGCATCGTTTTTTGTTTACCCGGCTGCAGGACTCTCGCAAGAATTTCCGCTACAACCTGATATAATTCCGGTGGAATCTCCATGCCAATATCGACATTGTGATAAAGGATTCTCGCAAGCGGTTTATTTTCCACAATTTCAATATGGTATTCTTTTGCCTTATCCTTAATCTGGAAGGCCAGATAATCCGCACCTTTTGCAATAACCACCGGTGCTTTGCCCGAGTTCGGTTCATATTTTAGCGCAACCGCAAAATGTGTCGGGTTGGTAATGACAACATCTGCCTCCGGCAGTGCTTCCATCATTCTTCGTCTTGAAATTTCCATCATACGCCGCTTGACCTGACCTTTTACCTGCGGATCACCTTCGGAATTCTTAAATTCATCTTTAACTTCCTGTTTGGTCATCATATTGTCTGTTTTAAACTTATGCCGCTGGAAAATTAAATCAGCAAAGCCGATGATCAAAAAGACGGCACTTACTCTAATTCCCATGTCAACCAGAATATTCCCGACTGCCGCAATCGCCGTATATAACGGAATGTTGTAAAATGTCAGTATCAACGGCAGTTTATCTTTAATCGTCTGATAAGCTACTATGCCGATAACCGCCATCATCGCAATAGCCTTTAACAGTTCCACCAGCTGTTTTACCGAAAAAATCCGCTTAAATCCGCTTAACGGACTGATTTTACTGGCTTTCGGCTGTAACGGCTTTGCCGTTACCATCCATTTCTGCTGTAAAACATTTAATAAAAATGCAATGATAACTGCCACAATTAAAAACGGGGCCGCAATCAGCACTATTGATATCAGCATCTGTTTGACTGCCTCCAGTGAAAGATTCATCGGAAGCCCTGTGGCACTGCTTGATATAATTTTATCAAATGTATTGTAAAAATCCTGAAATACTTTCAGTAATTTTTCACCTACTATCCCAATGTAAACTTTAATCAATACAAATAGTGCAAGCAGAGATACTGCTGAAATCAGTTCCTTGCTTTTCGCTACCTGTCCTTCTTTTCTGACATCATCCAGTTTCTTGCTGGTCGCCGGTTCTGTTTTTTCACCACCCGGACCGTCTTTTGCAAAAAACTGGAGATTGTATGCCAATACCAAATTCTCCAATTCCATCATGTCACTAACTCATTCCTCTTACCAGTGCTGCAAATATGGTTTCTATTTCTTCCAATATGTAGCCGGATACCGCAGGCAGCATGGAAATTGTAAAATAAATCACCAAAAGTCCTACAAATAATTTTAACTGGATACCGACTACAAACATATTCATCTGCGGTGAAACCTTCGCCATAATGGCAAGAATACAGTTTACCAGCAGCATGACCGCAAATACCGGAAGCGCAATACGAAATCCAATCACGAAATATTCACTGACGAATTTCAAAATATCCGTATAAATCGTAGAGGAAAACTTTACGCCACCTACCGGAATTGCATTATAAGTTTCCACAATTGCCGCTACCAGATACCGGTGCAGTCCACTTACAATCAACAGAAGCATGACAAGGTAGTAATAAAAATTCCCCATGATACCGACCTGCATACGTGTCGTCGGATCATAAATCTGTGCCATGGAAATACCTGTATCCATATCAATAATCTTACCGGAAAACAGAATAATCTGTGTGCAAAATGATGTAACCGCTCCCAGCAGAAGCCCTACTGCCACTTCTTCAAGCACCAATGCCGCATATCCGATTACCCCGTTGTATGACACAGAAACATCACTGCCCTGTAAGCTGTAAACCAAAATAGATAAAAATACCGAGAAGCCGACTTTTGTTTTCTGCGGTGTCCCCGATGTATTAAAAAAAGGAGCCGTATAGACAAAAGAAGCCATCCGCATTAATATCAATATAAAAATTTCAAATTGATCTAACGCAACCTCGAAATCCATCATCTGTAACTCCTTAATCAGCTAATATACTGGGCAAAACTGCCCCATAAAATATTCATATAAGAAACGATTTCATTCAGCAGCCACGGTCCCATAATCATCAGTGCAAGCATAATTGCCAGCAGTTTCGGGACGAATGTAAGTGTCTGTTCCTGTATTGACGTCAATGTCTGCAAAAGACTGATGATCAGACCTACAATCATTGACACCAGAAGAATTGGAACCGATGTCTTTATAATAATCCAGACCGTCTGTCTTCCAATCGAAATAATATCGCCTGCATCCATACAAGTCTTCCTCCCATTTTTAGATTTCAAAGCAGAATATCTGCCTATAAAGTAAGATATTCCCCAGACTATAAAAGCGGGGAATCTTACATAAAACCAACTGAATTGCTACTTAAATGTTGTCATAAGATTGCCGATAATTAAACTCCATCCATCTGCCATTACAAATAATAAAATCTTAAACGGCATTGATATTGTCGTTGGTGGCAGCATCATCATACCCATGGACATCAGGGTTGAAGACACAACCATATCAATCACAATGAACGGAAGATATATCAAAAATCCTATGATAAATGCTATTCTCAACTCACTGATAATAAACGCAGGAATCAGTATTTCCGTAGGAATATCATCCTCTGAAGCAATAGAACCGGCCTCAAATCCTTTGATTTTCAAAAATGTATCTAAATCCTTGTTTGAGGTCTGCTTTAGCATAAATGTACGAAGCGGTTTAATTCCGGTTTCATAGGCTTCCTGCATGGAAATTTCATTGTTGGAAAGCGGTACAACTGCACTTTGATAAACTTCGTTAAATGTCGGCGACATTACAAAAAGAGTTAAAAATAAAGACAAGCCCACAATAATCTGATTTGGCGGGATTGTCTGCGTTCCTAACGCAGTTCTGGTAAAATGTAATACGATAACTATTCTTGTAAATGATGTCAGCATAATTAGAATTGACGGTGCCAGTGCTATTACTGTCAACACCAGTAACATCTGTAATACACTCGCCATATCTGAACCATCACCTGCCGAGATTCCCACACTAATCAGCTTATTAGTGTTGTCCTCTGCCGCCGGAACTGAACTCGTCATCATAGTGCTGGCAGCAACTACAATTGCTATCAGCAGTCCTGCTCTGACAAATTTTTTCCCGTGTTTCTTTAAAAATCGTAACATAATGCCTTATCCTGCCTAATCCTCTGGCTTGTCCTTTTTATACTTATCTAATATTGCCTTGAAATTATCAACGTGAATTCCTCCCGTTGAATTTTCCCTGTATATCAGCTCTTCTTCATTTACTTCACATAAATAGGTAACAGTGTCTTTACAAACTGCAATTGCAAAACACTTATTACCTATCTTCAGAATCTGAATATACTTTGAGTTAGAGATACGCATTGTTTCCAAAACTTTGACATTGCTGCCAATCATCTTTTCTTTCTGAATACCCCCAACCCATCTGGTAGCAAAATATGTAATAGCAAGCACCAAAGCAAAAATTACAATTAATGTAACCAGCTGTGCCAATGATTCCAGCGTGCTACCAATCAATAACTGTTGCATTATCCTACAACTTTCTGAACAGCTTCAAGAACACGGTCTGCCTGGAAAGGCTTTACAATAAAGTCTTTAGCACCTGACTGAATGGATTCGATAACCATTGCCTGCTGACCCATTGCTGAACACATGATAATGGAAGCGTTTGCATCTGCCGCTTTAATTTTCTTTAAAGCTTCAATACCATCCATTTCCGGCATAGTAATATCCATTAAAACAAGATCCGGCTTCAATTCAGCATACTTTTCCACTGCTTTAGCACCATTCTCTGCTTCCCCTACAATATTATATCCATTCTTTGTAAGAATATCTTTGATCATCATTCTCATAAATGCGGCATCATCGCAAATTAAAATATTCTTTGCCATAAATAATCTCCTATCTAACTATAATGATATTTACTTTTTAACATGTTTATTATACATCATCACCATAAAATTGCATACTATTTTTTTAAATTTTATGTCGATTTTATAAACATCTGTTTTTATCTGTCTTTAATAATCTCCGTAATACGTACACCGAAGCTTTCCTCGATAACAACAACCTCACCCTTTGCGACATTTTTACCATTCACAAGAATGTCTATCGGCTCGCCTGCAATCTTATTCAGTTCTACAATCGTACCCGGTGCAAATTCAAGAATATCCTTGATTGATTTTGACGTTCTTCCCAACTCAACAGTTACCTCTAATGGTACATCCTTAATCAAATCAATGTTTTCCTGCTGTGTAATTGCATTCAAATCGCCAGAGAACGGTTGGAATGTTGCCAGCTGTACATTGACATTCGGCTGTGGTGCGTATCCGGCAGGCTGGGCATAGCCCATTGGCTGTCCGTATCCCATCGGCGGCATCTGCTGCATTGGCTGTCCATATCCCATCGGCTGTGCCTGCTGTGGTACAGGTGCCTGCTGTGGTACAGGTGCCGGCTGTGGTGCTGACATCTGCTGTGCTGCTGACGGTACTTCTGCTGATGCAGCTGAACTTGCTGTTCCTCCGCCGACCTGTGGTGCTACCGTACCATCGTCCGGTGCTGTAAACATCTTTAAAAGTTCCTTTGCAAAATCAATCGGATAGAGCTGCATAATTTCACTATCGATCAAATCACCAATCTGCATTCTGAATGCAACTAATACAAACTTATTTTTCAAAAAGTCCGGAATGGTATCCATACTTGTGTCAGAATAAGTTTCAATCACATTGGCTGTTGGCGGACTGATATCAATCTTTCTGTTAAACATTGAAGACATTGATGTTGCGGCAGAACCCATCATCTGATTCATCGCCTCACCAATTGCGCTTAAATGCAGTTCGCTGAGCGGCTCGGAGTCATCAACTTTCCCCGCACCTCCCATCATAAGGTCGGTAATAATCTTAACATCGTTTTCCTTTAAAATAAGCACATTATTGCCATCAATACCTTCTTTATAAGAAATCTGCATCATTACACATGGTCTGTCATATCTTTCTGCAAGATCATCCCATGAAGAAACAGAAACCTTCGGTGTTGTAATATTTACTTTCTGATTTAACAAGGAACTCAATGTCGTTGCTGCAGTTCCCATACTGATATTGGATATTTCACCAACTGCATCTTTATCTGAGTCAGCAAGTGTAAAGTCCTCCGTCTGTGGTGCTGCTGTATCTGCTGCTGTATCTGCTGCTGTATCTGCTGCTGTATCTGCTGCTGTATCCTGTGCTGCATCTTCACCGCCCATGCCATTGAGCAGTGCATTAATTTCTTCTTGTGACAGCATGCCATCCATTCTTACTCACTCTCCTCTCTCAAAATTTCTGTAACTCTTACTGCATACTTATTATCTGAATACCCCGGCAAAGCTTTGAATTTTTTAATATTGCCCACGTAAACTTCCAATTCGTCATCGACCTTTCTATCCAGTCTGATAACATCTCCCAGCTGGAGATTTACAAAATCTTGTACATTAATCTTACTTGTACCAAGAACTGCTTTCATTGGAATCAGTGCATTGTCAATAATATTTTCAATCGCAGCTTCATAGGAGTTACTGTCTTTTTCTTTCATTGTTGAGAACCAGTACTTCGTATTCAGCTTATCCATAACCGGTTCTAATGTTGTATATGGAAGACAGATGTTCATCAATCCTTCCACATCACCAATCTTTAAATTGATGGTAACAATCGCTATCGTTTCACTTGGCGATATAATCTGTGCGAACTGAGAATTGGTTTCAATCCGGTTCAGACGCGGTGTAATCTCCACCACGTTTTCCCACGGTTCATGAAGCAGATTCACACAGATTGTAAATACTCTCTCTAATATTGATAATTCAATTTCTGAAAAATCCCTTTCTTTTTCCAGAGAATTTCCAACACCGCCCAAGAGTCTGTCTACAATTGCAAACCCAAGATTGGATGCCATCTCCATAATAACGTTCCCCATTAAAGGATCCATTCCAACTACACCAAGCAAAACTGGATTGGACAATGCATTGGAAAATTCTGAATAAATAACAACTTCCGAATTCACCACATCTACACTAACAGATTTACGAAGATATGCAGGAAGATTGGTTGCTAAAAGTCTTCCAAAATGTTCAAATATAATCTCAAGTGTTCTTAAATGTTCTTTCGAGAATTTTGCCGGACGTGCAAAATCATAATCTTTGACCTGGCGTTCATCCGTGTTTTTCATCTCATCAGCATCTAACTCACCTGTGCTTAAAGCTTTCAAGAGGTTATCAATCTCATCCTGGGATAAGACCTCTCCCATCTTCCTCACCTCCTTTGTCTTATTTTCTTATTTCTATCATTACGATACAACCATCTTAGTCAATGTGACAGATGTGATAGAATCTGTCTGGAATAAATCTCTTAAATAACTAAGCAGATTGCTTTCTACTGTTGCCTTATTTGCATTTAATTCACTGTAAGAATACTTTAATGCTTCTGTGTTTACCTGACTGACAACTACTTTCATGCTGTTTTCAAGGCTGGACTTTTTTTCTTCATAGTCTTTTGCCTTTGTATTAAAGCCTACTGTAACATTTAATACAGCATAATGCGTTTTACCGCCATCTGTATATGATACAGTAATATCTGTACTGTCATTATTCTTAA
>OLVW01002915.1_pt1 | contig 11548 bp, 11 predicted proteins | sample 1673301 | NCBI WGS metagenome assembly OLVW01 (sample SAMEA3178941, study PRJEB25190) | human gut metagenome
AGGCAGTTGCTCTATCCAGCTGAGCTACTGGCGCATATCAATTCCGACAAACCCATTCGAAGAAAATGGAGCGGGTGATGGGAATCGAACCCACGTGATCAGCTTGGAAGGCTGACATTCTACCATTGAACTACACCCGCGGGTCTTTCTGACGCTCATTTAGTATATCAATAAAACCCCATAATGTCAACATCTTTTTTCAAATTTTTTTGAAAAACTTTTTTCGGCCAAATTTGCAAAGAACATCAAAAGGTCAGACGGTCATGCTATACTGTAATCAAAGGAGGGAGAGAGCATGAAAGCAACGATCTTACTGGCCGAGGATGAGCAGGCCATGCGTGAGGTGCTGATCGACTACTTCACCGCGAAAAGCGGCGGTGATTTTACGGTCGTGGCTGCGCCGGACGGCGACACGGCGCTGCACTTAATCGAAACCCGGCGGTTCGACCTGCTGCTGCTCGATATCATGCTGCCGGGCACGGACGGCTTTGCACTGTGCCGCGCGGCACGCGAGCAGGGAGACGCGCCCATTCTGTTCGTCACGGCGCGCGAGGACGAGCAGGACAAGCTGCACGGCTATGGCCTCGGTGCGGACGATTATGTGGTCAAGCCGTTCTCGCTGGCGGTGCTGTACGCCAAGGCACTGGCGCTTCTGCGGCGGGCGCGGGGCCTCGGCGCCGGGAATACATTGACAGCGGGTACCCTGTCACTCGACCCGGAACGGGGGATTGTCATAGCGGACGGCAGGCGCATCGACCTGCCGCCCAAGGAATTTGCTTTGCTGCGGGCGCTGATGGAGCGCAAAAACCGCGTGCTGACGCGGGACGAGCTGCTTAATCTTGCGTGGGGCTGGGATTTTGATGGCACGGACCGCGTGATCGACGGGCACATCAAAAAGCTGCGCCGGGCACTCGGTCCGCACGCGGACTGCATTAAAACCGTGGTGAAGCGCGGCTATAAGCTGGAGGTGGACGGAGATGAAAACCAAACGTAGAACCTTTTGGAGCTTTTTCACACGAATCGGCGCGGGATTCCTTGCATTCTGGCTGGCAGTGATGGCGGTGTTCACCGTCCTGCTGTCGCAGCAGCGTGCAAAGCTCATGCTGGCGGAAATGGAAAGCAAATCGGACAAGTTGATGGGAGAGGATACCGATTTTTTGCTTGATCCCTCGAGCTATGACACGACGGACGAGACGGAACTGCGCAGACGATTGAGCAAGCCGGTATTCATGGCGGACAGCGCAGACCCGCCCAATCTGCAGATCATCGAGACCGCTATCACCGACCTGAACTCCGGCAAAGTTCTGCAAAGCAACCGCTGGTGGCTTGAGTTGATCGAGGGAGTCAACCTGTACCGCGTGGATATGAGCGGTCAGCCGCGCGAGGTGTGCGAGGCGGTTCTTGCGGGTGCGGGCACAGGCGAGTCGAAAATAGAATCGCTGCCGAAGATGACCTTTGAGGCGTGGGCGGACAGCGTGCCCGGATACCGCGATGACGCCTATCTGAAATCCATCACGATCGAGCCGACCAAGAGCGGCACTTGGGAGCCGACCGGAGAGGTGCGCACGATTGAATGCGCATATGACGCGGAGCAGGTGAAAGGTCTGACGCTGAAAACCATGAGTTGTAGTCGCTTGGTGTGCCCCGGACCGAACGGCGCCACGACCGAACAGATTGCGGAATCCCTGTCCTCGCCCGCGCGGCAGGCGCTGCGGGAATGGGCAGAATACCCGAGCCGCACAAACAGCAGCCAAACGGTCGAGAAGCTGTGGCTCGTGCGAACGTACCGGCGGACGATCAGATATTGTCCGTTTGCGGAAAGCGGCGCTGTGCTGGTGTCCTATGCGGCGGAAGGATATCCGCTCAAAGCCTTGCTGCCGGTACTGATTCCCGTATGGGCGTTCAGTCTGGTGCTGGCGCTATTCTGCGCGGCAGTGCTGTCCGGTGCGCAGCTGCGCGTCTGGCGCAAACAGGAGCGCGTAGAGCGGGTACGCCGTGAAACGACAGCCGCGCTTGCGCACGAGCTGAAAACGCCGCTCTCCGTGCTCAGCGCCACCGCCGAGCTGCTTGGCGACAACCTTGCACCGGAAAAGCAGGCACACTATCTGGGTGTCATCCAGCAGCAGGCACATCGGATGGACGGCAGTGTGCGGCAGATGCTTGAACTGTCGAGACTGGAGACCGGCGCAAAGGCTCTGCGGCGAACGGCGTTCTCACTGGCAGAATTGGCGCAGGAGCGCCTGCAGGCGGCTCTGCCGACCGATTCCACCATCCACACCGAATTTGCAGCACAGGGCAAATTTGAGGTCAATGCGGACAGGACGCTGCTCACGCGGGCACTGGACGCTCTGCTCGAGAACGCCGTGCAGCATACACCCGAGGGCGGCTGCATCACGGTGCACCTCGCGGACGGCGTGCTCTCGGTGACGAATACCGGCAACGCCATTCCGGCGGACGCGCTGCCGCGGCTGTGGGAGGCGTATTATCAGGCCGATCCGTCGCGCAGCGCAAAAGGCGACGGACTAGGACTGTCCATCGCGAAAACCGTGTTCGATCTGCATGGCTTCACCTGCGGAGCGGAGAATACCGAAATCGGACCGAAGTTCTGGTTCCGATTTGCCGATGAATAACAAAAAACCGCTCGAAAGAGCGGTTTTTGCTTTGTTAAATAACCTTTTCGAATACCATGGTTGCCTGAATGCGGTCGCCGCCCATCAGACCCTTGCTGCCGCCGTTCGATGTAGTAATCGTGTGCAGGCGATAACCCTTTTGCGCTTGATGGTTAATCGCTTCTTCCAGTTCGGTCAGGTTGCCGGAACCGGTGCCGAGAAATTTTTCCTTCAAAGTAACCTGCAGGACAACGTAATGATAGTCCTTGCCGGATGCGGTGGAGAAAGTCGAGGAATCGCTGAAATCCATAAATAACACCTCCAGTAATTTACACGATTATATCGTATTCGACAGAGATTGTCAATCAATGCAACCGAAGAACGGTAACCGAGAGGCAAAGAAAATGGAGAATGAAAAAATGTGGTGCATTTTCCATTCTCCATTCCGACTCGCTAAGAGCCGCCCTGCGGGCGGTTGCTCGCTGGACGCCCACTGCGGTGGGTGTCTCAATTTTCAATTATTAGATGGTATCCAGCTTAACCTTGCCGTCCTCAGCGGACAGGTGAGCGCCCATCAGCGGCTTATCACCGGTGACGATGGCGGTGGCCAGCGGATTTTCAATCTCCTTTTCGATCAGGCGGCGCAGATTGCGGGCGCCGTACTTGACCGAGTAGGACTTCTCGGTGAGCAGGCCGAGCAGGCTGTCGTCCCACGTCAGGCGGATATCCTTGTCGGCCAGCGTGGTGCGCAGCTCACCGAGCATGATCTCAGCGATATGGCGGAAGTTATCCTCGGTGAGTTGGTTGAACGCGATAATCTCGTCAATGCGGTTGAGAAACTCCGGACGCATGATTTCTTCAAGAGCCTTCATCACGCGGTCCTTGCTCATCTGAGACACGGTGCGGCCGAAGCCTGCAGGCGTGTTATTGGACTGCGAACCGGCGTTCGAGGTCATAACGATGACCGTGTTCTCGAAGCTGACAACGCGGCCCTGCGCGTCGGTCAGACGGCCGTCATCCAGAATCTGCAGCAGAGAATTGAGCACATCCGGATGCGCCTTCTCAATCTCGTCGAACAGAACGACAGAGTACGGACGGCGGCGGATCTTCTCGGTCAGCTGACCGGCTTCATCGTAGCCGACGTATCCCGGAGGGGAACCGATCAGGCGGGAAACTGTGTGCTTTTCCATATATTCGGACATATCGAGACGCACGAGTGCATCCGGCGAGTCGAACAGGTCGAGAGCAAGCTGCTTGACCAGCTCGGTCTTGCCGACGCCGGTCGGGCCGACGAACAGGAAGGACGCCGGCTTGCGCTTGGGGCTGATGCCCGCGCGGTTGCGGCGGATGGACGCGCAGACCGCGTCTACGGCTTCGTCCTGACCGATAACGTGCGATTTCAGGCGGGATTCCATATCGCGCAGGCGTGCAGACTCCTGTGCCGCTACCTTGGATGCCGGAATGCCGGTCCAGATTTCGATCACCTCAGCCAGAAGCTGTTCGTCAACCTGCGGTGCAGGCTTGGTCAGCAGCTCGTGCAGCTGTGCCTCCACCTGCAGAATGCGGCTGCGGCAGGTGGCGATCTTGGCGTAGGTCTCCTCCTCCTCAGCGCGGGCGGAGGACTGGGTCAGCTCGTCAAGCTGTGCCTGCAGGCGCTCAAGCTCGTTCTGCAGCTCGGGAATCTCGGACAGCTGCGGAGAATCCAGATTGAGCCGCGAGCAGGCTTCGTCGATCAGGTCGATGGCCTTATCCGGCAGAAAACGGTCTGTGATGTAGCGCTCGCTCAGGGTGACCACCGCCGAAAGCACCTCGGCGGGCACCTGCACATGATGGTGCTGCTCGTAGTAGCGCTTGATGCCGTTCATCACGGCAAGGGTGTCGGCTACACTGGGCTCCTCCACCCGCACGGGCTGGAAACGGCGCTCCAGCGCCTGATCTTTTTCGATGTACTTGCGGTACTCAGTAAAGGTGGTGGCGCCGATGACCTGAATTTCGCCACGGGAGAGGGCGGGCTTTAAGATGTTGCCCGCGTTCATGGCGCCCTCGCTCTCACCGGCAGAGGTGATGGTGTGGATCTCGTCAATGAACAGGATGACGTTGCCCGCTGCCTTTACCTCGCTCAGCAGACCCTTGACCCGCTGCTCGAACTGACCGCGGAACTGGGTGCCCGCCACAAGGCTGGTGAGGTCCAGCAGGAAGATTTCCTTATCCCGCAGGCCGATGGGCACCTGTCCCTTGGCAATGCGCTCGGCAATACCCTCGGCGATGGCGGTCTTGCCCACACCGGCTTCACCGATGAGGCAGGGGTTATTCTTCTGGCGGCGGCTCAGGATCTGGATGGTGCGGTAAATTTCGCGGTCGCGGCCGATGATATCATCCAGCTTGCCCTCCCGCGCCTTGCGGGTCAGGTTTTCGCAGTAGGTATCCAGAAACTTGCGCTTGGGCGGCTTTTTGCCGTTTTTGCGGTCGGCCTTTTTTTCGCCGTCCTGCTTCTCCGTGCCGGTAAAGCCCAGCGGGAAGGTGGCATTGCTGCCGGGTACAAGATCTTCGTCCATGTTCTCCGCATCGGCATCCTCGCCGCTGCCAGACATATTCATCAGCATGGAAAGGGGGTTGGAGTCGCCCAGCTCCTCCATCATGCTCTCCATGCGGTTTTCCATGTTATCCAGATCCTGCTCCGACATCCCGAATTGTTTCATCAGATCGTCCACGGGCTTGATGTGCAGCTCCCGGGCACAGTGCAGACAGTACCCTTCCTGCTTCATCTGACCATTCTCCATCCGCTGGATAAAGATGATCGCCGGACGCTTCTGGCATCGAATACAGACCATAGTTCCTCCTTGTCGCCCCTGTTACAAAAAGGGGTTGAACATATTAAACGCTTTATAGTAAAGACTGCTGTGCATCACAGTGTCGTTGAGCACATTTAAATTGCCGCCGGTAATGACCACAAGCCCCCACACCACGCACAGCACGAGGTATAGGTCCAGCATTGCGGTCATGCCGCCGGTCAGCCAGCCCAGACCCCGGTTGACAGTGCCGATGACCGGGAGCTTATTCACCAGCCCCAGCACGGTAACCAGCATACTGACCAGCAGCCGCAGCACCGCGTAGAACACAAAGAACAGCACCAGCATGATCACCGGGGTGAGCAGCGGCTGCAATACTTTTTCCACGATGGTATCCGCCAGCACCACGGCATTATCTGCCAGCACAGCGTTGATGCTGCGCTCGCACGCCGCCACGATGGAGGCGCGGAAGCTTTCGGGCAGAAAGCCCGCGTACTGCTGTGCAATGCCGGAAAGGTTTACCACGCCGTCCTCCGAAAGGTGGGCGGCGATCTGGGTGCGGAAGCCCCCGGCCAGCAGATTTTCGAACACCCAGCCCGCACAGGCGGCAGAACACTGCCGTGCGCCCAGCAGGCTGATGAGGTTGCCGGACAGCTGCACGATGCTGGCAAGAAAGCCCTTGCGGGCATAGCGTACCATCAGCACCAGCCAGACCACCGTACATAGGATATCAAAAAGAAATGACGGATTCTTGAACATACCTTGTTTTCCCTGTTATAAAGATCACTTTCCCCGCAAAAATACTGGTTTTTCCCCCGGTCACTGGGCGCTGGAAGCCGTTTGCTCCGGCGGAGCGATCTGCTGCACCGTGTTGCCGCACAGCACCAGCAGCTGCTTGCCCGCGATGAGCGCCTGTGGACGGACGGAAAGCGTCTGTCCCCACTGGTACACCCCGTCTGCGGTAAAGCATTCCACGCCGCTGTCGGTAAGCAGATAAAAGTTTTGACCCCGGCGCAGGATCTGGTTTGCCGCAGGCACATTGCCGCTGTACTGCACGTTCAGGTCTTTATCCAGCAGTACGGCGGTGCACACCTGCCCGTTTTCCAGCAGCAGGGCGGCGTTTGCACCGTCCTGCGAAACGCTGACAAGACTGCCGCCGCCAAGGTCGAAGCGTCCCCGCTCGCCGCCGTCCGCACCGTACACCACGGCGCAGTCCTCATACACAGCCAGCACGGTGTCGTTGTTCAGCCAGCCCAGCCATTGGGGCACGCTGTCCCCGCTGCTCAGCTGCACCGGGTCGCCCTGTGCAAGGTTGAGCACAAAGAGATTCGCCTGTAATTGTCCCGCACTGGAGGTGACCGCCGCCACCGCCAGACGGCGGCTGTCGGCGGCAAAGGCCATCCGCACCGGGGTGCCCTGCGCGCTGGTCATATCCCAGTGCAGCTGCTCGCTCATGGTGGGGGTGTACACGGTCAGCCGGGCGGTGCTGTCGGCAGAATCGGTAGCCACAGCCAGCGTGCCGGTGTCCGACATGGCGCACAGATAGATGCTGTTTTCCAGCGTTTTGCTGTACAGGTTCTGGGTGCGGCTTTCCACCCGCAGCTCGTTGCCGGAGCGGTTGTACAGCACAAAGCGGGTCTTGCCCGCAGCCAGCGCCGGGCGGGCGTAGCCGCTCTGGATGCCGGCAAGGCGGGTGCCGCCAAGGCTGTACACCACACAGGCATCCTCGTCCATGGCTACAAAGCTGCCGGACATGGGCTGCACGGCGGTCAGCTCGCCAAGGCCGGTCTGCTGCGGCCAGCCCACCGCCGGAGACAGGGCGATGTGCACCGTATCCACCAGATCCTTTACCCGGGCGATGGATGCCCCCACCGCACCGGTGGCAAACAGGGTGACCAGTATCAGCGCCGCCAGAAGAATCACGGTGCGGCGCAGACGGCGGCGGTGCACCCGCTGGCGCGCTGCCTCCAGATATTCCACCCGTCCGGCAGAAAGCGGCTCTCCGTCCGGGCTGCTGCCGCCGCGATGAAGCTTTTTCATGGCTGCTCCTCCTTTTCCGGGTAATCCACACACTTTAAAAATAAGCCCTTTGCGGGCAGGGTGGGGCCCGCCCGGCTGCGGTCCCGGCTTGCCAGAATGGCGGGGATGTCCGCAGCGCGCAGCCGCCCCGCGCCCACCTCGCACAAGGTACCCGCCAGAATGCGCACCATGTTGTACAGGTAGCCGTCGGCGGTCACTTCAATGTCCACCTCGTCCCCACGCCGGGTGACATGGCAGTCCGTGATGGTGCGCACGGTGTCCCCGTGGGCGGCAGCAGAAGAGCCCGCCGCGCACAGTGCCAGAAAATCATGCGTACCCACGAACTGCTGTGCCGCAGCCTGCATGGCAGCTTCGTTCAGCCGCCGGGGCACCCGGGTGTAGTAGGCGGCGTCAAAGGGCGAGTCGATGGGGTGGTTATGGATGCGGTACAGGTAGGTCTTGGTATGGGCGGCATACCGGGCGTGGAAATCCTCCGGCACGGTCTGCGCCGCCAGCACCCGGATATCCGGCGGCAGATGCTGGTTGAGCGCCAGCGGCAGCTTCTGGGGCGGGATGCGGGTGTCGGCATGGAAATTCAGCCGAAAGCCCAGCGCGTGCACCCCGGCATCGGTGCGGCTGCAGCCCTTGATATCGGGCCGTGAGCCCAGCACCGCTTCCAGTGCATCCTGAAAGGTGGCTGCCACGCTGCGCCCGTTGGGCTGCACCTGAAAGCCGCAGTAATTTGTGCCGTCGTAGGCTAATGTGAGCAGAAAATTCATAAAAACCAACTCTTATTCTGCCGGGCTCGCCCTCTCAGTCAAGGCCTGCTGCCTTGACAGCTCTCCCAAAGGGAGAGCCCTTGGCAAAACCGGAAAGTTTGCGTGGACTGCCAAGGCCTCCCCCTTTGAGGAAAGACTTCCCCCGGCCGGGGGAAGATGTCGCGCAGCGACAAAAGGGGGAATGTGGCATTGCGAAGCAATGACGGAGAGGGCGAGACTGTTAATCTTTAATAATTCGGAAACACCAGCCGGGAGGCAAGGATGACGGCAAAGCAGGCGATGCACACCGCAAGGTCGATGTAGTCCTGCTTTTCGCAGCGCAGCACCTTCAGGCGGGTGCGGCCTGTGCCGCCGCGGTAGCAGCGGCACTCCATGGCCATGGCCAGCTCGTCCGCGCGGCGGAAGGCCGAGATGAACAGCGGAATGAGCACCGGCACCAGTGCCTTGACCCGGTCGGTCATCTTGCCGGTGTCCAGCTGCGCGCCGCGCGCCTTTTGCGCGTTCATGATCTTATCCGTCTCCTCGATGAGGGTGGGGATAAAGCGCAGCGCAATGCTCATCATCATCGCCAGCTCGTGCACCGGGAAGTGCAGCTTGCCCAAGGGCTTGAGCAGCTGCTCAATGGCATCGGTCAGCACGATGGGGCTGGTGGTGTAGGTAAGCAGACTTGTGCCCGCAATGAGCGCCATCACACGCACCGCCATCAGCACCGCATAGCGCACGCCCTCGGTGTAGATGGACAAGAACCAGAAATGCACCAGCGGGTCGCCCTCGCCGGAAACAAAGAACAGGTTCAGCACCGCCGTGAACAGCACGATGGGCAGAATGGGCTTCAGGCTTTTGCCGATCATCTTGACCGGAATTTTTGCCACCTTGTACATGACCCCCAAAAAGAGGATGGACAAAGTAAGCCCCAAGGGGTTGGAGGCTGCAAACAGCAGCACGATATAAGCGACCGTCAGCACAAGCTTCAGTCTGGGGTCGAACCGGTGCACCAGACTGTTGCCCGGGAAGTGCTGACCGATGGTGATATCTCGCAGCATCAGACAGCACCCCCTTTCTGTGCAGCGCTGCGGGGCAGCACAAGGCTTTCCCCGGCATCGCGGCGGCGCTTGGCCTCCAGCAGGGTCTTGACCGCGTAGGGGATGGTGTACACGTCCGCAGGGACGTCCACCCCCATCTCCCGCAGCTTGAGGAAAATTTTAGTCACCTGCGGCACCGACAACCCCAGCTCCAGCAGCTCCGGGGCTCGGGCAAAGACCTTTTCCACCGTGTCATACATGGCAATTTTCTTGTTGCTCATCACCAGCACGCGGTTGGCGTACTTGGCAATATCCTCCATGCTGTGGGACACCAGCAGCACGGTGGTGCCGGTCTTTTTGTGGTACTCCTTCACCTCGGAAAGGATATCGTCCCGTCCCTCCGGGTCAAGACCGGCGGCGGGCTCGTCCAGCACAAGGATGCGGGGCTTCATGGCCATGACACCTGCCACCGCCACCCGGCGCTTCTGACCGCCGGACAGCTCAAAGGGGCTGCGCTCCAAAAGCGCCGGGTCCAAGCCTACAAAGTCTGCGGCTTCGTGGACGCGGCGGTCTACCTCGGCCTCGTCCAGACCCATGTTCTTGGGGCCAAAGGCGATGTCCTTGTAGCAGGTCTCCTCAAACAGCTGGTACTCCGGGTACTGGAACACAAGCCCGGTGAGGAAGCGGAAATCCCGGATCTTTTCCGGGTCTGCCCACAGATCGCGGCCGTCAATGTAAATTTTGCCGCTGGTGGGTTTGTTCAGGCCGTTCATGTGGGTGATGAGGGTGCTTTTGCCGGAGCCGGTGGCCCCGATGATGCCCACAAAATCGCCCTCTTCTACGGTAAAGCTTACGTCGTCCAGCGCGGTCACTGCGGTGGGCAGGCCGGGGTTATAGACGTAGCTCAGATGTTCTACCTTAATGATATCTGCCATTTCGTCCGCCCCCCTTACTGCAGCAGTTCATACAGCGCCTGTGCGCAGGCACCGGTGTCGATGATGCCCTCCGGCATCGGGATGCCGGCCTTCACCAGCTCGTCCCGCAGCTCTGCGGCCTGCGGCACATCCAGATGCAGCGCGCGCACCTTCTCGGTCTGGCTGAACACCTCTTTCGGGGTGCCCTCCATCACCACATGGCCCTTGCTCATCACCAGCACCCGGTCGGCCTGGGCGGCCTCTTCCATGTAGTGGGTGATGGACACCACGGTGATGCCCATGTTCTTGTTCAGGTGGTGGATGGTCTGCATCACCTGTTCCCGGCCCCGGGGGTCCAGCATGGCGGTGGCTTCATCCAAAATCAGGCAGTCCGGCCGCATGGCCACCACGCCTGCAATGGCAACGCGCTGCTTCTGGCCGCCGGACAGGTTGTGGGGTGCCCGCTCCCGGAACTCGTAGATGCCGGCCATCTTCATGGACTCATCCACTCGGCGGCGCATCTCGTCCGGCGGCACACCCAGATTCTCCAGCGCAAAGGCCACATCCTCTTCCACCACGGTGGCCACGATCTGGTTATCCGGGTTCTGGAATACCATACCGGCTTTCTGGCGGATCTTCCAGACATCCTCCTCATCTGTCGTCTTCATATCGTCCACCCACATGGTGCCTTCTGTAGGCACCAGCAGAGCGTTGATATGTTTCGCAAGCGTTGATTTTCCGCTTCCGTTATGCCCGAGCACCGCAATAAACTGTCCCTTCTGGATTTCCAGACTGACATCTTCGATCGCTTTTGTTACTTCCGGCTCCTGTCCTTCCTCCTCGTAACGGAGGTATTCATACCCAAGGCCTGCCGCACGTATCATACCCATGACATTATTCCCCGCTTTCTTCTGCATCCGAGCGGATTTCATCGATCAGATTCCAGATCTCCTCACGTCCCTGTTTTGTCTCCGCAGAAAACGGAATCACAATCGTATCTTTCTCGACCTCCAGCGTTTCACGGATCAGCTTGATCTGTTTCTGAAGCTGACTGCGTTTGATCTTGTCCAGCTTCGTTGCAATAATGATCGGCTGGTAACCGTTTCGAAGGATCCATTCATACATAATGCGGTCGTTGTTGGACGGTGCATGACGGATATCAATCAGAAGAAATACTGCACGCAGCATTTTTGACTGATGCAGATAATCCTCGATCAGCTTGCCCCATTTTGCTTTAACCTCCTCAGAGGCTCTCGCAAAACCGTATCCCGGCAAATCCACCAGATACATTTCCTCATTGATGTGGTAGTAGTTGATCGTCTGTGTTTTTCCCGGCTGCGCACTGGTACGCGCCAGTGATTTGCTGTCTCTAAATCAGAATCTGCTGTTAAAGGAAATCCCAATTCCTTACATTTT
>OLVW01002927.1_pt1 | contig 11527 bp, 6 predicted proteins | sample 1673301 | NCBI WGS metagenome assembly OLVW01 (sample SAMEA3178941, study PRJEB25190) | human gut metagenome
GATGCCTAATGTGTATGTGGCAACAGGGTTTAATAAATGGGGAATTACATCATCAAATGTTGCGGCAAACATAATAGCAGATAAAATATTAGGAAAAGAAAATGAGTATGAAGATTTGTTTAAAGCAAGAAGAGTAGAACCAATAAAGAATAGAGTCGAAGTAGGAAATATGTTAAAAGAAGCCAATAAATCAATACTTATGAGTAGGTTTAAAATACCAAAAGATGAAATAGATGATATAAAAATAGGAGAGGGCAAGATAATTGAAATAGATAATAAAAAGGTTGGAGTGTATAAGGCAAATACTGGAGAAATTTTTAAAGTAAAACCTATTTGCACACATCTGGGGTGTGAGCTGTACTTTAATAATATAGATAAAACTTGGGAATGCCCATGCCATGGCTCGAAATTTAGCTATGATGGAAAATCAATAGAAGTACCAAGTAATAAGAATTTGGAATGACTGGTTTTAGGGTGTGGTTTGTGAAAATAGGGTGGCAGAAAATAATCGACTGAAACTTATTGACTAGACTATTCTTAAAATGTATAATGTTATTACTAACATATGAAGGGGATTTTTAGAATGCAATCAAGAAGTGAGAATAGAAAGAAAAAACAAGAAAAGCAAAGAATTATATTAGGAATTATAATTTTAATATTAGCTATTTTAATAACGATAATAACTGCAAGTATAATTAGTAAGAATACTACGAAAGAAGTTGCCATAAAGGAACCAGAAAGTTTAGATGATGAATTCATAAATAGCGAGGATACACAAAATCTTGAGGAAGATGTAAATGAAGAGATTATAGAAAATAGTGTAGAAGAAAATGAAGTAGCTGAAAATACAGTAACTGAAGAAAAAGCTAAAAATACTAGTGGTACAAAATATAGATTAGAAGTAAATTGTAAGCAAAATGTAGTTAATGTATATGAAAAAGATGAAAACGGAGAATACAAAAACTGTGTAAAGGTAATGCTTTGTTCGGTTGGCTTTGCAACCCCAACGAGCGGAACTTATTCACTAAAAAAATATGGTGGATGGGAATGGAAAGGGCTTCAAGGTGATGTGTATGGTCAATATGCAACACAAATAATTGGAAATATATTGTTCCATTCTGTACCATATACTGAGAAATATAATAATGCAAGTTTAGAATATTGGGAGTATGATAAATTGGGTACTTCAGCTTCTTTGGGGTGCATAAGGCTTACTGTAAAAAATGCAAAATGGATATATGATAATTGTGCGGCTGGAACAAAAGTATATTTTTACAAAGATTCTAACCCTGGACCATTGGGTAAGCCATCAGAAAGAAAAATTTCTGGAGACAGTGAGGTAAATAGTTGGGACCCAACTGATCCAGCTTCGGACAACCCTTGGAAGGAGTATGATATTGCCAAAAAGAATGATAAAGAAAACACAGAAAGCAATAAAAATAACAATATTGCAAATAAAATAGAAAACACAGAGCAAAATACAGAAGTGCCAGGCAATACGGAAAATACTGAAACAAATACGGAAGTAACAAATAATACAGAGAGCAATAAAAACAATGAGACTTTTCAAGGAAAAAACAATATTACAAATACAGAGAACAGAAATACAGAAAACGAAAATTATGAAGTTGAGAGTAATATAGAAAGTGATAATGACTAAATATTGTTGAAAAATAATTACAATTTTGACTACGTCAAAGCCCATTTAAAACGCGGTTACATACAAAAAGTATGCGTCCTTGCCTTTTAAATGGGACTTTTTCTTGCCAAAATTTAAATCTTTTCCAACTGAAGCTTTAGCTAAAAGCAAAAATTAAAAATATAAATTTTTTAATATAAAAGTTTAATTTTATTACCATCACGGCTTATAAATCCCTCATCTACCAAGCATTTGAGCTCACGCATCATTGCACTTCTATCTACGCTTAGGTAATCGGCGAGGCTAGTCATTGAAATTGGAAGTGTAATATTTTTAGAGAAGTTTTTACTAGAAAGAATAGAAAAATAAGTAAGTAATTTATCTCTGATAGACCTCTTTGAAAGTATTTCTATTCTAGTATTTTGATGTACTGCTTGTTTTAATATAAGCTCTAGTAAGCTAGATACGAGTGTTGTGTGAAATTTGCAGTTGCTTCTGCATTTTTCGTGTATGTCATCATACAAAAATAGAAGAGCCTCACACTTATCCATTGCTAAAACAAAAAGTTCGTGGTTGGTATGAACAGGGTAGAAGGCTTCACCAAAAATATCTGTTGCAACAAAACTTTCTATTATATCCTTGTTTCCGTTTAAATCATATCTAATTAAATCTGCTTTTCCAGAAAGCAGTATGCAAATTTGTTTTCTTTTTTCTATGTAAGTTGTAATAATACTGCCTTTTTCAAAGGTCTTACGTTGAACCTTAATACAATTACAAGAAATGTTTTCAATTATATCTGATATTTCCATTAACATTGTCCTTAAATTTGTAAATAAAATTTACTCAATTATACTTCAAAAACGTTGCATTTGCAACAGAAAAAATAAATTGTTAAGGTATAATAGTTATGAGATAATGTTTTTTAGGTAAGTTATGTCGATGTGGGCAGAAAAATGTTTTGCAAATAATACTGCTTAGTTATATTAAAAAATATTATTTATAATGAAACTAAAGAGGCAGTAATTTAGATAAATCAAAGGAGGAATTTATGAAGGTTATTAAGAGAGATGGACGTGTAGTAGATTTTAATAGAGAGAAGATTGCAATTGCTATTGAGAAGGCAAACCAAGAGGTTACAGAAAAGGAAAGAGCAGACAAGCAAGATATTAAGGATATAATAAAATATATTGAGTCACTTGATAAAAAGAGAATTTTGGTTGAAGATGTGCAAGATATAATAGAAGAGCAACTTATGGATAAGAAAAAGTTTAAGCTTGCAAAGAAATACATGATTTATAGATATAATAGAGCGTTGGTTAGAAAGAAGAACACCACAGACGAATCTATTCTTGGACTCATAAAAAATCAAAATATGGAGATGTTGGAAGACGGAACACGTAAGAATGCTGTGCTTGCGTCTTCACAAAGGGATTATATAGCTGGAGAGGTTTCTAAGGATTTAACGAAGAGACTACTGTTACCTGAAAAAATAGTAAAGGCTCATGAAGAAGGAGTACTATATTTTCATGATATGGACTATTTTTTACAACCAATTTTTAATTCTAGTGTGATTAATATTGGAGATATGCTTGACAATGGAACAGTGATAAATGGAAAATTGATAGAGAGCCCAAAAAGTTTTAGAGTTGCTTGCACTGTGCTTGCACAAATTCTTGCAACAGTTGCGTCAACACAATACGGTGGACAATCTGTAGATATAAGTCATTTGGGAAAGTATGTTAGAAAGAGTTATGAAAAATTTAAGGAAGAGTTTGGAGGCGTGCCTTCAAAAGAAATATTAGATAAAAAGATAAAAGAAGAAGTAACGAGTGGGGTACAAATACTTCAATACCAGATAAATACACTAATGACTACAAACGGGCGTAGTCCGTTGGTTTCATTATTTATGTATTTAAGAGAAGGCGATGAATACATAAAAGAAAATGCACTTATAATAGAAGAAATTTTGAAGCAAAGAATTGAGGGAATGAAGGATGCGGAAGGAAAATATATTAATCCGGAATTTCCAAAGTTGATCTATGTAATCGATGAAAATAACTGCTTAAATGGTGAAAAATATGATTATTTAACACAGCTTGCGTTAGAATGTGCAAATAAGACGCAAGAGCCAAGTTTTATATCGGCTAAAAAAATGCGTGAAAACTATAGCGGAAATGTTTTTTCACCAATGGGCTTTAGAAGTTTTCTAACTCCATGGAAAGACGAGAATGGAACATATAAATTTGAAGGAAGATTTAATCAAGGTATTGTTAGCATAAATTTACCACAAATTGCAATCGTGGCAGATGGTGATGAAGATAAATTCTTTAGCTTGCTAGATGAAAGACTGGAATTGTGCCATGAGGCTTTATTGTGCAGACACTATGCTTTGCTTGGTACAGTAAGTGATACGAGCCCAATACATTGGATATATGGTGCGATAGCGCATTTAAAATCAGGAGAAAAAATAGACAAATATTTGAAAGATGGTTACTCTACAATTTCGTTAGGATATGTAGGAGTATATGAAGCAACAATGATGATGAAAGAAGTTTCTAACACTGAACCAAATGGAAAAGAATTTGCTATAAAGATAGTAAAGCATTTAAAAGAAACTGTTGAAAAGTGGAAGAAAGCCTCTGGCTTAGGTTTTTGCTTATATGGAGAAACAAGTCAAAAGGTATGCAAAACATTCGAAAGAATAGACAAAGAAAGATTTGGAGTAATAAAAAATGTAACAGACAAAGAAAAATATACAAGTTCGTACCATGCGAGTGAAGATGAAAAAATAGACTATAAGGAAAAACTAGCATTCGAAAGTGTATTTCAAAAATTATCATTGGGAGGAGTTGTATCACAAATTCCGAGCGAATATATTGGAGAATTAAGTGATAAAGAAGAATTTATAAAATTTGTGTATGATAATGTACAATATTTGGAGTTTACAAAAGAATTCAAAAAATAACTAAAATTAATATGTTGAAATAATAAACAGAATGTAAAAAAGTTCTACAAAAAAATGAGTGAAGAAATTCGCTCATTTTTATTTCAATAGATTTTTAATGTTGTCCTTGAGTCATACATTCTTAAAATTAGGGTCATCTAAAAATAACATCTACTGAGCCTTTTTATCATGCTTATTCTTATAGTATGTATTTTTAATAATATCTAATTCTAGTATACGAATTTCGATTGAGTCTATCAATATTAAATCTGTGTGACTTATATGAAAAAAATTTTCTTTAATGAATGAAATAGAAATTTACAAATGTCATTTATTTGTCACTTTGATGATGTATTATAATTCCAGTAAAAGAAAATTTGAAAAGAAAGGAAAGGAAAATATAATGGAAATTTTAAGAGTTGAAGATTTAGTTAAGACTTATGGAAAAGGTGAAAATCAGGTTAATGCAGTTGACCACATTTCGTTTTCGATAGATAAAGGAGAATTTGTTGCGATTGTTGGAGCTAGTGGAAGCGGAAAATCTACGTTACTACATTTGTTAGGAGGAGTGGATAGACCAACTTCAGGCAAAGTGTTCATAGATGGAAAAGACATTTATTCTTTAAATGATGATAATCTAGCAATATTTAGAAGAAGGCAAATTGGTTTAATCTATCAATTTTACAATTTAATACCAATATTGAATGTAAGAGAAAACATAACATTGCCATGTGACTTAGACGGACAAAAAGTTGATGAGAAAAGATTAGATGAGCTAATAAAAACATTAGGATTAGAAAAAAGAGAGAAGCATCTGCCAAACCAATTATCTGGAGGACAACAACAACGTGTATCAATAGGAAGAGCAATGATAAATAATCCAGCATTAATGCTTGCAGATGAGCCAACAGGAAACTTAGATTCAAAGGCGAGTGATGAAATAATATCATTATTAAAATTGTCAAACAAAAAGTTTAACCAGACTGTTGTAATAATTACTCACGACTTAGAAATAGCAAAAGAAGCAGAGAGAGTTATAACAATAGAAGATGGAAAGATAATAAAGGATGAGAAAAATTTCGCCCAATAGGGACGCCCTTTCTTGGGCGAAGAAGAAAAAAATAATATAAATTTTGTCCAGTAAAGGAAGCTGTTTGGAAACGAAAAGTTAGTTTCGCCCAAAAAAGGGCGTCCCTATTGGGCGAAAAGATGGAGAATATATAATGAATGTTTTAAATAAGTTGACTAAGAAAAATTTATTGCTTAATAAGAAACGTACGGTTGTTACTATTATTGGAATTATGCTTTCTACTGCACTGGTTTGTGCGGTTGCGGGGCTGGTTACAAGTGCACAGCAGACGTTTGTAAATCTTATTAAGAATAGTGATGGTGATTATCATATTTCGTTTTCTAATGTGCCACAGGAACAGCAAAAATATATTACGCAGAACAATGCGGTTGATAGTTACTATACTACAAAAGAGCTTGGATACAGCAAGTTCGAGAGTATTCAAAATGAGGATAAGCCATATATTTATGTGGCTGCTATGAATGAAAATGCTTTCGAAAAAGGTGCATATAAATTGACAGAAGGTCGAATGGCTCAAAATGAGAATGAGATTGTTATTCCACAACATTTAATTGATAATGGTAGAGTTAAGATTAATGTTGGAGATAAAATTACTTTAAATGTTGGAACAAGAGAACTAATGGACGGCAGTAAGCTTAATCAAAAAAATCCATATCTAGCAAGTTCGTCAAAAGAATATATATATCAAGAGACTGGAAAAGCCGGAGACAACGAAGATTATGAGGAGCAAATTGTTGATGGACAGGAAAAAGAATACACTGTTGTTGGAATAATGAAAAGACCTAATACGGGTGTAGAACCATATACAGCACCAGGCTATACGGCAGTTACATATTCAAATAGTGGAACAGTTACAGCCAACTTCTATGTAACTCTAAAAAATCCAAAAGAATATGAAAATGTAATGAATCAAATTAAAAATACTATAGAAGCTGAAACTGATAGTGAAATTGAAGTAGATATTAATAAGGACTTATTAAGATTTGAAGGAGTTCTGAGTGAGAGTATATTAGGTGTTTTGTATAGAATTGCTGGTGTTATTATAGTAATAATAGTTGTAAGTAGCGTGTTTGTAATAAGAAACAGCTTCAGTATTTCTGTATCTGAAAAAACAAAACAATATGGAATGCTAGCATCTGTTGGAGCAACTAAAAAACAAATAAAAAGAAGTGTTTTACTAGAAGGATTATATATTGGTATAATTGCAATTCCACTTGGAATCTTATTAGGAATTGTTGCAATAATAATTTTACTATGGATTGTAAATTTGTTATTAGTAGACATGATGGAAGGCACATCATTTGTATATGATGTACCAGGAATGGCAATTTTAATTTCAGTAGTAATTTCTGGCATTACAATATTTTTATCATGCTTAATTCCTGCAATAAAAGCATCTAAAATTCCACCAATTGAAGCAATACGTGGAACAGATGATATAAAGATAAAGACGAGAAAAATAAAAACATCAAAATTAACGAAAAAATTATTTGGAATAGGCGGAGTAATTGCAAGAAAAAACTTAAAAAGAAATAGAAAAAAATACAGAACAACAGTAGTGTCGCTAGTTGTAAGTATATCAATATTCATAGCACTTTCATCATTTTTAACTTATGGACAGATGATGACAGGTTCATATTATACAGATTTGAGCTATAACATAGCCGTAAATGGTGGAAATGAAGCATTATATGAAAAAATTGCGACATGGAGCGGAATAAATAGCTACAGTTATTCATACCAGACTAGTGCTGAGATAGACGTAAACAAATATGGAACAGACTTTGCTAAAGAAGAATTAGAAAATAAAAAACAGATATATGAAGAAGACTTCCCAGAAAATGTTGGAAAATATGAATATAATACTCTAGGTTTGACAATTGTTATGGTTAACAATGACTACTTCAAGTCATATGTAAAAAGCCTTGGAATGAACGAGAAAGATTATTCAAATATAGCAATACTTGGAGACGACATGATGCATTATCTAGGGCAAGGAAAATCTAAGGTTGAGCATTATTTTAATGTTAAAGCTGGAGAATCAATGGAAGTTACTATGGATGATGAGCAAAAGCAAATTAAGATTTCTAAAATTACAACAGAAAGACCAATGGGATATGAAGGATGTTATACAGAGGGAGGCTACTTGTTTGTATCTGAAGATTATCCAGTAGTTACTAAAGATAAGAGTGAATTAAATAGTGGAAACCTATGCATAGATGCACAAAAACCATCAGAAATAGAAAACAAGCTAACAGACCTTAAAAAAGAAGGCGAAGACTTTGAAGATATAATGATAACAAATTTAGCTGAGTATGCAGATCAACAAAAAAGGATAATAATACTCGTATCAATATTCTTGTATGGATTCATAGCAGTAATCACACTAATTGGTGTAACTAATATATTCAACACAATAACAACAAACATGATACTACGCTCAAAAGAATTTGCAAACCTAAAATCAATAGGAATGACAACCAAAGAATTTAACAAAATGATAAAATTAGAAAGCATAATGTATGGAGCAAAATCATTGCTAATAGGAATTCCAATAGGGCTTTTAGGCTCATATGCAATATTCAAATCATTTACAAATTCGATAGACTTTGGATTTATAATACCATGGCAAGCAATAATAATTTCTGTAATATTTGTATTTATAATAGTAGGACTAACAATGAAATATTCACTAAACAAAATAAACAAGCAAAACATAATAGAAACAATAAGACAGGATAATATATAAAATTATAAATATTAATAAGTTGTAACTAGCAAAAGACTGGATTGTAATTAATCTGGTCTTTTGGTTTTCGAAAAATTTTATATAACTGATGCTATTCGTAGTTTTGTATGATATAATGTAATGGAAAATAGAGATTGGGAGAAAATAGCAATGAAAAATAAGAAGATTATAATTATTGTAATAAGCATTATTCTAATATTAGCGATATCTGTGGGAATAGGAATAACGATATATTTTAACAATAAACCTAAAAATAAACCGGAAGACGTATTGCAGACTTTTGCTTCATATATTAATGATAAGAAGTATGAAGATATGTATTCTTTGTTGTCATCAAAAAGCAAAGCTAATATTTCGGAAGAAGATTTTATTAAGAGAAATAAAAATATTTATGAAGGCATAGAGGCTGAAAATTTTAGTGTTGACATACAGAGTATAGAAAATGAAAATAAATTAGCAAAAGTTACATATAAAAATAGTATGGATACAATGTCTGGACATGTTGACTTTACAAATACTGTAACTCTTGAATTGAACGAAGAAAAAGAATATAAAATAGATTGGACGTCTAACTTGATTTTTCCAAAGTTGAATACCGAAGATAAGGTAAGGGTAAAGACCATAGAAGCAAAGAGAGGTAGTATTTTAGATAGAAATGGAGAATACTTGGCAACAAACGGAGTTGCTTCAAAAATAGGTCTTGTTCCTGGAAAGATGAGTGATAATAGGGAAGAAGATATTGCAAAAATTGCTGAACTTTTAAATATGACTTCAGATGGTATAAATAGCGAGTTTTCGGCATCATATGTCAAGGCTGATACTTTTGTTCCGTTAAAGACTGTGGGAAAGAATGAAATGGAATTAAAGAATAAATTACTAGAGATAAAGGGAATAAAAATAATTGATGCAGATGAGAGAATATATCCACAGGGAGTGTCAACCTCTCAATTAGTGGGCTACATCCAACCAATAAATGCGGAAGAGCTGAAAGAAAAGGCAAAAGATGGGTATACTTCGAGTAGTAAAATTGGAAAATATGGATTAGAACGTGCTTACGAGAGTACTTTAAGAGCAGTAAACGGTTCAGAAATTTACATAGAAGATGCAAATGGAAATAAGAAAACATCTATTGCAAAACAAGAACAAAAAGACGGTCAAGATGTGAAATTGACAATAGATAGTAAATTACAACAGACTGTATATGAACAGTTTAAAGATGACAAGAGTGCTGTTGTTGTTATGAACCCGAAGACGGGAGAAGTGCTTGCACTTGCAAGTTGCCCATCATTTGATTCTAATGATTTTAGCTTAGGAATGACAACGGCAGATTATAAGAATTTAACGGAAAACCCAGATAATTTATTATATAATAGATATTTGGCAACATATGCTCCTGGGTCATCGTTTAAACCGATAATTGGCGCAATAGGGTTAACTACTGGTGCTTTTTCAGCAGATGATGACTTTGGAAGAAGCGGAACAAAGTGGCAGAACGATAGTTCTTGGGGAGATTTCTATATAACAACACTTTCTACGTATAATGGACCTGCAAATCTGAAAAATGCATTAATACATTCAGATAACATATATTTTGCTAAGGCTGCTTTAAAAATAGGAGGCAAAAATCTAATAAATTCACTAAAAAATATAGGGTTTGGACAACAAATAGAGTTTCCACAAACAATAAGCAAGTCTTCATACTCAAACAGTGAAAGCTTTACAAACGAAACACAACTTGCAAATTCCGGATATGGTCAAGGAGAAGTCTTAGTAAACCCAATACATATGGCAATGATGTACTCAGCATTTGTAAATGAAGGCAACATGATAATGCCATACTTGGAGTATAAAGAGAATGCAAGTTCACAAACGGCTAAATACTACAAGGAAAATGCATTTTCAAAAGAAGCTGCAAACGAAGTAAGAGACGGCTTAATACAAGTTGTAGAAAATCCGAGTGGAACAGCACATTCAGCAAAAATTGAAGGAAAAACAATAGCAGGAAAAACAGGAACAGCAGAAATAAAACAATCAAAGGACGACACCGAAGGCACAGAAATAGGCTGGTTTAATGCATTCAACGTAGGAGAAAGCGATGCAAACTCTCTATTAATAGTAAGCATGGTAGAAAACGTAAAAGAAAAAGGTGGCAGTCATTATTTATTACCAAAAGTAAGAGCAATTTTCGCCCAATAGGGACGCCCTTTTTTGGGCGAAAGTCACTTAAAAGTCACAAATGAATGATAAATTTAATATAGAAAATGAGGATAACATGGAAAAAGAGAAGAAAAGCAAAATAAAAAAAATATTAGTTAATCTGACAATATTTATATTACTTATAATTTTAACATTTTCATTAGTGTTGAAAGACCAAGATGTTTCACAAATATTTAGTGTTGCTGCTAAGGTAAAAAAACAATATATTCTATTTGCTGTACTTGCAATGAGCATTTACATTTTAGGAGAAGCTGTAAATATTACGAGAATTTTGAAAGAACTTGGTGAAAAATCAAAGCTTATAAGTAATATCAGATACACACTAATTGGATTTTTCTTTAGTGCAATAACTCCTGCTGCCAGTGGAGGACAGCCAATGGAAATATATTACATGCATAAGGATGATATTTCTGTTGCAAATTCTACTTTGGCACTATTAATGCAACTTTGCAGTCTGCAAATAGTTACAATAACAGTAGGAACTATAAGTGCTGTAATACATTTTGAGGTACTAAAAAGTGGATTAATTTATTTATTAATACTTGGAATTATATTGAATTCAAGTGCTTTAATGTTATTGATAATTGCAATTTTTTCAAAGAGGCTGTCAGAAGGATTAATAAAGTTTGCAGTGAAATTACTAAAATTTTTTAGAATTCCAAATGTGGAAAAAAAGCAAGAAAAACTAGAAAAAGAATTAGAATCATATCAAACAAGTGCAAAATACATAAAAGAGCATAAAATATTAATGTTAAAAACTGTGATAACAACCGTCATACAAATGATAGCATATTATAGTGTGCCATATTGGATTTACTTAGCATTTGGATTAACAGAATACAACATATTTGAAATATTAACATTGCAAGCAGTGCTATATGCTACAGT
>OLVW01002929.1_pt1 | contig 11525 bp, 9 predicted proteins | sample 1673301 | NCBI WGS metagenome assembly OLVW01 (sample SAMEA3178941, study PRJEB25190) | human gut metagenome
CCGTTAGCAAGACCGTATCCCCCTGCAGAAGAATTGGCCCTGACCAGGCCGCCCCTGCAAATCAAAAACTCCAAAAATTGTCAGACCGTTAAAATCCGACAATTTCCATAAAATCTCTTGCACCCGTGCCGAAACCGTGTATAATATAAAGTAGTGAATTATGTTGCGGTATACTATCTCCCGCCGGGCCGCGCGTTTCTCTTTACATAATACTATGTAAAGCTCTGCGCCCCCGGCAGGCAGCCTGCCGCCAACAAAACCCCAAACGGGACCGGAGGAACTTGATTATGACAAAAATGGAAACGCTGCAGTTAAAGCTGACTGCGACCCGTGTGCGGATGGGCGTCATTGAGGGCACCCACGGCGCAGGCTGCGGCCATCCGGGCGGCAGCCTGGATATCGCCGAGGTGCTGGCGTACCTCTATTTCGTAGAGATGAAGGTGGATCCGAAGGATCCCAAGAACCCTGACCGCGACCGTCTGGTGCTCTCCAAGGGCCACGCGGCCCCCGGCCTGTACGCCGCTCTGGCCGAGCGCGGCTATTTCCCGGTGGAAGACCTGAAGACCCTGCGTAAGATCGGCAGCTACCTGCAGGGCCACCCCAACATGAACACGGTGCCGGGCGTGGATATGTCCACCGGCAGTCTGGGTCAGGGCGTGAGCGCCGCCTGCGGCATGGCACTGGGTGCCAAGCACGCCGGTAAGCCCATCAATGTTTACACCATCCTGGGTGACGGCGAGGTGGAAGAAGGCGAGTGCTGGGAGGCCTTTATGTTTGCTTCTCACTATGGCCTGTCCAACCTCTGCGTTATGCTGGACCGCAACCATCTGCAGATCGACGGCACCACCGAGACCGTGATGAACAGCGCCCCGCTGGAAGAGAAGCTGAAGGCCTTCAACTTCAATGTCGTCACCATCGACGGCCACGACTACGACCAGATCGAAGCCGCCATGCAGGCGTTCCATGCAGAGACTGCAAAGCCCACCTGCATCATCATGGACACCACAAAGGGCAAGGGCGTTTCCTATATGACCAACTCTGTGGACTGGCACGGCAAGGGCCCCAACGATGACGAGTACAAGATCGCAATTGAGGAACTGAACGCCGCATACGCCGCGCTGGAGCAGGAGGAAAACTAAGATGGCAGATGTGAAGAAGATCGCTACCCGTGAAAGCTACGGCAATACCCTGAAGGAGTTGGCCGCAGAGGGCCACGAGGATCTGGTGGTGCTGGACGCAGACCTTGCTGCTGCCACCAAGACCGGTATGTTCCGCAAGGCTTACCCGGACCGTCACTTTGACTGCGGCATTGCCGAGGGCAACATGATGGGCGTGGCTGCGGGCCTGTCCACCATGGGCTACGTGCCCTTTGTTTCCAGCTTTGCCATGTTCGCCGCCGGCCGTGCCTTTGAGCAGGTGCGCAACTCCATTGGCTATCCCCACCTGAACGTGAAGATCGGTGCCACCCACGGCGGCATCTCGGTGGGCGAGGACGGCGCTTCCCATCAGTGCTGCGAGGACTTTGCCCTCATGCGCAGCATCCCCGGCATGACCGTGATCTGCCCCGCCGACGATGTGGAGGCCCGCGCCGCTGTGCGTGCTGCCTACGCAATGGAAGGCCCCGTCTATCTGCGCTTTGGCCGTTTGGCTGTGCCTGTGTTCCACGACGCCGAGAACTATCACTTCGAGATCGGCAAGGGCGAGCAGATCACTGAGGGCAGCGACATTGCCATCATCGCCACCGGCCTGATGGTCAACGAAGCCCGCATGGCTGCGGAGCAGCTGGCCGCTGAGGGCATCCATGCCCGGGTCATCAACATCCACACCATCAAGCCTCTGGATGAGGAGATCGTCCTCAAGGCTGCAAAGGAGTGCGGCAAGGTCATCACCGCCGAGGAGCACAATGTCATCGGAGGTCTGGGCGAGGCCGTCTGCGCCGTGCTGAGCGAGAAGCTGCCCACCCCTGTGCGCCGCGTAGGCGTGCAGGACGTGTTCGGCTGCTCCGGCCCGGCATGGGACCTGCTGAAGTTCTACGGTCTGGATGCTGCCACCATCTGCAAGACTGCCCACGAAATGCTGGGCAAATAAGCGCTTCTCCCACTGTATCTGCGCCGCCGCGTCATTTGCTGACGCGGCGGCGTTTTTGCATGCCGCAAATTTTTTTGCCAAATACTGCAGGATATGATATGCTTACAGAAAAAGCGGAAGGGAGAATCGCAATGCTGATCGTGGACAAACTTGCGTTTCAGGAAAAACTTTCGGAAGGGGAAAAAACGCTGGCCGCCTATATTTTGGCGCATGGGATGGAAATTGCCAAATATTCCACCCGCAGTCTGGCAGAAGTGACCTACACCTCTCCGCCGACCGTCCTGCGCCTTTGCAAAAAGCTGGGTTTTACCGGCTTTGATGACTTCAAGCAAAATTTTGTGCGTGAACTGGAATATCTCGACCAGCAACAGGGCAAGGTGGATTTCAATTTTCCCTTTGCTGAAAACGACAGCCCCATGCGGGTGGCGCAGAACATCGGCGAGCTGTACGAAGAAGCCGTCAAGGACACTATGCAGCTTCTCCGGTACGAAGACCTGCACAAAGCGGTGCTCCTGCTCAAATATCACGAGGAAATCCACATTTTTTCCGCCGGGACGGCCATCAATCAGGCCGAATCCTTCCGAGAAAAGATGCTCAAGATCGGCAAGCGGGTGGTCATTTTCAACAATCTGAACTACCAGCGGTATCAGGCCTGCTGTCTGTCCGAGAGGGACCTTGCCATGATCATTTCCTATTCCGGCGAAACGGCGCAGATGCTGGAGATTGCCCGGCAGTGCAAACGCTCCGGAACACCCATCCTTGCGCTGACCAGCTTTGGCGAAAACAGCCTGACCTGTTATGCGGATTGCAAGCTGACCCTTTCCACCAAAGAAAGCATCTATCAGAATCTTGGGGACTATGCTTCCCATCTGTCCATGACCCTTCTACTGGACATCTTGTATTCCGAGTACTTCCGGCAGAACTACCAGAAGAATTATACCTACAAGCTGGAACGCGCCCGAGAGCTGGAACAGCACCGCACCTCCACCAATCCTATTTTGTTGAATCTGCACAAAGAAAATGCGGAATGAAACACTGTTCCGTTTTTGATCGTGCAAAAAGAAACAGAAAAATTAACACTGTACCAATAAGTTTAAAAAATATTGCACAAAAACCTCCCTGCAAGTATTCTATACCTGCAAGGAGGTTTTCAAGCTTATGGAGATGCCAAAAAAGTTCCTGTGGGGCGGTGCGACCGCCGCCAACCAGTACGAAGGTGCCTACCAGACGGATGGCAAGGGCCTGAGCATTGCCGACGTGGAAAAAGGTGCACGCCACGGCGTCCCGCGCGAGATTCATACACAGGTCATGGAGGGCAACTACTACCCTAGCCATGAAGCCGTGGATTTTTACCACCATTACAAAGAGGACATCGCGTTGTTTGCCGAGATGGGCTTCAAGTGCTTCCGAATGTCCATCAACTGGCCGCGCATCTTTCCGCAGGGCGATGAATTGCAGCCGAACGAGGCCGGGCTTGCTTTCTATGACCGTGTGTTCGACGAGCTGCACCGCTACGGGATCGAACCGGTGGTCACGCTTTCGCATTACGAAACGCCGCTGTATCTGGTGCAGCACTATGGTTCCTGGCGTAACCGAGCCCTGATCGATTTCTTTGCCCGGTACTGTGAAACGGTGTTCCGGCGTTACAAGGGAAAGGTCCGGTACTGGATGACCTTCAATGAGATCAACGAGACCATGAACCAGAGCGAGCCATACCATCAGGCAGGCGTGCTCTTTGCCGAAGGCGAGGAGCACAACGCTGTCAAAGCGCTGGTCAGCCACAACATGTTCCTTGCCAGTGCAAAGGCCGTGCAGATCGGGCATGCGGTCGACCCGGAAAATAAAATCGGCTGCATGATCCAGTATCCCACCACCTACCCGCGCACCTGCGCACCCAAGGATGTGCTGGCACAGAGATTCCAGATGATGCCGAACTATTATTACACCGATGTGATGTGCCGCGGACACTACACCAGCCTGTGCACGGCACAGCTGCGGCGCATGGGCACTTCGGTAGAGATGCAGCCGGGCGATGCCGAGCTGCTGGCCGCAGGAACTGTGGATTACATCGCATTCAGCTATTATTTTTCTTCAGTTGCCCGTGCAACGGAAGATACGGATTGCTGTGTAGAACGCAGCAATCCGTATCTCCAGCGTACCGACTGGGATTGGCCCATCGATCCGGACGGCCTGCGCATCGCACTGAATGAGCTGTATGACCGGTATGAACTGCCGCTGTTCGTTGTGGAAAATGGTCTGGGTGCCATCGACACCGTAGAGCCGGATGGCAGCATTCAGGACGATTACCGCATCCGTTTTCTGGGCAGTCACATTGATGCGCTGCGGCAGGCCATTGAGCTGGATGACGTTCCGGTGATCGGCTACACCTGCTGGGGTCCCATCGACATTATTTCGGTGGGCACCGGCGAGATGCGCAAACGGTACGGCTTCATTTACGTAGACAAGAAGGATGACGGCAGCGGCACGTTGGCCCGCAAAAAGAAAAAGTCGTTTGCATGGTACAAAAAAGTCATTGCAAGCAACGGCGCAGACACCGCCCTGTAAGCAATGCATTTTTTAGGATATTGAAGGAGGCAAAACAAATGGATGCAAAGAAAACTGCCCAGCAGGTGCTGGAACAGGTCGGCGGCGCAGAAAATGTTACATTTCTGACCCACTGTGTCACCCGCCTGCGGTTCAACCTCAAGTCAATGGACGGCGTGGACGAGGCCAAGGTCAAAGCCGTACCCGGCGTGGTGGGTGTCGTGAACAAAGGCGGCCAGTATCAGGTCATCATCGGCAACGAAGTAGCTGCCGTGTACGATGAACTGATGAAACTGGGCGACTTCGGCGGTAAGGAAGTCAAACAGCCTGCCGCCCCGGCCGAGGAAAAGAAGAGCAGGGTCAGCATCATTCTGGACACGCTGGCCGGTGTGTTCACCCCGCTGATGCCGTTGATCGCCGGTGCCGGTATGATCAAGGCTCTGCTGTCTGTGCTGACCCTCTTCGGCTGGATCGACAAGAGCGGAAATCTGTACTATTTCCTCAACTTCATCGCAGACTCTTCCTATTACTTCCTGCCGATCTTCCTGGCCAACTCCGCGGCCAAAAAGTTCGGCTGCAACCCGCAGATGGCCATGCTGCTGGGGGCCATCCTGCTGCACCCGAACTTCATCGCCCTGAAAGCCGATGCCGATGTGGTCCATGTGCTGGGTCTGCCGGTGAAGATGGTAACCTATTCTTCCTCAGTCATCCCCATCTTCCTTATCACGCTGGTACTGCCATACGTGGAACGATTTGTCAATAAGGTCGTGCCCTCTGTGGTCAAGTTCATCCTGCGGCCGGTGCTCACCATCCTCATCATGGCTCCCATCTCCCTGTGCGTGCTTGGCCCTCTGGGCAGCATCATCGGCGATGGTCTGGTCAACGTCCTGCTGGCCATTGAAAAGGTCTGCCCCTGGGCACTGCCCACCGTCATCGGTGCCTTTATGCCGTTCCTGGTCATGACCGGTATGCACTACAGCCTGCTGCCCGCTTATGTCAACTCTCTGTCTATGCTGGGCTATGAGACGGTCATCGGCCCCGGTAATCTGCCTTCCAACATTGCACAGGGTGCCGCAGCCCTCTGCGTTGCCATCAAGACCAAAAACAAGAACTTCCGTCAGCTGGCCGTTTCCGGCGGTGTGACCGCTCTGCTGGGCGTGACGGAGCCTGCTCTGTTCGGCGTCAACGTCCGTCTGCGTAAGCCTCTCATCGCCACCACCATCGGCGGTGGTCTGGGCGGCCTGTATGCCGGTTTGACCGGTGTGCGCCGTTTTGGCGGCGGTGGTGCCGGTCTGGCAGCCATCGGCCTGTATGTCGGTGAAAATCCCATGAACGTGATCAACGCACTGATCTCTGCCGCGATCGCCTTTGTGGCCACCTTTGCGATCCTCTGGTTCATCGGTTTTGATGATGTGCCGGAAGAAGCCTGATCTCTTCTGAAACAAGCAGCGCCGGAACGATTTTGCCGTTCCGGCGCTGCTTTTTACGCCTCTCCCAGCAGCTTTGCACGGCTGGCGTATACAGCGGTGAATACCTCCCGCAGCTGTTCGATCTCGGGGCGCGGGTCGTCCCGCAGGGTCAGCAGACAGGTGTCCGGCAACGGCAGCTGCAGCGGCAGATACCATGCCGCCGGAAAGGCCGGGTATTTCATCGGGCACAAAAACATGCCGCGCCCGGCAAGCAGATCGTTGTAAACACACTCGTAGTTTTCCACCATGTGCCAGCTTGGTGCGGAAAACGGCAGGCCGGGCTGAACAACGGCAAGATCCACCATTTCCTGATACAGCGGCTCATAAAACAGCTGCTGCCCGGCAAGATCGGCCAGCGCCAGAGTGCTGCGCCCTGTGAGCGGGTGCTCCGGCGATACGATCAGGTAAAAGGTGTTGTGCAGGATGGGGAGGCGCTCGATCTCCGGCTGCAGCGGCCCAAAGGGCAGATAGAGGGCTGCGTCTGCCTCGCTGCAGAGCATTTCGTGGGGGTTGCGTGACACGGGCCGAGTGTCCACCGCAAACTCATATCCCGGCAGTGCGGCGTGCAGCCGTGCCATCAGGATGGGATAAATGGGGTCACGCTGCAGCAGCACCGGCGGCAGGCGCAGGGTCAGCGTGCGCCGCCGGGCAAAGCCCTTCAGCGCGGTGCGGGCGTTCAGGATGCTGCGATAGATCCCCTCCGCCTGCGGCACAAAGGCCCGGCCTGCTTCGGTCAGCGCCACGCGGGTGGTGCTGCGCTCAAACAGGGCCAGATCCAGCTCCTTTTCCAGACTGCGGATCTGGTAGCTGAGGGCGGGCTGGGTGCAGTACAGCTCCCGGGCGGCGGCGGTAAAATTCAGCGTCCGGCTCAGGGTGAGAAAACACAGCAGCTGGCGGTCGTTCATGGGCGAAACCTCTCCTTTCCCGGCGGGCAGAATAAGATTGCTTTCAGTATAGCACATCAATGGAGACTGATAAAGAGCTTTTATCACTGTGGCAAAAATTTTTTGTTTCCATTTTACTTCGTTATATTTTATACTAAGTGTCGGAGCGGGATAAAAATCCCGCAGAAACGAGAAGAAGAGAAGAAAGAAAAAGGAGCAAACAAGATGGAAAAGATCTCCCGCAAAGGCTTTCTGAAAGTTGCCGCTGCCGCCGCAATGAGCGGTGTCACCGCCGGCGCTCTGGCTGCCTGCAACTCCGCAAGTTCCTCCGGCACTGCGGCATCCGCTTCCGGCGATGCCGTCTACACCCCCGGCACATACACCGGCACGGCTACCGGCATCGGCGAGGTGAAGGTCACCATGACCTTCAGCGAGACCGCTATCACCGATGTGGTCATCGATGCTTCCAACGAGACCGAGAGCATCGGCGGCGTGGCTGCTCCCACCCTGCAGGATGCCATCATGGCGGCACAGAACGCTGAGATCGACAATGTTTCCGGCGCCACCGTCACCACCAACGCGGTCAAGAAGGCTGCCGCCAGCTGCATCGAGCAGGCTATGGGCGTTGCTTCCGAAGAGCCTGCTGCAGATACCGCCGGGGATACCGGCGATGACTGGCTGGGCGAAGAGCCGGACGTGCAGGCCAGTGAGACCCAGGACTTTGATGTGGTCATCATCGGCGCCGGTCTGTCCGGCGTCTGCGCTGCCCGTGCGGCTGCCGAGGAGGGCGCAAAAGTTGCCATCGTGGAAAAGAGCTCTTCCTTCAACTGCCGCAGCGGCGAGTATGCCCTGCTGAACGGCAGCCTGAACAAGCGCTGGGGCCGTGAGAACATCGTGGACGAGGATGTTGTGGTCGACCGCCTGATGCGCGAGTGCACCTACCGCAACAAGCGCTCCATCCTGAAAAAGTGGGCTTCCCATGCACACGAGGTCATGGACTGGTTCATCGAGGCTTACCCCGAGCTGACCATCTGCGACTCCACCCGTGAGGCCGTGACCCAGGAGCAGTTCGACAAGGGTATTCTGGTGCCGCTGGCATGGCCTCAGCCCGAGCACTACGATTACCGCAACGAAGAGTTCCCCACCTTCCCTTCCAGCATGGAGTTCCGCTCTTCCCGCAAGGATCAGCAGGGCTTTATAGTGGAAGCCAACCTGAACAAGGCCGTTGAGAACGGTGCACAGACCTTCTTCGGCTGCTTCGGCACCAAGCTGCTGAAGGACAGCGACGGCCGCGTGACCGGCGTGATCATCCGCGACGCACAGAATGACAACAAGTACATCCAGCTCAACGCTTCCAAGGGCGTGATCCTGGCTACCGGCGACAACTCCGGCGACGAGAAGATCATGAAGCATTTTGCTCCCGAGATCGTGGAGAAGAAGATCGCCAACATGGGTGCCATGGGTATGCTGGGCGTTGACGTGGAGGGCAAGACCGTGGAGACCGGCGACGGCCTGCGCATGGGCGCATGGATCGGCGCAAAGGTGCAGGATTTCCACGCACCGATGACCCACCACATGGGCAGCGGCATGGGCGTGACCCCCTTCCTGCAGATCAACAAGCGCGGCGACCGTTTCATGAACGAGTGCATCCCCGGCCAGCAGCTGGAAAACCAGATCGAGCTGCAGCCCGAGTGCACCTCCTTCCAGCTGTACGACTCCAAGTGGGGCGAAGAGGTGCCCTACATGCCCGCAAACCACGGCGGCCTGTGCTACATCATCCCCGAGGATGAGGATGAGTCCAACCCCAACTACACCGACCGTCAGTACACCAAGATCAGCGCAAAGGCCGAGGCTTACCAGTTCAAGGCCGATACACTGGAAGACCTGCTGACCCAGTGCGGCTTTGAGGGCGATGCACTGGATAATGCACTGGCTTCCGTCGAGCGCTACAACGAGCTGGCCAAGGCCGGTTCCGACGATGACTTCGGCAAGCCCGCAAGCCGGATGTTCGCGCTGGAGAATCCCCCGTACTATGCATGCCAGTGGGGCACCACTTCCATGCTGGTGTGCGTGGGCGGCCTGGAGAGCGACGAGAACTGCCACACCTTCACCGAGGAGGACCCCGCCAGCCCCAAGCGCGACATCATCAAGGGCCTGTATGTCTGCGGCAATGTGCAGGGCAGCCGCTACGCAGTGGAATACCCCATCTGCATGCGCGGCATCAGCCACAGCCTGTGCGTCTACTACGGCTACATCGCCGGCAAGAACTGCGTGGCCGGTGTCTGATACCCTGCTGACAGAACACTGAAATAAGCGTTTCCCTGCCCGGAGCAGTATTCTTTCTTCCTGCTTCGGGCTTTTTTGCGCCCCTGTGTGACCCGGTCACGGAAAAACACACTCCGACGGGGTATACTGATGCTGTCAGTGAAATTACAAACACCCTTCAGGAGGTAAAAATATGGCAGTTGTTACGATCACGAAGGAAAATTTTGAGCAGGAGGTACTGCAGAGCGCAAAGCCTGTCCTGCTGGACTTCTGGGCCAGCTGGTGCGGTCCCTGCCGGATGGTCGGTCCGGTGCTCGAGGAAATCGCGGAGGAACATTCCGACATCAAAGTAGGAAAAATAAATGTAGACGAAGAACAGGAACTGGCTGCACAGTTTCAGATCATGAGCATTCCTACACTGATGGTCGTCAAAGATGGAAAAATCACGGAGAAAACCATGGGTGCGAGACCGAAAGCACAGATTCTCTCGATGCTCTAAGCAGCGTACAGCCGATATTTCCCTTTTCAATCTATGGAAGGAGCAGATCAAAATGAAACAGACAGATTTTGTCGTTACCCTTTTTGAAGGAAAGGAAAACCCGAATAACCTGACGGTAGCGGTGGTCATGGGGGTCAATGCGCTGAAACAGGGACACAGCGCCAGCATCATCCTCATGGTAGAAGCCGTAGCGCTGGGCCAGCCCGGCGCCGTTCAGGGTGTGGATATCGGAGCGCCTTTCCCTGAGGCAGGCGGACAGGTAGAAGAATTTCTGAAGCTGGGCGGACAGGTATGCATCTGCAATGCCTGTATGGAACATAATGGATTCAAAGCCGAACAGATGGACGAGAGATATGTGCTGATCAATGCGCCTGACGTAGTAAGCCTGCTGATGGGAGCAAAGGGCTCCCTGCAGATTACATAACCTTCCAAAATCGGAGGGCAGTCATTCTGCCCCGTACGAAACAAAACGACGCCGGATACTTGTAAAAACAGTATCCGGCGTTGTTTATCAAGCGAAAATCTTCCGAAAGAACGATCTCTACAGTGGTCTGGTACCGCTCAGTCTTTTTTCCCGCCAGTTCTTCGAGCCTCTCCGTGTCCTTCAATTCCACCGTCCCCCGTGACAGACTTACCATACCTTCGCTTTGGAAGTAACGCAGCATTCGGGTTACCACCTCCCGGGCATTGCCCATGTGATTACCGATTATCTCATGGGTGATTTTCAGACAATCGGTCCCTTCAATAGAAGCTTCCTCCAACAAAAAAGAGGCCAAGCGCCTGTCAAAACTTTTCCACATGATCTGTTCGATGAGCCACATGACTTCGGAAAACCGTGAAGCCATAATCTCATTAGTATAGTTGGCCAGCGGCGCCGACCGCTCCATCACTTCCTGGTAAACCTTCGGCGGAATGACCCAAAACCGCGAATCTTTCTCCGCTTCAATAATGATATCAAACTGTATGCTGCGCATAATACAGGAGGCGGTGAAAAGGCAGATATCCCATTCGAACAACCGGTAAATGGTAATTTCCCTCCCCTCATCGGAAAGAATATACGCCCGAAGCTGTCCCGAACAGATGAGCAAAAAACCCAGACAATCTGCAGATCCGCTGTGGATGACCGTCCCTCTCTTAATGTCCTGGCAGACGGCAGACCCAGAAAGCGCCGACCGCTGTTGCGCCGTAAGTTGTTCCCACATCGGAAAATATCTCGAAATATCCATTTCCGCCGCACCTCCTAAACGCATTTCATTATAGGATACGCGCAGATATTATCTGCCCGCAGGCATCTCGATTCTCTCACTAAAATACCCCCGATGCAGAAATTTCTGTACGACATCTTTTCCTCACTGTCTGACACTGAGATTCGTTCCGTCGCTGACCGCCTGCACGACGCCGTCTCCTGTAGTGAATACCTGCGCTCCGCCTTCTTCCAATGCCTCGATAATGTCATCGTCAGGACCGTCTGACTTATCATCCCTGTCCGCGCAGATAACCGCATATCTCGGATCCACCGCCTGAAAAAGTTCCGATGAATTTCTTTCCCGATGGCCGTGATGCGGTACTTTCAGCAGATCTGACTTCAAATCCGGAATCTGCGTCAGGATCTCATCGATTCGGTCCCGCTCCGCATCGCCGGCCAAAAACATCCGGACGTCACCGTGCTGTACTGTCGTGACCAAAGACCGATTATTATCCTTATCTCTGCTGTACTCTAATTTTTCCGGAGGATAAATCGTAAATACCACATCTTCCATGATAACCGTCAGATTA
>OLVW01002941.1_pt1 | contig 11474 bp, 7 predicted proteins | sample 1673301 | NCBI WGS metagenome assembly OLVW01 (sample SAMEA3178941, study PRJEB25190) | human gut metagenome
TGCAGTAAGGAAAAAATTAATATCTGGGAAAAAATACAAAGATGGATATAGAAACGATAAAATGATGTATACATTTGATAAAGAAACATGCTTAAATTGTCCTAAAAAAGAAACATGTCTTGGAAAAAATAAAGAGAATAGAGCAAAGAGATATACAATAAAATTATTGAGTATAGCTCATAAAGAACAATATGACTTTGAACAGACAGAATATTTTAATAAAACATTAAGAGAAGAAAGATACAAAATAGAAGCAAAAAATGCTGAAACAAAGCTAGCACACGGATTATGTAAAGCAAGAACCGTGGGCTTATCTGGTGTGCGTGTTCAATCTTATCTAACGCACATAGTCACTAATTTAAAAAGAATAATAAAATTAATGGATAGTAAAAAGGCAATTGAGTAGGCTAATTTACTATCCATTATTTATTTTTCTATAAAAACATTTATAATTTCTTAGTTATTAATTATTATTTTCTTAAAAAATCGACTTTTTAAACATTTACGAATAAAGTAGCACGGAATCCCCCACCATCAAAAGCAACAGCTGTAGTATTGTCGCCACGAAAACCTGCAGGATAATTATAATCGTAATAAACACCTCCACGCATTACCACTGTTTCACTAGAATCTGGTATTACCTCTGTTGTAAATTCGGAAGTATTTCCTCCCATATCAAAAATATTACATTTTGCTGTTGTTTGTCCTGTTAAAAGTCTTTGTTCCGTACCCGCTGGTTTCGTTCCAACATTATATGTTACTTCTTTGTCTCCCCAATTTTCATTATAGCTATCTTCTCTTGCTTTTGCATAGTTAGGAAATCCATTATTTTGTATAAAATTTATTGCTGTATCCCAAGCATAACTTGAGCATAAATATGTTGTTGATCCAATTCCTCCACCTATTCCTTTTGCCATTGTATAAGCTGCAATCCAATTTATATCTATATCGGCTTTTGGTATTTTATTTGATTTTATTACTGCTATTCCGTCTTCATCTCCAACTTCATATCTTCCTATATAATATCCACCATTTTTGTTTACACTTTCTTTTTCTTTTTTTACTTGTGATACTATTTCATTAACTATAGCATATGTTAATCCATTATTATTATAATCTTCTGAACAAATTAGAGTCAATTCGTCTTTTGACGCTCTTGTTCCATTATCATCTTCCACTTCCCATTCTGTTCTTTTAAATTGCAATTGTGATTTAGAACCTTCTGTAGTACATGGTATCCATACATATTGATTACCTTTTCCATCCTCTACAACAATTCCTTTGTCTACTGTTAATGCATTATTTGTATCATCATTTACTACAACTTTAAATCCTGCTGGTACGACTATTTTATTTCCATTCTTATCATGTAATTCTACGTTTTCTGTCTTACTTAAAACAATATTTGCAGTTTCAGCTGTTAATTCTTTTGAAGAATATTTATTCAATTCTTTCTCATATTCACTTAATGTTTTTTCTTGTTCCTTTTCAGCATTTTCACTCGCTTTTTTAGCATCTTTTGCCTTTTGAAATATTCCAGTATTCGTCAATGTAGAAATCGAAATTCCCGCCAAAATAAGCAAAATCACTATAGTTATCACTAAAGCAACAAGTGTAATACCATTATTTTTTTTACTCAACATTATTATAAAATCCTCCTTAGTTTCTCTCTATTTCTCTTATTATTTCAAATTTTTCAAAAATAATACAATTAACTTTAGTACTCCTCCTTCCAAGTGATAAAAACGCCTAAAATACCGCAATATCACCACATTCACTTGTATAATTAGATTCACAATTTGTGTATTTTTGACATTAAAATACGAGTTTTGTGAACTTTTAATTGATTTTAACATAACGTTTTCTTTATTTCAATAATTTTTACACATTTTATGTATATTTTTTATACCCGTCAATTAAAAAAGTAAATTCTATTTGATTTAATTAGAATATATTTTAATTATACAGCAATAAATATTGTAAGATTAAATTATAGTGGTATAATTAAAGTGTAGATGCTTCTTAGGAAAGAAGGTAAATTATGAGTTTTAATGGTAAACATCTTTCTTTAGAAGACAGAAAAATTATTGAAGAAAACCATCGAAATGGGCTTATTTAAAGACTGGGGGTTACAAATCTTGAATTAAGAAGAAAAGTAACAAGAAAATTGAGAAGAAAAAAAATTACAGACAGAGGTTCAGAATTCTCAAAGCCACAACTTTTTGAAATAAACCATGAGACTGGAGAAATTAGAGGAAATATATTCTATTGTGATGCACAAATGCCAAGCCAAAAACCACATGTAGAAAATAATCATGAATTTATTAGATAAAATTCAAACAATCAAAAAATCACTCTAAGTCTAGTTTTTCAATATGTTTATATTGAATTTTTTACTAGATTTTAGAGTGATTTTTAATTTTAAACGATTTTCTAATTATACTATCAAATCAGTTTCTTCTAATTTTTCTGATAATTCTTGTTTAAATCTTATAATTGGTCTTCTAAATACTAAACCTATCAATAATGGAATAATTGTATGTAATAATAACGCACCTATGTACATTATATAATTATTTCCATAGAATCCACCTATTGTTTCTCTTAGTGCATTCATTGCTGGATAGAATGGCATTATTGGTTGTAATTTTTGGAAAAATCCTGGTAATAGTTCAATTGGGAATGTTCCTCCTGAACCTGCAACTTGTAATACCATTATTACTACTGCTGTTGCTTCTCCAACTTTTCCAAATGATATTGTTAGTGAATATACAATAAGCATAAACACTAAACTTGTGAGCATAATCGTTAATAAGAATAATGGATAATTTACAACCTGAACTCCCATAATAATGTCTCCAACTCCTATTACTAATCCTTGTAATATAGCTAAAATTCCAAATGTCATAAATCTTCCGAAAAATGCTTGATATGGTTTTATTTCTCCTATTTTTTTGTCTTTCTTAATATCTGTTTTTACTATTGATACTAGCAATGTACATCCAACCCAAGATGCTAATACTGTATAGAATGGTGCCATTTTTGAACCATAACTATTTATTTCATATAAATCAATTTCGTTTGTAGCAATAGGTGTTGAGATAAAGTCTGCTACATCATTTGGCTTATTTTCTAACAGATTCAATATTTTCAAGTATAACTCACTTTGTGTTGCTCCACCTAATTTGCTTATTATTTTGTTTATATCCTCTTCTAAGCTTACTAATACTGTATCAATATTTGTTGTTAGTTTGCCTGTACTATCTAATGCTTTTATTGTACTTGCCAATGCTGTATCACTTTTTCCTAAAGCTGTGTCTAATGTCGAAATCGTATTTGCTATATTTGACATTGATGTTGATGCATTAGAAAAAGCTTTGTTTAATGCTGGTTTTACTGTGTTATTATATTGTGTTTTTATATTTTGTATTTTTTGATTTAGTTCTGCTGATTTTGCTTTTAAATCTGCTAATGAACTTTCGTCCATTTTATTTAAGTCTTCTATCATTTTATTAACATCGTCAAGTGCCTGTTGCGTAAGTTCTTTTAGTTTGTCTAATGTTACTCCTTGTGTTCCGTTTAATGAATCTATTATGCTATTTAATTGTGATAGGACTCTTGATAAACTATTTAATGCATTTAACAAATATTCTTTATTTTCTTCTATTTTTCCTGACTGAATAACATTATTTACATTTGATGATATTGTTGTTGCTGCATCTATTATTAGTCCTATATTGTTGTTAACATCTGTATATACTCCATTAAATGACTTTATTATGTCTTTCATATTTGATATATTTTTTGAAGATGTTGTTGATATATTACTTACTGTTGGTAATAAGTCTTTAACCGCATTTAATGCATTTCCTGCTGAATCTGATGCAAGTGATATTGTGTTTAGTGTTGCTCTTAATTGTTCTATACTTTTATTTGTGTTTTTTAATTTTGTAATTACATCTGTTGTTGTTGCTGTTCCTTCCGCCACAACATTTGCATCTTCTGCAGTGTCCATTACTTTATATACAATTGCATTTACAAATGCTTGGTCTAGGTTGTTTTCTATTGTTCCTATTGCTTTGTTTACAATAATTGGTGCAATTGGATTTTTCTTTTGATTTACATAGAAATCAAATTGTGGTTTTACTATTTCAGTCCCATCAAATAATGTTGCTATTTTACTTGTAAAATCTTCAGGTAATATTATTACTCCATAATATTTTCCCTTATCGACATTTGCTTTTGCATCATTTTCGTCAGTAAATATCCATTTCATTGCTGTGTTTGATTTTAAACTGTCTACCAGCAAGCTTCCCATATTTATGTTTTCGTTTAATATTGTTAGACCTTGGTCTTTGTTTACTACTGCTATTGGCAGGTTTCCTGTGTTGTCATATGGATTCCAGTTTGAGTCTATGTTTAGCCATGCATATATTCCTGGTATGAATAACAGGCCTATTAATATTATTACTGCTATTTTTCTTTTCCAGACTTTTTTCATGTCTGTTTTGAATATTTCTATTATTTTTTTCATGTTTCCTCCTAGTATTTTTTATTATGATAATTTTATAATAAGGGTGATTTTTTGTCAATATAAAATCGGGATTGAAGACCCGTCCCCAAATCCCGATTTTTTTATTTTCTTATTTCTAGTCCTTTATTTTCCAAATCTTTAATAATATTATCCAAAATAGTATTAATTTCCTCATCATTCAAAGTTCTATCAGGTGTACCAAATGTTAATGAATAAGCAATACTTCTCTTGTTAGAGTCAATATTTTTACCTTCATAAACATCAAATACATTTATATCCAATAACAATTTTCCAGCCTTTTTCTTAATTAGCATTTCAACTTCTTTTGATGTCATATTTTTATCAACTAATAATGCTAAATCTTTTTTAACAACTGGGAATTTTGAAATTTCTTTAAATTTCATTTTTCCTACTCTTTTCGCTAGCAATTTGTCTAAGTTGATTTCCATTACATAAACCGCTTCTTTTTCTACTGATGGATGTATTCTTCCTACAATTCCAACAACATCATTATTTACTGAAATTTCTGCAGTTTGACCTGGATGGAATTCTGCTGGCATTTGTTTTGGTAATACAAAACTGTATCTTCCTGCATATCCTAAATAATCTAATAATTCTTCTGTTACACCTTTTATGTCATAGAAGTCTACATTTTTACTATGTCCTATTCCTTCATAATATTTTCCTGTCATCAACACACATATTTTTTGATTTTCTCCGTATTCTTCGCCTTTTTTCCAGAATCCTTTTCCAATTTCAAAAAGACAAACATCTTTGTTTTCACGTGCTTTGTTGTATTCATAAATTTTGTATAAAGATGGTATCATGCTATATCTTAATGTGTTTCTTTCTTCTGTTATTGGGTCTAATAATCTGACTTCTTCAAATTCGTCTGTTGTGAATTTGTGAACATCTTTGTCATTTATTAAGATATATGATAATGTTTCGTTTAATCCCATATTTGACATTTTTGCTCTTATTTTTCTTGCAGTTTTGTCTAAATGTCCCATCTTCATTGGAACTACTGGTAGTTTACCTTGAATGTTGTCAACTCCATAGATTCTTCCAACTTCTTCTATTAAATCTGCTCTAATTGATATATCAATTCTTCTTGTTGGTACTGTAACGATTACAGTATCTTCTTTTGCATCTGTTTTGAAGTCTAATTTTCTAAATACATCAACAATATCTTCTTTTGATATGTTTGTTCCTAACACATCATTGATTTCTTTATATGATATTTCAATTACTTTTTCTTCATTTTTTGTAACATCATATTTTACAATTCCTGTTTCAATTTCTGCATCTGCATATTTTTGTAATAATGTACATGCTCTTTCTATTGCCATATAAGTTCTTGCAGGATCAAGTCCTTTTTCAAATCTGTTACTTGCTTCACTTCTTAATATTTTATTTGAGGTTTTTCTTACTTTTACTGAATCAAATATTGCTGATTCGATTATTACATTTTTAGTTGTTTCTTCAACTTCTGTATCTAATCCACCCATAACACCGGCTAAGCCAATGGCTTTTGTTCCATCTGTTATAACTATATCTTCGCTTGATAAAGTTCTTTCTGTGTTATCTAGTGTTGTTAATTTTTCTCCATCTTCTGCCATTCTAACAACTATTTTGTTGCCCAAATTATCTGCATCGTAGAAGTGTAATGGTTGACCTAATTCTAACATTACATAGTTACTGATGTCTACAACATTGTTTATTGGTCTAATTCCACAAGCGATTAGTCTGTTTTTTATAAATTCTGGGCTTTCTTTAATTGTTACATTTTTAGCCTTTTTAGCCAAGAATAATCTACAATTTTCTGTATCAACTCCAACTGAAAATTCTTTATTTACATCTTCTCCGCTTTCTTTGTATCCATATTCAACCGGTTTTACTTTTTTGTCATAAATTGCTCCTAGTTCATAAGCCATACCTAAAATGCTTAATAAATCTCCTCTGTTTGCAGTTAATTCAAAATCAATAACACCATCATCTAATCCCATATATTTAATAGGGTTACCACCAACTGGAGCATCTGCTGGTAATTCATGTATTCCATTTTTATCTGCTTCAGATAAGAATTTTTTATCGATTCCTATTTCATATAAAGCACATAACATACCATTTGACTCTTGACCTCTAATCATACCTTTCTTGATTTTAAAGTCTCCTGGAAGTTCTGCTCCAACTTGTGCGACAATTACTTTTATGCCTTTTCTGGCATTTGGTGCACCACAAACTATGTCTAATATTTCACTTCCAATATCTACCTTACATAAATGTAAATGGTCAGAATCTGGATGCATTTCACATTCTTTTATTTCTCCTATTACAAGTTTTGTTGCATTTGCTAATTTTTCTGCTGAATCATATTCGTTTCCAGCTTTTGTCATTGCTTCTGCTATATCTTTTACGCTTAATTCGCTATCTAAATCTATATAATCTTTTACAAAATTTAAACTTAAATTCATTTTCTAATCTCCTTCCTAAATTCAGGTCGAAAAAGAATGGTTATATTGCTAGGCAAAATTAATTTAAAAGGCAAGGGCGCATACGTCTGTATGTAACCGCGTTTTAAATTAATTTTAACGAAGCAAGATGGCCATTATTTTTTTGACCTCTATTCCTCATCTTTTCTATCAAATTGTGATAAAAATCTAACATCATTTGTATACAAATATCTCATATCAGTAATACCATATCTAAACATAGCCAATCTATCAATACCAGTACCAAATGCAAAACCACCAAATTTTTCTGGGTCATATCCATTCATTTTTAAAACATTTGGATGAACAATTCCTGCACCCAAAACTTCTATCCAGCCTGTTTGTTTACATAGGTTACACCCTTTTCCGCCACATTTGAAACATGTAACATCAACTTCATAAGATGGCTCTGTAAATGGAAAGTAACTTGGTCTAAATCTTAAATCTAAATTTGCTCCTATTATTTTTCTAACAAAAACTTCTAATGTTCCTTTTAAATCTGCTAAAGATACATTTCTTTCTTTTTTGTCAATTACTAATCCCTCTATTTGATTAAATTGATGTGAATGTGTTGCGTCATCTTCTCTTCTATATGTTTTTCCTGCTGTAATCATTCTTATTGGTGATTTTTCTGTATTTGCCATCATTGTTCTTGCTTGGACTGCTGATGTTTGTGTTCTTAATAAATATTCATCTGTTATATAGAAACTGTCTTGCATATCTCTTGCAGGATGTCCTTTTGGAAGGTTTAATCTTTCAAAACAATATTCATCATTTTCAAGTTCTGGTCCTGTTACTACATCATATCCCATTGATACAAATAAGTCTTCTATGTCTTCTATTATTCTTGTTACAGGGTGTAAACTTCCTCTTTTCATTTTTGTGCTTGGTAATGTAATGTCTATTTTTTCTGCCTCTAATTTTTTATTTAATTCTTCTGTTTTGAATTTTTCTTCTTTTTCTTCAATTAATTTTTCTAGGCTTTCTTTGGCTTCATTTACAAGACCACCTATTATAGGTCTTTCTTCTGGACTTAGTCCTCCCATACCTCTTAATACTGCTGTAAGTTCACCTTTTTTTCCTAGGTATTTTACTCTTGCATTCTCTAATGTTTGTAAATCTTCTGCTTTTGCTATTTCTTCAATAGCTGTTTTTTTGATGTTTTCAATTTGTTCTTTCATCTGAATACTCCCTTCTTTTCATAAAAAAAAACACTTCATCCTAACAACACTTATCTAGTGTTCATAGGACGAAATGGATTTCCGTGGTACCACCTAAATTTATTAATTTTTCTTTATATTTTTTAATATTTACATTCAAATATAAAGTTATTAACCTCTTTATAGTTTTAACGGTACAACCGCTTCTTCCTAATTTTTATTCTTGTTGAATATTTTATATTCCAATAAGAACCGTCCCAATGGGGCTTTTCAAAAGAAGTCCTAAAAAGTGAAATTTCTATATATTTTTTAAATATCTTTCAGCCTAGGATATTTTCTCTTTTATTCTTAAATATATATACTTTGCTTTTTAATTGGATTTTATTTATTTTGTTAATCTTTTTCTATATTAGCACAATTCGAATCATTTTACAAGATATTTTTAATAATTTATGACCTTAAAATTCAGAATTTTAATTTAGATAAGCAATACTATATTATTAAATTGGCGCATATTTTTTAGTTTTTCTATATTGTCCATAAATCTTTTGTGTTTTAGTATTAATTTTTTTGTTTACCTTTTTGTGCTTAATAAGAGCAATTTCATTATACATAAACTGTAATTTTACAACATATGTGCCATATTTATTTAAAGAAATAGTCATATCCATCTTTTTTCTTGGAAATTCCAACTTTTTCTTTTCCATGTTTTCTAACACATCTACTTCATTATATTTATTGGAATCAAAATAATATTCCATACATTTTATTTTTTTCATTATATCTACATCCTTTTAAATTTCGTATTTACTGAAATCTATCAACATTAGTAATTTACAACCATTCTATATATTAACATAATTTTTAAAAAAATGCAAATAAAAAATCACCAGCTATTTGCAAAAAAATAGTATAAAACATTTATTAAATTTTATCAAAATCAATTGACAAAAAAGTACTAAAGAGATATTATTTTGACATATAAATAAAAGAAGGAGGATTTGTTATGTTAAAAAACAAAACAAAATTAATCGCTTTATTACTTGCTTTCTTTTTATTAGTTGCAGCACCTTTTGCATACGCTGATAACGAAACAAGTTCAGAAAGTGATACAATGCTTATTTCAGAAGATATGGAAAACGCGCAACAAAATAATGATGCAACACCTATATCTGACACTTCAGAATCAAAGCCTGTGGAAAATAGTGATGAAAATTCAGTAAACGCCGAAAATTCAAATTCTACAACTTCTGAGGAAGATTCTTACAAAAAAAATGATGTTTATCTTACAGGAGACAATGTAACAATAGACTACATAGTTGATGGAAATTTATTTGTTATGGCAAATACAGTTACAATTAACTCTCAAATTGGCGGAGATGCCTTCATAATGGCAAAAAACATCATAGTTAATGACAAAGCATACATCTTTAACAACTTATTTGCAATGGCCGAATCTATTGAAGTCAAAGGTGTTGTATATGATGTATACGCATTAGCAAAAGATTTTAATCTATCTGGTGGCTACATTTATAGAGATGCTAAAATCTCTTGTAAAAATGTAAATATAAATGGAGCAATTGGTAGAGATGCTTTTGTAAATTGTTCAAATATCAATTTCAATACTGATGGAAATGATAAAGGAACAATCTATGGTAATTTAAAATATACTGCATCTTCAGAATTTAATTTTGAAGATAAAAATGTTGTTAATGGAACTATAGAATATAAAGCACCTAACGCTTCACCTGATAAATCTGTTGGTGCAATTATTTCAAGTTATATTTTTGATTTAGGATGTTTCCTAACATTTATAATTATAATTTGGCTTGTATGCTTATGGATTGCTCCAAAATTCTTAACAGATACAAACAAATTTGTTGGAAAGAAAACTTTAAATGTTTTTGGAACTGGTTTACTTACATTAATAATTGTTCCAGTTGTTTGCATAATTTTATTATTATTAAAATTAACTTCAAGTATTTCTTTACTTACAATTGCAATATATGTTTTAGCCCTAATTGTTGCTAAATCAATATTTACTATTGTTGCTAATAATTACTTATGTTCTAAATTGAATATTAATAAAAAATCTGGGACATTTGGTATGCTAATTGTTACCGGAATTATAGTTTGGGTTATTACTGAACTTCCATACATTGGTGGAATTGTAGCATTTATAATTTCTGTTTTAGGTTTAGGAGTTTTAATTTCTTCTATATTCCCTAAAAGAGAAAAGAAAACAAAAGAATCTAAGTCAAAAAAAGAAAAAAAGTTTAAAAAAAGTTCTGAAGAAAAAGCAAAAAAAGAAATATCTGATAAAAAAGCAGATACAAAAAAAGATAATAAATAAGATTAAAGGATTGAAGTTAAATAAACTCAATCCTTTTTATATTACCTTTACAATAATAGACATATACTGTCCTAAGAGAGGAAGTGGTATACACCAAACAATAATTTTATAGGTTATAGATTGCAACCTTCTATCCTCTTAGTTCATCAATTATAACTTTAAAATCTTTTGCAATTAAAATCGCAGTACCAGAAACCAATATATTTGCTCCAGCATTTTTTACTGCATCTGCAGTTTTTAAATTAATTCCTCCATCAGCCTCTATATCCATATCAATATTATTTTCTTCAATATATTTCTTTAAATTAGAAATTTTGTCCACCATATCATTTAAAAGAGTTTGTCCACCTTTTCCAGGTTCAACAGTCATTACCAAACACATATGAATATATGGCAAAAATTCATATATTTCCTCAATTTTTGTTTCTGGTTTTACGCTTAAGCCAACTCTACAATGATTTTCTTTTATTTTATTAATTATGTGCATAACCTCTTCTTTATCTTTGCACGCTTCATAATGAAATGTAATTATGTTAGGTTCTACTGCAAGAAAGTCGTCTACCGCAGAATTTACATCTTCCACCATTAAATGTACGTCTAGTGGTAAATTTGATATTCTTTTTATATATGATGCATATTCTAACATTTTTTTATATGTGTCTTTTTCTACAAATTTTCCATCCATAACATCTATGTGAAAATAATCTGTGTGTGCCTTTTCTAACGCAAAAAATGTTTGTGATTCTTCTCCTTTTTTTACTGAAAGTATTGATGTTGAAATTTCTACCATTTTATTTTCCTCCTTTTGAATGTCCTTTTTGTTAATCATTTTCTGTTTGGTTCATCTTCTTAAAATCGGACATTAATACTTATACTTGTCTTTTTCTTTTAATTCTTCATAAATTTTGCAAAATCTTTCATATCTACCATTATCT
>OLVW01002943.1_pt1 | contig 11469 bp, 8 predicted proteins | sample 1673301 | NCBI WGS metagenome assembly OLVW01 (sample SAMEA3178941, study PRJEB25190) | human gut metagenome
ACCAAAGGGCATGAAAACAGACGAATGTCTGCGGTCGCCCTTTGGAAACCTTCGGCGCCGCCACTTTTGGGGTTAATCCATCTTGACGACAACCGAAGCGTTAGTTGGCGGAAACCGAATTGTCCCCCATCTGCGCCACAATCCTTTCCACATGCCGCCGCGCCTGATTCGCAAACTGCTCCGCCTGCTCCGGGGACTGCGGCGCGTCGCCCATCAGCCCCACAAACTGGCTGACCTTCAAGCCCAGCGCTTCCTGCATCACCGCGTCCGAACCCTGCGGCGCAACGAGGTAGTAGCACAGGAGCGAATCCTCCTGCCCCATGCGGTGCGCGCGATCCTCCGCCTGTGAATGCACCGCCGGCGACCAGTCCAGTTCACCAAAGACCACGCATGTCGCGCGCTGGAGATTGAGACCGCTTGCCGCGCGCAGGCTGATGCACAGCACGTCCGTCCGCCCGGATTGGAAGCGGTCAACCGCGTTCATCTTCGCCAGTGTCGTCTCCCGCCCGGTGATGAACCCCGGCGAAAACGCCTTCAATTCCTGCTTGTAGATGTCCATCACCTGATGGTGGTGTGCAAACAGCAGCACTTTTTCGCCGCCGTCCAGCAGCGCGCGCACAAATTGGCACACATACGGCGCTTTCGCCACGCCCGTGGCCTGCCGCGCGTGCTGGCTGATGGATTCCTCCAGCATCGCCCGCTCCTGCGCCGAAAGCTGGTCGTCCTGTTTCCAGCGCAGCACGTCGCGCATCACGGGCGCCATCAGCTGGGCGTATACCTTGTCGTTCCAGTCCAGCTCCTGCACCAGCCGGCGCTTCGGCGGCAGCTCGCGCAGCACCTCCTGCTTCGTCCGGCGGAGCATCAGCCCCTCCCGCCGCAGGTACGCGCCGAGCAAATCGGGCTTCAGCACAAGCTGATTGCCGTAGCCGCTGCACCACTCGCGCGAAAACGACTCCCAGTCGCCTAAGAAGTGGTAGTCGAGAATGTTGATGACGTTCCAGATTTCGCCGCCGCGGTTGTAAATCGGCGTGCCGGACAGCCCGATAACGCGCTCGCAGCTTTCCGACAGCAGCGACGCGGCGGAGTACTTTTCCGTCCCCGCGTGGCGCAGCTCCTGGATTTCGTCGAAGATGACCGATCGAAAAGGCAGCGTCGGCAGCACGCTCTTCCACCCGCGCAGAAGCAGGTAGTGCATGATGTACACGTCCGCTTCTGGCAGGTCGTAGGGCTTCAGCCCACGGATCGTGTGCACGCGCGGCGCTTTGCCGTCCACCCGCAGGAAACGCAGCGTTTCCTCCTGCCAGTTGCGGGTCAGGTGCGCGGGCGGAATCACCAGCGCGGGCAATGAACCGGTGGAGGATAGAAACGCCAGCGCCTGCACCGTCTTGCCTAAGCCCATTTCGTCCGCCAGCAGGCATCGATCGTGGCTGCACAGGTACGCCAGCCCCTCCTCCTGAAATGGGCGGAGCGTCCCCAGAAACGCGCCGTCGGGCGGGGTCATGCGCACGGGCATGGTCGATAACTTTGCCTGACGAACCGCGTATTCGCGCGCGCCCGTGACCGCCTTTTCCCACAACGCGCGGTCGCTGGGCTTGATTTCCAGCGGGAAGCGCATCATCAGCCAGCAGAGGTCGCCCACCGCCCGCCGATGCGCCGTGAACCGCGCTTCGCCGCGCCTGCTGCCCGCGCTGCCCGGAAACAGCCGCTTGCACACCTCCGTCACCGACGGGTCGCCCTTCACCACCCAGCACTTACTGCGGCGGTTGTAGCTCAGCGTTCCCAGCGGTGCACCGGCGGGCGGGTACGGGCGCAGGTACGGCGGTAGCAGTTCCGCTTCTTCTTCATTCATAGTGCAATTCCCCACAGCCGGTTCAGGCATACGCACGAAATCGGCTTTCCGTGAATTCGATTGGGTACGGCGACTGTCCGCTCAGTCACGAGAATTAAACTGCTGATTTGCCCGCACGCGGCGTAGCGGGTCAGCTGCATCACAATGCGCTTGCGGTCAGGCTGCCCGCGCTTGATTTCGATGCCGATGCCGCCGGGGCACACAAGGTCGATGCGGCAGCGCGGGGCGAGCGGGACTTCGTGCGCGCAGGGGATGCCTGATTCCACCAGCGCGGCGCGCACGAGGTCGTGCAGGTCGTATTCGCCTTGCTGGATGGGGGCGCGGATGCCGCGGAGGGCATGGAGGATTTCTGCGAGAGAATCCGCCGCCGTGTTTGTTGATGTATCCATTAGTAGAGACCCGCCATCGCCTGTGTCAGCTGCCCCATTGCCGACGCAACTTCCGCCGTTGTCGGGGCGGGGAGGGAGATGACGTATTCCAGATTCGTGATGGCGGACTGAATCGCGGAGTAGCGCTGCGCGTCGTTTACAATGTCCATGCTCTGCAATTGCGCGTAGGCTTGCGAAAGCAGAATCTTCGCATCGGGAATCAGCGTGTTCTCCACCATCGTGTTGCTGCCGGAGCTGGATGCGCTCGTGTGGTACGGGCAGGTGCCGCTTGCGCCCAAGACCGCGTAGCTGCCGAGGTACTCAATCAGCACATCCTCATATTCCGTGCCGATGAAGGATGCCAGCGGGTGTCCCGACGGAATGGTCAGCACGCCGCGTGTGACCGTGTCCGGGCAATAGGGAGAGGCGAGCAAGCCGCTGACGGAGCAAATCGTCTGCGTCGTGTGCATTTGGCAGGAAACCGTCGGTTCTGTGCCGGCTTTCCAGTAGTCCGTCACGACCCCGTAGCCCATCGCGTCGCTGCGGCAAGCGTCGGTGGCAAGCTGCCCCGATACCGCGCATGTCGTCACTTTCACCAAGCCGTAGTCGCTGGCGCTGCCCTCCAGAATGTCGCGGTTGGACAGCCCCTGATGAATCTTGCTCATGTAGCTCTGCCACAGCGGGGCGGCGGAGCGGGAGCCGGTGGATTTCGACGACAGCGCCTTGTAGTTGTCATGCCCAACCCACAGGGCGGAGGAGTAGTAGCCTGTCATGCCGGCGAAGAAAACGCCTTTCTGGTCGGAGTTCGTGCCGGTTTTGCCCGCGACGGTCTGCCCCTTGATTTTCGCGTTCGTGCCCGTGCCGGAGGAAACCGCCTGCTTGAGCATGTCCACGACCATGTACGCCGTGGATTCGCTGAACACGCGGTGACGCTCCTGCTGCTGGTGGCCGTCCCAGATGACCTTGCCCGTGCTGTCCGAGATGCCAAGGACGGAGATGGGCTGCTGATACACGCCGCCGTTCGCCAGCACGCCGAAGGCAACCGCCATCTGCATGGGCGTGATGCCGCTGGAGCCGAGGGACAAGCCGAACGGCGTTGCGTCAATGTGCGCATCGTCAATGCCCATCGCGTGCAGGAAGGCAACGGAATTGTCCACGCCCACGAGGGTCATCAGCGCCTGCGCGGCGGCGGTGTTGTGGCTGTTGACGAGCGCCTTGCGCAGCGTCTCCGGGCCGGCGTAGGAGCTGCCGCCGTAGTTGCGCGGCCATGAATCCTGCCCGTTTGACCCGCGCCAGCCGGAAATCGGCAGCGGCATGTTCATCACGATGCTCGCGGGGGATGCGCCAAGCTCAATCGCGGGGGCGTACACGGCAATCGGCTTGATGGACGAGCCGACGGGCATGGTCATATCCACCGCGCGGTTGAAGGTCTTCATCGCCGTCGGACGCGTGCGGCTGCCGACAATGGCTTTGATTTCGCCCGTGTGGTAGTCCACAACGACGGCGGCGGCCTGCGGCTCAACCGTTTCGTCGTATGTGCCGTCGGAATTGCGCGTGCGGTAGACCTTGTCCGCCGGGTCGCGCAGGGTGGGGTAGTTCGTCCAGTTTTCCAGCGTATCCTCGACGGTGGACTGAATGGAGGTGTCGATGGCGAGCTGGACGTGGTAGCCGCCGGTGCGCAGCTTGTTTTCCATGGCGTTGCGGTTGGCGGAGGTGTCCTCAAGGTTGTTCAGCTGCAGCAGGATGTCGATGACCTCATCCACCGCGTATTCGACGTAGTGCGCGTAGGCGTACATGCCGGTGGATGTGTTCGGGTCTTTCTCCAGCACATGCGCGGTCGCCGGATCAAGCGCCTCCTGATACTGCTCGTAGGTGATGTACTGGTTTTCGTACATGCAGCGCAGGACGTAGTTGGTGCGGTCGTTGGTGATGGCGGGGTAATCCACGCCCTCCTTCTGCCGCGTGTAGAAATTCCGGCGCGGATTGTAGTAGTAGGGCGAGTTGCATGTGCCCGCCAGCATGGCGCATTCGCGGAGCGTCAGTTCGCCCAGCGATTTGCCGAAATACCCCTGCGCGGCGGTGTACACGCCGTAGTAGTTTTCGCCGAGGTAGATGGTGTTCAGGTAGCTTTCGAGAATCTGATCCTTTGTGTAGCGCGTTTCCAGCTGCATGGCGAGGTATGCTTCCTGAATTTTGCGCTTGTAGCTCTGCTCGGAGGAAAGGAGCGTATTCTTAATCAGCTGCTGGGTGATGGTCGAGCCGCCCTGCGTGGAGGAGGAGGACAGGTTCGACACGAACGCGCCGATAATGCGCTTGATGTCCACGCCGTTGTGCGTGTAGAAGCGCGCGTCCTCCACGGCGATAAAAGCGTGCTGGAGGTATGTCGGCATGGCCTGAATCGACACCATGACGCGGTTCTCCGAGCCTTTGTATTCGGTGATGAGGTTGCCGTTGGCGTCGTAGATGAAGGAGGTCTGCGCCTGATCGTCAATCGCGGCGAGGTCAAGCGTCGGGGCAGTTTCCATGTACCCTTTCGCAATGCCGACCACCGCGCCGACTGCCGCCAGCCCTGCCACCAGCACCAGCACCGCGAAAATGCGGATGACGTTGACGGCAATCGACAGCACGAAGTTCGGCTTCTTCATCTCCGGCTTGAAAATGGAGTGCTTGTAGACCTTTTCCTCCTCCGGCAGCGCTTCGCTATCATCCGCCGAAGCGTTCCAGAAGTCCTCGTGCGCGAACATGTCCGCCTGCCCCGCAACTTCCACGGGGTCGTCGTCGTCCGCCCAGTTCGGGTCGTACTCGTCAGGATCATCGCCCTGCGGGTCGTCGGGATGACCGTCCTGATAGGCAAAATCGTCGTTTTCCGGCACAAAATCCGGGAAATCGTTGCGTTTCTTCACTGCTTCAGCCCCTTTGCGCCGTCAGCGGCATGATGCGCGCCCCGGCGGAATATGAAGGAATGCGGAATGCTATTTTCGGATTCGCCTGCGCCATCTGCTCGCGCTTTGGCGCATTTTCATCCGAAAATAGCATAACCCGCAGAGCATACAAAATTACATCCTATATTATAGCACATATTCGCGCATCCTGCAATGGCAGGCGACGAAAGGAGGATGCACCATGCCCCAGACAAACAACGAATCAGAAGCGAAAATTCCTGCAAAGCGGCGAAAATCTCCCCGGCGGCGGTGGAAACGCGCACTGCTGCTGCTTGTGCTGATGACGCTGCTGATTCTCCGCGTCGAGCGCAACGTGACCGACGTCGTGCTGACGCTCTCGCAGGCGACGGCGCGGTCGCTGGCGATTCAGGCGCTCAACGAGGCAGCGTCTGAGATGCTCGGACTCGGCGTGCATTACGCCGACCTGATGACCGTCGAGAAGGACGAGCAAGGGCAAGTGCGCCTGATTCAGGCGAATACCCCGGAGATGAACCGTCTGGCGGCGCAGGCGTCCCTGCTTGCGCAGGAAAGATTGACCGCCATGGGGCAGAAAACCGTCGTTGTGCCGCTGGGCAGTGCCGTCGGGCTGACGCTGCTGGCGGGCGCGGGGCCGGGCATCGCCGTGCAGATTCTGCCTGTCGGCTCGGTGCAGGCGGCGTTCAGCACCGATTTCACCACCGCCGGCATCAACCAGACACGCCACCGCATTTCCCTCGTCCTGACTGCGAACGTGCAAATCGTCATTCCGACCGGCGCGAAAAACGTGCAGGCCAGCACGCAGATGGCGATGGCGGAAAGCATCATCGTCGGGCAAGTGCCGGATTCCTTCGCCGAGGGCGGCAGCGACAACAGCATCATCGACCTTGCGCCGTGAGGGGGAATGGGGTATAATAAAACGGAAATCCCGCTGATTTCAGCAGAAAGAAGCATTACCATGCGCGTTCTCGACATTGACCTCGACTTTTTCCTCGCTGATTGCTGCCCTCTTGCCGAACTGGGCGAGCGCCCGTCCCTCCCCGGACATGAGCCGTGGGAAGCATCCGCCGTCCGCGCGTTCCTGGAAAACCAGTGTGGCCTGTCCCGCACCGCCCCCAAGCCCGGCCGCATCTTCGAGACGCACGACGGCGCGCTCCGCTTCTGGGAGGAGCAAATCGCCGCCGGACGCCTGACCGCCCCCTTCGATGTCACCCACGTTGACGCGCACAGCGACCTCGGCATTGGTTATCCCGGCCCGAACTTCGTGCTGTTCAACGTCCTGTCCATGCCCGTCCCAAAGCGGCTGGACTACGCCGCCTTCTATGCCCAGAAGAAGCTCGATGAGGCGAATTACCTGCTGTTCGCGCTGGCGATGCGGCGGATTTCGTCGCTGGATAACGTGCGCAATCCGCGTTCGCGGGCGGATATTCCGCAAGTGCTGCTTGACGCGGACGGCAACATCCATCTCAATTCGCTGACCGCGCAGATGTTCGCCGCGAAAAACGGCGCAGAGCCGACCGTACCCTTCCGCGTGTACGACGACTACCGCGATTTCCGCGCGGCGGGGGCGTATGACTTCGTGACGCTCGCGATTTCGCCGCGGTACGCGCCGAAGGAGGCGGATGGGCTGGTGGAGGTGGTGGGGGAGTATATCAGGGGAATATGAGGACATCAAAAAACCTCGCGGCATCACTTGTCGCGAGGTTTTTATGTGCAAATCAAATCCCCGTCGCGGATTTCGCGGACGTGGCGATATTCTCCGCGTGGTCGCCGATACGTTCGAGGTTCGTCAGCATGTCCAGATAAATCATGCCGTTCTTCGCGGAACACTTGTGGTTCTTCAAGCGGTCCATGTGGTGGCTGCGGAGGGCTTCGGTCGTCGTGTCGATTTCGTCCTCCACGCCCTCCACTTCGCCCAGCAGCGTGTCGTCCGTTACCTGCGCCTTGAACATATCCAGCGAGCGCTGCATCTGCGCGCGCACAAGGTTCGACAGGCTTTCCAGCTCCTGCACCGCCTTGGGCGAGAATTTCACCTCGTCCTGATTCTTCAGCTGCGCCGATTCCATGATGTTCTGGCTGTGGTCGCCAATGCGCTCCATGTCGTTGACGACGTGGAACATCGAGCCGACCAGCTTCGTGTCCTTCTCGGACAGGTCAAGCCCCTTCACTTCCACCAGCGAATCGGTGATTTCGCGGTTCAGGTAGTCCAGCACGTCCTCGTTCCGCGCCAGCTCTTCGGACTTCTTCGCGTCCCACTCGTTGAAGCACTCCATCGCCCGCTGGAAGTTGCCCATCGCGATGCCGCCCATGCGCTGCACTTCGTTGAACAGCTGCGCCACGGCAATCGGCGGCGTTTTGAGCATACGCGCGTCAAAGTAGAGCAGCTTCATTTCCTCGGCGGTCGAGCCGTCGCCCTTGATCAGCAGGCACGCCAGCTTCTCCAGCCAGCTTGCGGCGGGCAGCAGCAGTGCCGTCGTCGTGACGTTGAAGAGAATGTGGACGATGGCGATTTGCAGCTTGAGGTTGCCGGGGGAGAGCATCTCGACCCAGCTTGCCAGCGGCAGGCAGCAGGCGATGATGACGAAAATCACCGTGCCGATGACGTTGAAGAGCAGGTGCACCGTCGCTGCGCGCTTGGCGGTGGAGTTTGTGCCCGCGCACGCCAGCAGCGCCGTGACGCAAGTGCCGATATTCTGCCCGAAGAGGATGAAGATGGCGCCATCCAGCCCAATCAGCCCCTGCGCGACGAGCGTTTGCAGGATGCCGATGCTGGCGGCGGAGGATTGCAGGACGGCGGTGATGCCCGCGCCAATCAGCACGCCCAGAATCGGGTTGTTGATGGACGCCATCGCCGTCTGGAAGCCCTCCCACGTCCGCAGCGGCTCCATCGCGCCGGACATGGTGTTCATGCCGATGAACAGGATGCCCAGACCCATCGTGATGGTGCCGAACTGCTTGGCGGTTCTGTACTTGTCGGGAAGATTCGAGAGAATCAGCCCCAGAAACGTGAAGATGGCGGCGAAATCAATCTGCACAGACAGCAGCAGCGACGTGACCGTTGTGCCGATGTTTGCACCCATAATCACGCCGACCGCCTGCGTCAGGGACATCAGCCCCGCGTTGACGAAACCGACGACCATGACCGTCGTCGCGGAAGAGGACTGCACCACCGCCGTGATGGTGATGCCCGCGAGCATGGCGAGGAAGCGGTTGCCCGTCACCATGCCGAGGAGCTTTTTCAGCCGTGTACCCGCCGCTTTTTCCAGCGCTTCGCCCATCAGCTGCATCCCGAACAGGAACAGCCCAAGTCCGCCGAACAGGGATAAGACATTCATAATCGTCATGGTGGTTCGTTTCCTCCGAGCGTGCCGCAATGCAGCAAAATTCCGCCTGTGCGGGGAAAAATCGCATACATATCTACTTTACCACACTTTGCGCTTGTTTTCAACTGAATTTTACATATTCATAGAGATTTTAGGCGGCGTTCAGCGGGGGAACAAAAGGTTCTTCACGGAATCTTGGGGGGAAGAGCAGCTTGGAGGCGCGTCTGCGGACGCGCAGAGTTACTGGCAGGGACGCTTCGCTGCCTGCACCTTTGTTGACGGCTTCCTTGGGATTGGTCGGACGCGGAACAGTTGGGGCGTTGCCCCAAACCCCACAAGGGACGCTGTCCCTTGACCCTGCAAGGGGCAATTGCCCCTTGACCCCTTTTCGCGATTGAGTTGGTCGCGCTTTCATGCTCCTTCCGCGTGCAGCTTTTGGGGGCTTCGCCTAAGCCCTTGTTTGCTTTCCCAACTTTCCGTGAAGAACCAAACAAAAAGCCGCCCCGAAAGGCGGCGAATGTCAAATTCGCAGCGGATGCCGCTGGGCAAATCAACATCTTGCGCGGAATCATCCCTGCGCCTGACGCACCATGTGGTAAAACGTCCCTTCGCCGCTGAGCGTCACCCGCTTCACCGGCTCGCCCACCACCCGGAATCCCGCCTTCTCGTAGCAGCGAACGGCGCGCGTGCCGTACCCCTGCCCGCAGTGGTCTGGATGCGCCCCGATGCCGAAAAACACCTCGCTGCCCTCGTCCGACAGGTTCACGAAGCCCACCAGCGTTTCGCCATCATAGAAAGAATAGAAATTGCTTGCCGGATTCGCAAACCCGTATCCGTGCTTCTTCTGCTCGGCATACGGCGGATTGTTGTACATCGCGTATTCGCCGGGGTACTGCCACGCGCAGATGGCTTCCTTCTCGGCTTCGGTGGTCGGATGATACGTCAGCATGGGCGTTTTCCTCCTTGGGGATATTTCTGATTATGCAAAAAACCGGAGGCAGCCTGCGCCGCCCCCGGTCAAAATCCTCGATTATTGCAGCACAATGCCTTCTGCTTCCAGCTCCGCGCGGGTGCAGAGCCGCAGCGTCACAAAGTTCTGCTGGCAGATGATGTAGCTGCCGCCTTCGCGCGTGTCCTTGTTTTCCAGCGTCACGATGCCCTGCGCGATGCAGTCGTGGTCGGTGCAGCTGGCGTCGGTCATCTCGATGCTCGTCTCCGTGACGTGGATGATGTTCACGCACACGCCGTGAATCAGCCGGTAGTACCCGTCCTCCAGCAGCGGAATCGGCTCGTACGTCTTTGTGCCGACTGTCACAAGCAGGAACGCGACGGCTTCCGACGGGTCGCGAACCGCGCTTGCCATCGGGGAGGGCGCAATGCCGGGGTCAGTGCCGCGCGTCGCCGGGTTCAGCTTCGCGAAGCTCAGCGATTCGTTCGATGCCGCCAGAATCGCCTGCGCGTCGGCGAGGGTTTCCTGCGTCGTCGTCAATTCCGCCTCTGTCGCGGCCAGGGTTGCCTTTGTGACTTCCAGCTCCGTCGTGGCGGTGGTCAGGCTGTCCTTCGTCGCGGCGAGTTCGTTTTGCGCGGTGGTCAGGCTGTCCTTTGTCGCGGCGAGTTCGTTTTCCGCAGTGGTCAGGCTGTCTTTCGTCGCGGAGAGTTCGGCTTCCTTCGCGGTCAGGGTGTCCTTCGTCGCGGTGAGTTCCGATTCCTTCGCGGTCAGGCTGTCCTTCGTCGCGGTGAGTTCGGCTTCCTTCGCGGTCAGGGTGTCCTTCGTCGTCGTGAGTTCGGCTTCCTTTGCGGTCAGGCTGTCCTTCGTCGTCGTGAGCTCGGCTTCGGTGGCGGTCAGCGCCGTCTTGGTGTCGGACAATTCCGTCGTGGCGGCGGCAAGGGTGTCCTTCGTCGCGGTCAGCTCGGTTTCAGTGGCGGACAGGCTGGTTTTTGTGTCGGACAGCTCCGTCTGCGCGGCAGTCAGCGTGTTCTGCGTCACCGCCAGTTCGGCTTCCGTCGCGGCGAGCGCTTCCTTCGTGTTCTCCAGTTCATATTCCTTTGCCGGCAGGGATGCTTTCAGCGTGTCCAGTTCGTTCTGCGTGGTGGACAGCGTGTCCTTCAATGCCGCCAGTTTGGTCTGGGTGATCATCAGCGTGTCCTTCGTGGATGCCAGCGTGGTGTCGCGGCTGTTCAGGGCAGTCTGCGTTTCGGCGAGGGTAGCTTCGGTGGACGCGAGGGTGTCCTTTGTGGCGGACAGTTCAGTTTCGCGGTCAGCAAGCGTACCCTGCGTTTCGGCGAGGGTGGCTTCGGTGGACGCGAGGGTGTCCTTTGTGGCGGACAGCTCGGTTTCGCGGTCAGCAAGCGTGCCCTGCGTTTCGGCAAGGGTGGCTTCGGTGGACGCAAGGGTGTCCTTTGTGGCGGACAGTTCGGTTTCGCGGTCAGCAAGTGTACCCTGCGTTTCGGCGAGGGTGGCTTCGGTGGACGCAAGGGTGGTCTGGGTATCCGTCAAGGCGGCGGCGGTCGTGTCCAGCGTGGTCTGCGTGTCCGCGAGGGTCGCTTCGGTGGACGCGAGGGTGTCCTTCGCGGCGGACAGGCTGTTTTCGGTGTCCGCTAAGGTGGATTGGGTGGAGGACAGCGCGCTCTGCGTGTCCGTCAGCTGATTCCGGGTGTCCGTCAGCGAATTGTGGCTGACGATGAGACCGGCGCCAAGTGCGATGGAAGAGACTGCCAGCACGATGGCGGCAATCATCCAGATGATGGTCTTTTTCCGGGCGGCAATGGGGCTCATAGCAATCCTCCTAACAAGCGACGAAAATGGGCAGAAACCTTCCGTTTTTTCCAGTTTACCACCATCGGGGGAAGTTGTCAATCTCGAATTTCGCGGAAGCACAAAAAACGCCCCTCCGCCGACAAAAGCAGAGGGGCAGGGGAAGGAAGATTATTGGTTCTTCACGGAAAGTTGGGGGGCAAACAAGGACTTAGGCGAAGCCCCAAAAAGCTGCACGCGGAAGGAGCATGAAAGC
>OLVW01002951.1_pt1 | contig 11443 bp, 6 predicted proteins | sample 1673301 | NCBI WGS metagenome assembly OLVW01 (sample SAMEA3178941, study PRJEB25190) | human gut metagenome
GATTTCCGACTGTGCATGATGTCTTACAAGCTGACTGACATGATGTCTGGCATTCGCCGCATCCACCTTTAACCATTGTGTTCTTCATTGTTCTGTTTGTGAGTGTCTTTATTCTCTTCATAGGTACACTTCTCCTTTTTATGTCATATAGCGAAATTATAACACAACATGCTTTAAAGTCAAAGTATTTTTACGAAAAACTTGTCTCTAACCTAGCATTCCGCCAAGCATTCCGGCTGCGAGACACAGGATCACATTCGTTAATGTTCCTCCGGCAGAGATGTGGATCGTACCGTTCATAATGAAAGATACAATACCGATCACCAGCACATAGCACACTCCGAGCATCAATCCCCAGATATACTTTTGCTCCTTCACCATCTTGCCGGTAAGAAAACCGCCAAGGAACACAGAGATGCCATGAATGATGATAATACTCAGATGAATCGCCGTTTCACCCAGCCCCAGCTTGTACATGAGGAGTGCCGTTACAAGCAGCAGGATCGCTGTTATTATGTAAGATACCGCAAGTGCCTTTAACAGGCTGAAAATTTTCTGTCCTGTAATCATAGAAAAACCTCCTGACACTACTATATGCCGAAAGGTTTCCTTTCATTCCAGAGATCAGCCTCTATTCTGCTATATCGATCATTTTCAGATGTCATTTTCGAAGTCAAACTGCTTCATCAGTCTTCAAATAATTCCGTCAGTTCAAATATATCGTTGCTGATACGGTCTGCTTTCTTCTTTGTTTCCTCATCCGGCTGGATCAGATCGATCACCATAAGGGTATACAGTCCTGCATCGTGGGAGGCTGTCACACCATTAATGGAATCCTCTACTCCAACTGTCTCCTCCGGCTTCGTACCAAGCTTCTCACAGGCTTTCAGATAGATGTCCGGGTATGGTTTTCCACGCTCGATCTCATCCCCACAGATCACATCATCAAAATACGGAAGCAATCCGCTTCGAATCAGTTTATCCTCTGCCCGTTCCCGATCCGTCGAGGTTGCAACCGCCATCTTGATTCCTCTTGCCTTTAAAGTCTTTAGTGTCTCGATCACGCCATGCTTTAATTCAACGCCATGCTCATTCAGATATGCTTCGACCATATCCACTGTGCGTTGTCTGAATGCAAGATAGTCAAAATCTTCGCCCATTTTTTCTTTCATCACATGCGCATTTGTCTTCTTGGTTCCACCTGCCATCCGGTCACAGATCTTCGACATCTCATTCTCCGGGATACCGATGGACAATCCATTCTTCAACCAGCACATTCTGTATACCTTCTCGGAATCGATCAGGACTCCATCCATATCAAATGCTACCGCTCTTAATGCCATTTATGTCACCTCATTGAAAGACCACGCCTGTTTGGGCGTGGTCCCTTTCTTTCTATGTTTTAATTTACTGCTGTGCTTTCTTGCGCTTTCTGAGTATGATCCAGATTATGATTCCTGCAAGAATAAGAACTGCAAGAATGATCAGAATGATAACAACCGGTGAAAGCTTCTGTCTTAGCTGGAAGGAGAATACTTCTCCCGTCTCAGCATCAAAAGTTGATGATACGTTACCGGCCGCATCTGCTGCTGTTACCTTCACTTCATATTTTCCATAATCAGATACCTGGAAGTCATATGAATTTGTATCCTTATACAACGTTGGATCAATAGTCTTGCCATTGATCACAATCTCCGTGATCGTATCATCCGGGTCTTCCAGTCCGATCGACATTGTAAATGGATTTCTTACAACGCTCTTATCGTCCACACCACTTATAATGATTCGAGGTGCAGTTCCGTCATAGGTGAAATCAAATGTATTCGTAGTCTTATGTCCGACCTCATCTGTTACTTCAATCATCATCGTATGATATCCGTCTGTCAGATCGGAGAAATCAACGAAGTCGATTCCATCCAGCTTAACACTTGCTGTAAATACAGAAGTATCATTTACAGTCCAGAATGCATCATAGCCTTTATCCTTGATATCCGAGAAATCTTTGCTGTTCAGCAACAGATCTCCATTCTCATTTCTACGGGCTGCAAAGCCTTCCATCTTCTCTGTATTCTCAACCGATGGCGGGGTATTATCTACCGTGAACGCCATACTGTAATCCTTTGCCTTATTACCAATCGCATCCTGTGCTGAGATCTCAACTGTATAGACACCATCATCTTCAAACCGCTGGCTGCCTCTGCTGACCTCAGAACTGCTGCTGAAGTTCTTAAAGTAGCCGGATGATACATCTTTACCATCCTTATGAACGGTGATCGATACTTTATTTGTAGCAAAGAATGTCTCCTTTACTTCCAGATTCATGTCTACATAGTCTTTTGAATCATCAGAAGCACCACCGACGATCTGGTATTCGCTTATATTTGACCTCTTGCTGTTTACTGCCGTTACAGATAACTCAGGTGCATTCTTATCTACCTTGAATGTCTTCGTTACGGCAGCCGCTGTATTGCCAACCATATCCTTTGCATTAAATGTGATCGTATATTCACCATCTTCTGTAAAGGAATATGTAGCTGTATGTGGATTACCACCTGAGAAATTGCCTGTATTCAGTGTAGCTATATTTGTTGTTCCTGCTCCGTCTGTCTTCTTTGTGATAGTTGCCGTAACATCTGTACTGCCAAGTGACGAACCATCATAAGAAAATGGGAATGCCTCATTTACGGAAAGAGTCGCTGTACAATCCGTTGTCTGAGAATCCGCAACACCTGTAATTGACAGAACCGGTGCGGTCTTATCGATTCGGAAGGTTACATTTTCTGCAATCTTCTTATTTCCGGCTTTATCCTCTGCAGATACGGAAATCTCATAATCACCTTCATCGGTAAATACAAGATCCGGATTTGCGGTAGTTGTCTTCCAGATTTCTTTTCTGTAATCCTTATTATATACAACTGCTCCGGAAGCATCCTTCCTTATCACATGTACGATGTATTCTTTTCCTTTATAATTATCTGCAATATTTACATTTAAGGCTACATTCCCATTGTTCAGCTTGCTTACGGTCGCTATACCGATCGTCGGAGCCGACTTATCAACAATGAAGCTAACCTTATCTTCCGCAAGGTTTCCGAATGCATCCTCTGCTTTAATCTTCAGGTTATAGATGCCTTCTGCATTTCTCTTAACCTCGAATGTACCATCTGTACCATTTAAGACAAATACATCATCCGCATCTCCGTTCACAGATTTATTCTTATCAGAAACTGTTATCTTATGCTTCTTTTCAAACTGCTCTTTTACATTGATCTTGAATCTTACGCCCTTGTTATAATATCCGTCATTCTCATCCGGATAAGGTGTGATCGTAATCTCCGGTGCTGTTCCATCCACTTTGAATTTGGATGCATTCTGATCATAGATCACTTCATTTCCGGCCTTATCTTTTCCGACCACTGTGAAATAATATGAACATGCCTTGCCATCCATCTCATCACAATTAGCGGTTGCCGTCAGCTCATTTGCACTGGTCTGCTTTACTTTAACGGTTTTCTTCTTATACTTTGTGCCATTGTAGTATTTATAATGCTGAATAACAGTGAAGTCATCCTTATCAAGTGCCTCATTATCTGTAATTGTGATCGCAACCTCTGTACCTGTCGACAAACCATCTTCCGGCACACCATCAATCTCTGCCTCCGGTCTTTCCTTGTCAATCGTGAACTGCATCTCGGTTACGGCATCTTCATTGCCTGCTCCGTCTACTGCAACGACAGTCCAGTCATAGAAGCCTGCCTTGCTTGCAGAGAATTCAAATGTCTTCTCACACAGATCGTCAAGTGTATATGTCTTGATCGCTTTCTTCTTATAATCAGAAGCCTTTGTTGCAAGATCATAGTCTTCTGTATTCAGAAGATATACAACCGTTCCAAGTGCAAATTGCTCTTTTACATTTGCTTTAAATGTAACCTTATCATTGTAATAATAATCTTTTTCCTCTGATACGATATCCGGTGTTACTGATATCTCCGGATTCATATCATCGTAATAGAAGGTCTTACTTGTCGTGCTTGAAACATTCCCTGAATTATCAGTTGTTTCCACATTGAAATAATATTTCATCGGCTTACCGTCAATAACCTCACAGGAATTAACAGTTGCCTTTGTTGTCTTAATATCTGTATTTTCCGAAAGAACAGTTAGCTGTCCCTTTGTACCGTCATAAGTTTCATAGTATTCAGTAATCTTTACCTTATCAGCGCTGATTCCATAATCATCTTTTACATTGATCGTGATCGGATGTTTTGAATCATTTCTGTATATTCCATTGTCAGGAATACCGGTAAAGCTGATATCTGCAGGCTTTCCGTCGATCACAAAATGACAGGTCGCTGTATTCACATTTCCGACTTCATCATATGCGTATACTGTCACTTCATACGTGCCGACTTCACTATATGTAAATGCTGCAGATGCCTTCTTACTTGCTGTTACCTGCTGTTCCTGCTCAGCAACTGCCTTTCCGTCGCAGGTCGCTTCCGCGTTAAACGATGTAATGAAATGGTTATCCTCCGCTGATGCACTTACCGTAACCGCCGAACCATTCCAGTAGCTCTTAAGATTCAGGCTTCCGTCATCTGCCATATTGGCGATCGCAACGCTATCCGGATTGATGCTGTCGATCTCAAACCGATATGGAATACCTTCATCAGAGGTATCCTTTGATATACCGTTTCCAGCCATATCATCGATATAGAATGTGATCGTATATGGTTGATTCTCCTGAATACCTGCTGTCAATTCAAACGTCTGCTCTAATTCTTTTTTCGGATCCGTCGATAAGTTTTCAGACACGATCTCCTGTCCGTTCTGATCTGTAATCTTATAACTCCTGATTGCAATGCTGTCCTTTGCAGCTATCTTGATCTTAGGAACTGTAGTTTTTGAATAATAATATACATTATCGATACCGGCTTCATAGTCTACAAATTCCATCGTTGTAACAGATGGAGCACTCTTATCGTACGCGATCGTACAGCTCTTTTCTGTTGTATTTGCATCATTCTCAAGATCTATATAATGATGCTTTGTCTTGATATTGAAAGAATAGACTCCTTCTTTTTGTAATGTATAAATAAGAGTAAGGGTTGTATTTATACCGGAACTATTCTTCGCAATCGTCGGTGTGATCTGTTCACCTGTAGTACCTGTTACATCCGAATCCCTTCTTACCACATTACTGATCACATCGTTCTGATCAAGATCAAGTCCTGTAACCTTGTATGTTACTGTAACATTATTGCCACCTGTATATACAAGATCGGAGAGATCTAACGGTGTACCATCCGCATTTGCCGTAATTTCGTCCGTAAGTGTTTCATTATTTACGATAACCGTAAACTTCTGTGCAGCTTCATTTCCGGCTTTATCTGTGACAGTCACAACGACATCATATACGCCTGCATCTGCAAGTGTCAGAGTGTTGTCTGCCGCTAATGCTTTCTCACTTCCGTTTACTGTAACCTTTGTACTTGCTACGCCACTTCCTGTTCCGACATCGTTTCCCGGATCTGTAGCTGTAACAGTCAACATCTCTCCTGTTGTCCCGCTTACTACATATTTCTCATCCTGTGCTACAGCTGCATTCTTAACTGCACTCGTTACTGTTACTACAGGCTTTGTTGCATCCAGATTAAATGTGACATTTTTGATGCTGTCCAGTTCCATACGATTCGTTACTGCATAAGAGATTGTATGTACACCATCTTCCAAATCTACTGTATCACTATCCCAATCTGTATATGTATAAGCATATTTATTTCCATTTGCGGATACTTCTATATTCCTATCAAACGGTGTGCCATCAAATGTTGCTACAACAAAGTCAATCGGTGAATGATTTTCTTCTGTCTTTACATTCTTAACTGCAAGTCTGCTATACCATCTATCAGAATTATAGCTGTATGAACCAAGGCTTGTAGATGCGGATACTGATGTTCCCTGATATGCGTTTACAACACCACTTACGAAATCCGGTTCATCATCATCGATAAATACGATCGCACCGTTTTCGTCAAATGTATATGTAGAGACTTCTGTATAGTCTGAATCGCATACACTGATCGCAACTTTATAATCTTCTCCGGTTGCTGAAGACTTCGGAATCGATACACTTGCTTTATAGCAGCCTGCATCTACATCCTCTGTCATATCTGCTTTCTGCCATTCTCCCCATACAGCACCATTTGCCAGTCTGTATTTCAGGGTCAGCGGCATAAGGCTTCCATCTACTGTCTCCTTTGCAGAGACAGTTACTTTGATCGAAGCATCTACCTTATTCAGAAGTTCCTGAATCTTGTCTCCAACCTTCTTTACAGTTGTATTCTCACTTGCTGTTACATCTGTAATCTGAACTGTCGTTGGATAAAGGATCTTTACAGCCGATACACCAGACTCTCCGCCGCGGTTTGTAACCGTGAATTCATAAGTTCCGGCTTCATTAACTGTTAATGCATAATTACCATCGTCATCTGCATCTATGATCGTCTCTGCACCACCATCCACAGTATAAGCTACCTTTGTGATATCAGCAGGGTCTTCTGATTCCTGACGGATATATGTATCATCTGTCCCATCAGCAATCGTCAGCTTAATATTGACAGATGATCCCGGTTTTGCATAATAATAACCTGTTTTAGCGATCAGATCATCGCTCTCTGTTACAGACGCCTGAATCGTCGGAACCGGTACTGCCGGAACCGGATCATTACCTTCGTCACTATATACGGCAACGATACCGGCAAAGTCATATATACCCTCTTTCTTCGTTGTCTTATATACAGCGAACCGGTACTCATCATCCACCGTTTCAACCTTTACTTTTTTGATCTTGGACGCTTTCTTTGGTGCATCCTTCTCATCTGCATCACAGGAAGTTGCTACCTTCTGATCCTCATTAGCATCGTCAGCATCGAGTGCTTCCATCAGATAGTCACCCTTAAATGTAACTGCCGACTCTAACGGAACCATAACCTCAATCTCCTTAACACTGTCAATCTTAACGCTTCCGTCTTTTGCTTCTTTATACTTTACTTTCTTTGGAATATAATCTTCCAGATCAATGACCTCTTTTGAGAACTCATCTTTCGCCGCTATTCCAAATCTGTTATCTATCGCCACCAGTGACAACAGCATAACAGCCGTCATGACCAACGCGATCAATCGATGCAAATACTTATTCTTTTTCATATTGGTCATTCCCTCCTTATATTGATTCATCTGTATGTACTACGACGATATCTGTTACTATCTTGAAACCTGCACGATCCTTTATTTCCGGCTTCGTTCCATGAACCGCCTCATTTAAAAGAACGTTCGTTGCTTCTTCATCCGATGTCAGAACATTAGTTGCTTCCTCATCATCCACCGCTGTCAGAATATCGGTTGCTCCTTCTGCATCATCTTCCATCGTCAGAACATCGGTTGCTCCCTCTGTATCATCTTCCATCGTCAGAACATCGGTTGCTTCATCTGCATCATCTTCCGGTGTCAATACGTCAGTTGCCTCATCGTAATCTACATCCGCCGATAATATATCAGTTTCTCTCTCGTAATCATCCGGTTCTGTTAAGATATCTGTCTCTTTCTCGTAATCATCCGGTCCCTGTAAGATATCTGTCTCACGCTCGAACTCATCCATCCGGCTCTGCTGTTCTTTCTTAAGCTCATTGACTGCCTTTTGATACCGTTCATTACCTTTCTTTTCCAGTTCTTCTGAACGGGAGGTCTTCCGTTTGATATCTCTTACCTCGATCTTTCCGGTACTATCCTTAGACTTGATCGCGTCCTTCTTGGAAGCACCGCTTCCCTGAACACTCTCATATCCCTTTTCCCGGATCTCCCTGATCTGCTTTCTCGCGGTACTTCCGGACAGATCACCGATCACCTTTGGTATATCTAACTTTACAAACAAAATAACTGCAACAACCGCAAATACAACTGCAAGAGCTATGCCACCGAATAACATTATATTGCATATAGTTTCATTCATTGTTATCACCCTCACTCTCACTTAGCAGCTGCTGTGCCATCAATTACTCCGGCAATTGCAGAATTCACGATTAACGAGTTCCATTCATTGTTACCACGATTTGCAAGTATATTAATCTTCTTACCTGCATTGTAAACTGCCTGTACCTTGGATATTCCTTCACTTCTCCACTTCTTTGGATTAGATCCGTATTCTCCCGAATATCTGTCGTACAGATAATTCAGATGACTTACATATATGTCTGCCGCAAAATCCTCTGTACCCATGCTGTCTTCTGCCGTCTTATATATCTTTTCAGCTGAATCATAATAATCTTTCTTACCGCTAGAAACTGCAAGTGCTATATATGTCTCAGCTTCTTCCTTCATATATTTGACATAAGATTTCTTTGTATTGTCAGAAATATTCTTGTCTGTAATATCGATACTTGCAAGATAACGATTCAATGCGTCAACTGCTTTCAGATAGAAGGATTCCCTCTGATCATCAGTTGTTGCATTTTCTGCTTCATAGGAATATACCGAATACAGGATCCTTGCGTACTGTGCTGTATAATACTTTACGTTTCGATCCTCAGGGAACGCATTTGATAATGCTGTACTATTCTCGTCCAGCTTCTCATTTGCTTCCTGCAACAGGGCGATCGTCCGTTGTGGCATATCGTCTGCTTCACTTCCAAGATTATCAACATATATTGAAGCGATATTCAGATAATTCACATATTTACTTGTATTGGTATCTTCCAGATTGCTGCTATTATATTCTTCAAAATTAAACAGGTTCTCTTGGCTGTTCGCAAAGTTGGAATTCTTCTTGATCTTATTCTCACAGATAGCGGAATAATAAGATGCCTGTGCAGCTTCATCCGGGAAGTTCTCTTTATCGTTTACCTGATTAAAATACTGCATTGCAGCTTTGTAATCCTGAATTTCATTGTAATAAAGGATTGCTACCTCATAAACAACATCATCCTGAACCTTATCAATATACTTGGTTACATACCGCACACCAAGCTTCGCTCCACTGTCCATGCCTTCGGATGATGTCTTCTCAGCATCTTGTGTGGCATCGTAATAATAAGCATATGTATCTAACAAACCAAGATATGCATCTGAAGATGTCTCATCCAATGCGATCGCATCTTTATAGATTTTGATTGCATTATTTACATCATTATCCTGTAATGCATTCTCTGCCTCTAAGATCTTATTGCTGTAATTCTGTTCCTTGATCTCATTCTTCTTCACGCCACCGATCACTGCACATGCAACAGATGCCAATGACAATCCACCCATCGTACAAAACATGATCAGTTTCTTCTTTGCCTTTGCCCGGTACTCATTATCCAATTCATTGTAATGATCCAGCGCATACAGCAACTCTGAACAGGACTGATATCTGTCATTTGGATTTGGCTGACAACATTTGATAATGATCTGCTCAAGTCCTGATGAAAGCATCGGATTCCACTGTCTGATCGGCTTGATCTCATACGGCGGTTCACATGGATTCTTTCCGGTTACCAAATGATATAATGTCGCACCCAGATTATAAATATCTGTTCTTGCATCTGTATTATAGATACCATGTCCCTGTGCATCACCGAACTGTTCCGGTGCAGCATAACCTCTTGTTCCAAGGGCTGTCGTATCTGCATTATTCTCTATTACATATTCCTTTGCTGTTCCGAAATCAATCAATTTCACAGATCCATCCGGCTTTAACATAACATTGGATGGTTTCATATCTCTGTAAATAATAGGTGGATTCATGGAATGCAGGTAATCAAGTGCACTGGCAAGTGCGCGTCCCCACTCAATTACATCCGACTGCTTCTGCGCTCCCTCTGCCTTCAGGACTTCATTCAAAGGTTTTCCCTCAACGAAATCCATGATTACATAAATCGTTCCATTTTCATTTATGATGTCAACGATTCGCGGCAAAACCGGATGATCTACATTTTTAAGAATATTTGCCTCTCGTTCAAGACCCTTTAACAGAGTCTCAACGCTTTTGGAACCATCATTTTTGATCTCCTTAACCGCCCACTGTTTATTCAGTCGATTATCCATCGCCAGATAAACAATTGACATTCCACCCTGACCAACTTTTTTCAGTATTTCGTATTTTCCATCTAATACTGTACCTAATTCTGTCATCTTATCTCCCCACTACTCTGTCTTAATTAACAATACCGTGATATTATCAGTTTCCTTTCTGTACTTATCCAGTTCTGTAAGGAAAGCGCAACCCTCACGCATGGCATTTTCATCCAGCACCGCTTTCGGTCCGATACGATCCAGCATCTCATTCTCTGATATCTTATGTCGGAATCCGTCTGAGCATAACATGTAGCAGGCATTTTCTTCGATATATCCTCTGATAAAATCAGGCTCTACCACAGGTGATGCACCGATACACTGTAATAAAATACTTCTTCTGCTGTCCTTCTCTGCCTGCTCCGGTGTCAGTCTTCCGGCAGCAACCTCACGCGCTACAAGCGTCTGATCCTTCGTAAGCTGTGTGACCTCTGTTGTTAATTCATATACACGACTGTCTCCTACATGGATAATGTAGTAATGTTCTCCATACATCAACATTGCAGACAGAGTGGTACCGATCATGATCCCCTGTGCTTCTCCGTATGCTTTTAATTTCTCATTTTCATTAATTGCTATCATATCCCACTGTTGTTTCAATATGGAAGCATTAAATGTTCCGGAAAGCACCAGTTCCGGAAAATCCTTCTCGAACCAGTCGCAGTATGCACATATCACTTCTTTACTGGCAAGCTCGCCTTTTGCAAGTCCTCCCATACCATCACAGATAATTGCAAATACCGCAGATCCCTTCGGCGTCTCTGCAATCTTAATTGCCAGAGAATCCTGATTATTTTTCTTTTTTATTCCTACGTCTGTGTAATACGCTGCTTTATACTTCATACTTCTCTCCTGCTCTGTTGTCCCCACGCTTATCTTATATGATATACAAATTCTTCATCTCCCAATGAAACCTTTGCATTGTTTGTTAAAAATACATTTTCCTGCCCTGCTATATTTTTTCCGTTTACATATGTACCATTGGTTGACTGATTGTCTTTAATATAGCTGACACCATTCTTTCTCTCGATAATACAATGGATTCTGCTGACATCTGAATTATCGGTTACAGTATAGTCTGCCTTTGTTGCCGATCTTCCGATTGCAAATTCCGGCTTATTTATATAGATTTTTTCATTTGTTGCTGTTCTTAACAGATAAGGCACCGGTGCCTGTGGCTTCGGCGCATCTGTCTTCTGTTCCGGCATCGGTGGTACCGGTGCTGCCTCCGGCTTCTTCTCCGGCATCGGTGGTACCGGTGCTGCCTCCGGCTTCTTCTCCGGCATCGGTGGTACCGGTGCTGCCTCCGGCTTCTTCTCCGGCATCGGTGGTA
>OLVW01002958.1_pt1 | contig 11420 bp, 8 predicted proteins | sample 1673301 | NCBI WGS metagenome assembly OLVW01 (sample SAMEA3178941, study PRJEB25190) | human gut metagenome
CCGACAACCTGAGCTTTGAGGACATGATGAGCCGCTTCAAGAGCCAGAGCGAGGAGAAAATGGCAGATCTCGATCACGAGACCAACAACCGCCGGGGCGGCGGTTATGCGCCCCGCAGCCGCCGTGGCCGCTGAGCCATTGCATCAGCTGGGATCACAAGGAACACAGGCAGGCCTGTCCCCGGTCGGACAGGTCTGTTTTTTCGGTACAGAACAGAAAGGAACTATCATGCCCGCAAAATTTGAACTGATCGCTCCCTGCTTTTTCGGGTGCGAATCCACCGCTAAATTTGAGCTGACCCGCATTGGCGCAGAGAACATCCGGGTGGAGGATGGCCGTCTGAGCTTCTGCGGCGGAGCAGAGATGATTGCCGCCGCAAACCTCAACCTGCGCACCGTGGAGCGTGTGATGCTGCTGCTGGCGCGCTACAAGGCCACCACCTTCGACGAGCTGTTCGACGGCGTGTATTCCATCCCGTGGGAGGAGTTTCTGCCTGCGGATGCCGCCTTCCCGGTCACCGGCTCTTCCCTGAACAGCCAGCTGACCAGCATCCCCGCCTGCCAGAGCGTCATCAAAAAGGCGGTGGTCAAGCGCCTGATGAAGGGTCACCGCACCACCGTGCTGCCCGAGAGCGGCGTGGAGTACAAGGTACGCTTTATGCTGCGCAAAAATGTGTGCGAGATCATGCTGGACACCACCGGCGAGGGTCTGCACAAGCGCGGCTACCGCCGCAACGCCATGGAAGCCCCCCTGCGTGAGACGCTGGCGGCTACCATCGCCGACCTTGGCCGCGTGCGCCGCGACAGCCTGGTGGAGGATCCTTTCTGCGGCAGCGGCACATTGCTGATTGAAGCCGCACAGAAGGCCATGAACATCGCCCCGGGTCTGAAGCGCCGCTTTGCCGCCGAGCGTTACAGCTTTGTGCCCGCTGCCCTGTGGGCAGAGCAGCGCCAGAAGGCGCTGGCAGAGTCCAAGCTGGACGTGGGTTTTGAAGCTTTCGGCTACGATATCGACCCCGCCGCCGTGGCACAGGCCAACGCCAACGCCAAGCTGGCGGGCGTGGAGAACCGCTGCCACTTTGAGGTGGCCGATGTTGCCACCTTTGCCGCAAAGCCGGAAGCCATCGTGCTGACGAACCCCCCGTATGGCGAGCGTCTGGGCACCATTGAGGGCGCTGCCAAGCTGGCGCGCACGCTGGGACAGCAGATGGAAGCAAACCCCTGCGCCGGTCTGTACGCTATTACCGCCGATATGGACTTTGAACTGCATTACGGCAAGCGCGCCAACAAGCGCCGCAAAATGTACAACGGCATGATCCCCTGCCAGCTGTATATGTACTATAACGCCCCCAAGACCGAAAAGATGGCAAAGCCCATGCCCAAATCCGGCTTTGACGGCAAGCGCACCCATTTTGAAAAGAAGTAAGGGCATTTAAGCCCTGCCCCGGCAGACATTGCACTGAAAAAGTGTGTCTTTTTCCGGGAAAATCCGGCACAAACACCCGCAGATCATCTTTTGCTGAAAAGAGACGGTCTGCGGGTATTTTTAATAGAAAAATAGATTTCACAAAATTCGGCATAATGACAAATTACAGCAGTTTTTGCATCCGGTAGTTGCGTTGCCGAACAAAAAGGATTATACTAACCTTATTGACCGCAGGATACAAAAACTGTACAGAAAGGATGGCTGGCTCTTATGAAGGGACGGATGCGGCCCTATCTGCCGGAACTGACGATCCGGGACTACAACACCTATATGCGTTACCTCCGCGGGGTGCGGCGGCAGATGTACAAGTCTTACGGCTTCTATGCCTGCCATCTGCTGCGCACCAACGGGGTGCTGTTTGCCATCCTGTCCGACAGTCTGGCGGGGCGTATGCCCACCTGCAAACGGCAGCGGGTGCCCGGTACGCCGTTCCAGCGCAGCATGATGTGCCAGACGCTGGGCATCCGGCAGGCGGCGCAGACGGAGATCTTGATGGGCTGGCATAATTTGCAGGACCGCAAGTACAGCGAGCTGCGCCCGGTCAAGCGCTTGCGCCGCGCAGCGGACAAGTTGCTGCTGCGCCGCGCCTACGAGAAAGCCCGGCAGGAGAACCCGGCACTGGAGCGGCTGTTTGCGCAGGAGCGGGAGCAGGCGGTGGTGCAGATGAACCTGAGCGCCAAAAACTACGCCCTTGCGGCTGAGCCCATGAGCAACATTTACGGCGCGCTGTACTCCACGCTGGCTACGGACGATCCCAACCAGCGCAAGAGTATGCGGTATATCGGCAGCTGCATCGGCCGCATCTTCTATCTGCTGGATAAGGCCGAGCGCTTTGAAGCCGACCGCCGCAACGGCCAGTACAACGTGTTCGTGGTCAACGAGCTCAACGGGCAGGCTGCCGCTATAGAGAACGCCCGGCGGCAGGCGCTGGCAGCGGTCAACGACCTGATGCGGGCATACAAGATGCTGGATCTCAAACTGAACGATACTCTGCTGAATAATATCATGATCTTAGGTCTGCAACACGCGGTCTACCCGCTGGAGCAGGATGTAGATACCGAAAAATGGGAGATCCCATGAAGAAACGAAAAAGCAAAAGCTGGGCCATGGCCTACTGCGGCATGGCAGCGGCACTGTGCGTGGCACTGATGCTGCTGGGCACTATCATCCCCATTGCCATGTTCATTGCACCGGCGGTGGCCAGCTTTCTCATTGCAACGGTGTGCACGGAGTGCGGCATCACCATGGCGTGGACGGCGTATGCTGCCGTCAGCCTGCTGGGGTTGCTCTTTGTGCCGGATAAGGAGATCGCTCTGATCTTCACCGTGCTGCTGGGCTATTACCCGCTTGTCAAGCCCAAATTTGACCGCATCCGTCCCCGGGCGTTGCAGCTGGTGTGTAAGCTGCTGCTGTGCAACGCGGCGGTGCTGGCGATGTACGGCCTGCTGCTGGTGATAGTACCGGCGGGCAGCGTTTCGCAGGAGCTGCGCACCACCGCGCTGGCAATGACCCTGCTCACGCTGGCTATGGGAAATGTGGCCTTTGCTCTGTACGACCGTGCACTGTGCAATATGCTGCTGCTGTATAAGCTGAAGTGGCAGCCCAAGCTGCATAAAATGCTGGGAATGCACTGAGCGCCCCAAAACCATTGCCAAAAACATTGAAAGAAGGAATGTGTACCACAAGCTGACGCAAAGCGCCGGGCCACACGGGTGACAGCCGTGAGGGTGACGAGGAGAGGAATCATCGAAAGATTCGGCGGATGTTTCTCCGGCTGAGGGCTATACCAGCCGCAGAACAGGGCAAAAACCGGCAGCAATACCGGAACAGAACCCTGCAAAGAAAGCCATACAAGAACATAGACTTTGATAGAGGAAACTGACTGTGCAGCAGCGCATTTCGGCGCGCCGCAGTCGGTCTGGAGGTATTTTGTATGTGTGGCATTGTAGGTTATGTTGGCATGCGCAGCGCCCAGCAGGTGCTGCTGGACGGCTTGGAAAAGCTGGAGTACCGCGGGTACGATTCTGCCGGTGTGGCGCTCACCCAGCGGGACGGTATCCGTGTGGTCAAAAGCAAGGGGCGGCTCGCCACCCTGCGCAGCAAGCTGGAAGAACTGTCGCTGCCCCAGAGCAGCTGCGGCATCGGTCATACCCGCTGGGCGACCCACGGCGAGCCCAGCGACGTGAACAGCCATCCGCACTCTACGCCCCGGGTCAGCATCGTGCACAACGGCATCATTGAAAACTACGGCGCTTTAAAGGAGCGCCTGATTGCTAAAGGCTACACCTTTGCCAGCGAGACCGACACCGAGGTGCTGGTAAAGCTCATCGACAGCTGCTATCAGGGCGAGCCCTTACAGGCTTTGCAGGCAGCGCTTGCCAAGGTGCGGGGCAGCTACGCGCTGGCGGTGCTGTTCAAGGACTACCCGGACACCATCTTTGCGGTCAAGCGGGAAAGCCCGCTCATCGTGGGCTGGGGCGAGGGCGAAAACTTTGTGGCTTCGGATATCCCGGCGCTGCTCAAGTACACCCACCGGTACAGCGTGCTGGAAGAAGGGGACATGGCCGTGTGCACGGCGCAGGGCATCCGCTTCTATAACGAGTTCGGCGAGGCGGTGGAGCGCGAAAAACTGACCGCAGACTGGGATATGGAGGCCGCCGAAAAGGGTGGCTACCCCCACTTTATGCTCAAGGAGATCAACGAGGAGCCCGCCGCCATCACGGCAACGGTCAGCCCACGGGTGGAGAACGGTCTGCCGGAGCTGCGCATCCCGGAACTGACGGACGAAAAGCTGCGCAGCATTGGCACGGTACATCTGGTGGGCTGCGGCACGGCCATGCACGCCGGTATGGTGGGCAAGACCGCCATCGAGACGTTGGCGCGGGTGCCCGCAGAGGTGGACATCGCCAGCGAGTTCCGCTACCGCGACCCCATCCTGAAGCCGGAAGATCTGGTCATCATCATCAGCCAGTCCGGTGAGACCAGCGATACGCTGGCCGCCCTCAAGCTGGCCAAGAGCCGCGGCGTGCCGGTGCTGGCTATCGTGAACGTGGTGGGCAGCAGCATTGCCCGTGCAGCGGATTACGTCATGTACACCTACGCCGGGCCGGAGATCGCGGTGGCATCCACCAAGGCCTATATGGTGCAGCTGTGCGTGCTGTACCTGTTTGCCCTGCGTCTGGCCTACGCGCGGGGGCAGCTGACCGAGGAAAAGACCAAGTACTACACCGCCCAGCTGCTGCATGCGCCAGAGGTCATCAAGCCCCGCCTTGCGGACTGCGAGCAGATCAAGTACCTTGCCAGCCGCTATGTGAACACCCAGAGCTGCTTTTTCATCGGGCGCGGGTTCGACTACGCCCTCTCGCTGGAGGGCAGCCTGAAGCTGAAGGAGATCAGCTATGTGCACTCGGATGCCTATGCGGCAGGCGAGCTGAAGCACGGCACCATCAGTCTGGTCACGGACGGCGTGCCGGTCATCGCGCTGGCCACCCAGAAGAATGTTTACGAAAAGACCATCTCCAACGCCAAGGAGACCCGCAGCCGCGGTGCGCGGGTGCTGTTGTTCACCACCAAGGATGCGGAAGTGCCGGAGGGCGTTGCCACCGAGGTCATCCGCTTGGACGAGTACGACGACATCCTGATGCCGTTGCAGCTCATCGTGCCGCTGCAATTGTTCGCCTATTATATGGCGGTGCTGCGCGGCTGCGACGTGGATAAGCCCCGCAATCTGGCCAAAAGCGTAACGGTGGAGTGACCGGAAAGGGAAAATAGCGCTTTATCTGTGGTTCCGAGACGCCCGTAGGCGTTTCGGAACCACTTTTTCACAAGTAAACACAAAACCGCCCGCTGCACAGAAGCTTGTGCAGCGGGCGGTTTGTTTTATGCAGAATAGCGGGGGAATTACCAGAACCAGTAGCGCTTTTTAAATGCGATGTAGGCAATGGCAATGATAACGATCACCACGCCGCCGGCGATGAAGAAGGTCCAGTCGATATTGCTGAACCGCAGGTTGTGGTTGGTCAGCAGGTAGCGACCGGCCGTGTCAGCAGTGATCACGCCGTCCTTGTAGCTGTTCAGGTACTGCCACTTGTTGCTGATGGTGTTGTACAGGTACAGGTGGGAGTAAGTGCTCACGTCCAGCTCCAGCTGCACCGCACAGGGAAGGGTGCGGCCGTTGTCCAGCTCAAACTCCAGCCCCTCTTCGCTCTCGGTGAAGGTAATAGCGGTGTCGATCTCGCTGGTGGTGCTCTTTATGTTTTTGCCGGAAACGTTCAGGGTGTAGCCGTCGCCCACCACGCACAGGGTCTTACCGGTGGTGCGCAGGGCGTTCAGGATATCACCGGTCACAATGGGCACCTCGGACTGGGCAAACACTACCTGATCCTCCGTGCTGTCCTGAATGGTCTGCACCACGGGGTCCAGCGGGATGGGAGAGCTATCGTCCGGGGTGTTCGTGCTGTCATTGCTGCTGTTGCTGCCGGAGGAAGCCTCTGCCGAGCGGTTCACGATGACCGTGACCATGGCAGTGGCCTTGCCGTTGGAGATGGTAATGGAGGTAGAACCGGTGCCTACCGCCGTGACCACGCCCGTGGGGCTGACCGTGGCAATGCTGCTGTTGCCGGACTTGAAGGTGAAGGACTGGGATGCACTGGCGGGGGTAGCTTTGGCCGTGATGGTGCGGGTGGCACCGGGCTTGAGCACGATATAGTTGGTGTTGGGGGTGATCACCTGTCCGCTGTTGCTGGATGGAGTGCCGCTTGTGCCGGTAGAGGAATCCGTGGGCAGGGCAAGCACCGTAACGGTGGTGGTGGCTACCACAGAGCCACAGGTGGCGGTAATGGTGGCTTTGCCGGGGGCTACGCCGGTCACGCGGCCAAAGCTGTTCACCGTGGCGATCTTCTCGTTAGAGGAGGTCAGCGTAACGGTGGCGTAGTTGGAGGCAGAGCTGGGGCGCACCTGCAGCGAAGCCGACACCGAGTTGCCCACATAGATGGTATTGGAGGAAAGGGAAAGATCCATCTCGGTCACGATCATGGTGGAATCCATGGAAACCACGATGGTGTAGGCGCAGATCTGGTTGCCGGCGGCTGCCGTAACGGTGGCGGTGCCAACGCCCACAGCCTGTACCACGCCGCTGTTGCTTACGGTCAGCACGCTGCTGTTATCGGTCAGAAAGACCACAGAGTCGGTGCTGTAACTGGGCTTGACCACGGGGGACAGCTGTTGGGAAGCGCCCAGCAGCATATTGGCAGAATAGCTGCCGGTGGCAATGCTCTCGGCGGGCACATCCTTGAGCCATGGCAGCGAAACGCCGTTCTGCTCTTCAACAGGCAGGCTGGCGGCGGCAGCGCTCAGCGCGGTGCCGCATAGCAGCACACCCAGCATCAGCACACAGGCGGCCAGTTTCTTTGCGGTTTGAATCATGTTGTTTGTACCTCTTTGGGGTGGGTGTAAAAGGGGGACATCCTGCCGTGCTGTGCAGTCCGTTTTAGCGGAACAGCACGCCCAGAGCCTCCATGGCATACTCAAAATAGGTGACCTGATCGTATTCCACGCGGGCGGTCACGCTCATACCGTTGGAAAGATCCACCTTGTCGCCGCTGCGGCTCACCACATAGGTGGCGTCGGGCTTAATAGTCATCTTGTAGTAGGAGGCGTTGCTGCTGGCGGTCACATCGCTGTCAATGGAGGTAACGGTGCCGGTCAGCGTGCCGTAGGAGTACTCCGACAGGCCGGTGATGGCGATCTTGCAGGGGTCGCCAACGTGCAGCAGGGGACGGTCGTTTACCGTCACCATGGCCATGATCTCCAGATCATCGTTCTCGCTGGCAACAGTAGCCAGTGCGGAACCGGCGCTCAGCACCATGCCCTCCTTGTAGGGGGTGTCCATGTGGATCACGCCGGAGGTGGGCGCATAGATGAAGTAATCGTTGGCGCCGGTGTTCAAGGAATCCAGCTGCGCCTGCAGGTTATCCACGTTGACCTGTGCACTGGTAATGCTCTGGGAGATGGACTGCATGGTAGAGTAGTACAAAGACTCCAGCTCGCTCTGGTTCTGCTCCATCAAAGCCTTGATCTGGGTGTCGGAGTAACCGGCAGCCTGATAGGTGGTGGCGTCAAAGGTCTTTTGCGCTACCTGACTTTTGTAGGTCTGGTACTGGTAGTAGTAGGGCTGATCCTCGGCGTTGGCTTCGTCAAAATAGTTGGTGTCATCCTGAATGCACTTGAGCAGCTTGTTGTACTGGTCCAATTGCTTCTGGTAGATATCCAGCTGGCTTTGCAGATTATCCTTCTGCATATCCAGGTCGGTGCTCTTCAGCCGGGCGATCAGGTCACCCTCGTTCACATAGCTGCCCTCCGAGACATACAGCTCGGTAATAGAGCCGGAGTAGCTGGACATGATGTAGGTCTTATTGGCGGCCTGCACCACACCGCTGTTCTGGCTGACATAGATGCGGTTGGTCTGGGTGCTCCAGATCACCAGAAAGATCATGAACAGGCCGGTCAGAATGACAAAGGCGTACCCGTAAGGGGGCAGCTTTTTGTCCATCATGATCCTGCGGTCCTGCAGATCCGAAAGGTTCTGAATGGTTGTTGTCATAATTATTTGGTCTCCATAAATACATCGACCACGGCATCGTCATCGTCCTGATTGACATAGATGGTGTAGCTGCTGCCGGTCATCTTGATGTCGTTCTCAAAAGCATGGATCTGCAACTTGGAGGAGGCCAGCTGGCTCTGGCTCAGCGGGCCGGTGTAGTGGGCGTACAGGCAGTTCTTTACCCGCAGCACAGCGTCCATGTGGTAGCCGGGCTCCATGTTGGGGATTATCTGGGTGGCCTGCTGCATCATGTACATCTCCGGCAGCTGATCCGGGCCGGTACCGGGCTTGATCGCCTGCACCAGCGGGCCGATGGGTTGCACGCCGTTGCTCTTCATAAAATTCTGCATCTGGGTCAGGATGACCGGCAGGTTAGCCAGCTCCTCCGGGTGCAGAGTGCGGGAGAGGACATTGGTCAGCTTGAGGGTCTTGTTTTCAGCAACTTTGATTTCATTCATGATAAATTACCCCTAATCCTGTTATTTTTAATGTAAGCCGAAACAAAAAGGTGCCCGGAAGCGTCTGCCTCCGGGCACACCATAACGAGGCATTCTTTGGTTTCCCCAGCGGGAAAAAGCTTATGCGGCATCCGGGCAAAGGCTGCGGATGCGGTGCGGTCAGTAGGTGATGGACTCGCCGTCGTCGTCCTCTTCCACCACAGCGGAAGGCATTTGCGGAGCGGGCTCGGGTTTGTGCTTGCGGAAGATGCCCTGCTGCATGTTCCACAGCTCGGCATAGCGACCATCCTTTGCCATCAGTTCCTCATGGTTGCCGCGCTCCACGATCTTACCGTGATCCATCACAAGGATCAGGTCACAGTCACGGATGGTGGAAAGGCGGTGCGCCACGATCAGCATGGAGCGGTCCGCCAGCTGCTCGTAGATCATGTTGAAGATCAGCGTCTCGGTGGCAAAGTCCAGATTACTGGTGGACTCGTCCAGAATGTAGAGGTTGGAGTCCTTCAGGAAGGCACGCGCCAGTGCGATACGCTGCTTCTCACCACCGGACAGGCCGTTGCCGGCTTCCTCCAGATAGGTGTTGTACTGCAGCGGCAGGTGACGGATAAACTCGTGAGCGTCGGCCTTTTTGGCGGCTTCCTTCACCTCGTCCAGCGTGGCGTCCATGCGGGAGATGCGGATGTTGTCGTAGATGGTCTTGCTGAACAGCTCGATGTTCTGGGGCACATAAGCAATGGCACGGCGCACCGAACTGTTGGTGTACTCGGCCAGATTCACGCCGTTCACATCGATCTCGCCGTCCTCGGGGTCGTAGTATTTCAGCAGCAGTTTGGTAATGGTGGATTTGCCGCTGCCGCTGCCGCCCACCAGCGCAACCTTTTTACCGGCGGGGATGGTAAAGCTGACATGATCCAGCGCGGGGGCGCGGTTGCCGTAGCGGAAGGTAACATCCTTGAACTCAATGTCACCCTCCACCTTGCTCATCTCGCTCTGCTCCACGCCGTCTGCGGTCTCGTACTCGGCGGGGTAGTCCATGATCTCGGTCAGACGCTTCATGGAGATGCTGGCTTCCTGAATCTCCATCTGCAAGCCGATCAGGTTGCTCAACGGGGAGGTGAAGTAGCCGGACAGGGTGCTGAACGCCATAAAGCCGCCCAGCGTCATCTCACCGTTCAGCACCTGCGTGATGCCCACATAGGTGGTCAGCATACTGAAGCCGGTGGAGATGAAGGAGGAGATCAGACCCTGCGTGGTGCTGATGCGGCTGGAACGCAGGCTGATCTTCAAGCTCTTCATGTACTCGCGTTCCAGATTATCCAGCTCGGTCTGCTCGTTAGCGTTGCACTTGACGGTCTCGATGCCGCGCAGGCTCTCGATCATCTGGCTGTTCAGTGCGGCAGACTGTGCCATGCTCTCTTCGTTGATCTTTTTATAGGGCTGCTTGTACACCAGCACCAGCAGGATGCTGACCAGCGCCATGAACAGCGAGATGGAGAACAGCATGGCGTTCATGCGGAACAGAATGATGCCGGTGATGACAGCCATGGAGATATCCATCACAAGGCTCAGCGCAATGCTGGTAAAGATGGATTTGATGGTGTTTGCGTCCGAGTAACGGGTGGTGATATCACCGGTCTTGCGGGTGGCAAAGAACTTCATGGGCAGGTTGAAGATGTGCCCGAAGTACCCCAGCATCAGCGGGATATCAATCTTGATGGACAGATGGATCAGCACCCATTGGCGTACAAAGCCGATCAGGGTACTGGTAATACTGACCACGCTGAACACCAAGATCAAGGTGACTAGCAGGTTGTTCAGCCCGTAGGGCAGCACCTCGTCCATCAGGATCTTATTGAACATGGAGGACGCGATGCCCAGTATGGTGGTGATCACCGAGCTGAGGATGGCGTAGAAGAACAGTTTCTTCTGGGGCAGCAGCAGGTTGATATACCGCTTCATCATGCCGCCCTTTTCGATCTTACCGCCCTTGAACTCCGAGGTGGGGTTCATCAACAGCAGCACGCCGGTGAAGTTCTTGTAGAACTCGTCCAGACTGATCTTTTTCAGCTCCGTGCCGGGGTCGCCGATGATGACGTAATCCTTGCACTTATGCTTTTTGCCTTTTTCCTCTTCTTCCTTGCGGGCTTCGGCGTCCTGCAGCATGTGCTTGCGGCGCGCGCCCTCGTCCTTGATGGTGGTCTTTTTGAACACCACAACAAAGTGCGCCAAGCCCTGATCGGTAATGACCTGCGCAATACAGGGAAGTGAGAAATCACTCAGAAAGTTTTCGCGGTCCACGCGGACTGCGGCGGTGGTAAAACCAAGTTCATTGGCGGCTTTTTGCAGGCCGACAAGGTTGGTGCCTTTCAGGTCGGTGCCCATCATATCCCGCAGGCGGGTGATGGTAACTTCCTTTTTGTAGTGCAGGCACACCATGGCCAGACAGGCAGCCGCACAGTCGGTGGTATCGTGCTGCCGGACGTAGGTATAACGCATAGATGTTTCCTTTTACTCTCAAGATTTATTCAAACGACACCAAGCTGCCCTGCCGCCCCGTGTTTGCCGCACAAAGCTACCGGCCGGCCTGCTGATTTGACCAACGAAAAAACTGCGCTCCTGCACGGCAGTCTTCTGACCGGGGAGCGCCTGTCTGTGGGCAGAAAAGACTGTGCAGCCTGCACAGTACCTTTTCCACGCCTATAAACTTATAAAAGTATACCACAACCACTAGGGTTCTTCAAGGCGATATTTTTTAAGAACCGTAAAGAAAGGGCGAAAAAGATGCAGATAAACAAAAAAGCGATGGAAGAATATCCATCGCTTGCTGGCGCCTCTTGCCTGACTCGAACAGGCGACACCCTGATTAACAGTCAGGT
>OLVW01002967.1_pt1 | contig 11376 bp, 8 predicted proteins | sample 1673301 | NCBI WGS metagenome assembly OLVW01 (sample SAMEA3178941, study PRJEB25190) | human gut metagenome
CTCAGGAAGCATCAGTGGCAGCTCGCTCTCATCAATCGGCACATAGCCGCATTTATCGCAGTGAACGATCGGGATCGGCTCACCCCAGTAACGCTGACGGGAGAATACCCAGTCTCTTAATTTATAGTTAGTCTTTGCGGTACCAATGCCTTTTTCCTCTAAGAATGCGATCATTTTTGCCTTTGCATCCTTTACTTCCAATCCGTTTAAAAACTCAGAATTGATTAAAACACCGGTTGCAACGTCCGTAAATGCGGCTTCGTTGATATCAACTTCCTCGCCGTTCTTTGCAACGACCTGTACCATTGGGATATTGAATTTCTTTGCAAATTCCCAGTCTCTCTCATCATGTGCCGGTACTGCCATGATTGCACCGGTTCCGTAAGACATTAATACATAATCGGAAATCCAGATCGGGATCTCTTTTCCGGTTACCGGATTGACTGCCATAAGACCGTCGATTTCCACACCAGTTTTGTCTTTTGCAAGCTCAGAACGTTCAAAGTCAGATTTCTTTGCGGCTTCCTCGCGGTATGCAGCGATGGCATCCCAGTTCTTTAATTCATCTTTGTATTTGTCAATAATCGGATGTTCCGGGGAAACTACCATATAAGTAGCACCAAATAATGTATCGCAGCGTGTCGTGTAAACACGGAGTTTGTCCTCTTTTCCGGCGATCGCAAAATCTACCTCTGCACCCTGTGATTTACCGATCCAGTTTTTCTGGGAAACCTTGACACGCTCGATATAATCTACATCATTTAATCCCTCTAACAGCTTCTCAGCATAATCGGTGATCTTTAACATCCACTCGCTCTTTACCTTGCGGACAACCGGAGCACCACAGCGCTCGCAGACACCGTTTACAACTTCCTCGTTTGCCAGGCCTACTTTACAGGAAGTACACCAGTTGATCGGCATCTCTTTTTTGTAAGCAAGTCCTGCTTTAAACAGTTTTAAGAAAATCCACTGTGTCCATTTGTAATAACTCGGATCTGTAGTGTTGATCTCTCTGTCCCAGTCGAAAGAATAGCCCAAAGAATGAAGCTGCTCTTTGAAACGCTTTACGTTATTCTCGGTTACAATCTTCGGATGGATCTTATTTTTGATCGCATAGTTCTCAGTCGGAAGTCCGAATGCATCCCATCCCATCGGATACAGTACGTTATAGCCCTGCATTCTGCGCTTTCTTGCTACGATATCAAGTGCTGTATAAGGTCTCGGATGACCTACATGAAGTCCCTGTCCTGACGGATATGGGAATTCTACCAGTGCATAATATTTTGGTTTGCTGTAGTCGTCTGTCGCAGCAAAAGCCTTATTGTCATCCCAGACTTTCTGCCATTTTTTCTCAACGACTTTGTGATTGTAAAGTTCTGACATATAATCCTCCTTGTTTTTCGAAGAAAAATGCGACTGCCCTTGCAGGAGCAGAGGATTTCCCTCCTTGTTTTGCGGAGCAAAATCCGAGCCCTATGGCGAGGAGAGGATTTTCCTCCTTGTTTTTGCGAAAAAAAACTCCGTCTCCGAAGATATGCTTTTAAAATTGCACATCCTCTTAGAGACGAAGTCTATCTTACTCCGTGGTACCACTCTAATTCGTATTCTTTTGATTTCATTTCCCATCTGTCAATATTTAAAATCCATCTGCTCATCTGTCAGATCAATTTTAACATGAAAACAAGACAATACGCTCTTATGATCCTTAACGCGGACAACACGCTTTTGCTTACACACTATAAACCTGACTGATAGCTTGGGCAAAAGGACTCAAAGGCGAGTTGGGAATTTTTCTTTACTGTCTCGCAGCATCCGGCAGCTCTCTGAAAAATAAAAAATTCTTACTATTCCTTATCAAAGTCTGATGTATTTTATTCACAACATGATTTATTTTATCATATACCATGGTTTTGTCAAGTACCAACCGCCCTGCCGGAAACGTTTCCTCCAGCTGTCATAAAGTTTTTCTGATACCGGTTCACAAGTTCTTAAGGTAAAAAAAGAACCATCATATGAAATGTACCACATGATGATTCTTTCTTTTATCTTTCCAACAATAAATCTATACTCTAAAGTATAATATCCATTGTCTCATTACTCAGCTAAAAATTAGTTGTTGATCAGTTTGTCCTCTTCGTTGTTCCAGCTGTACAGTTTACGGATCTCTTTACCAACCTGCTCTGATGGATGCTCTGCAGCTTTCTTTCTCATAGCCTTGAAGTGAACCTGACGTCCTGCAGGAGACATATCAAGTAAGAAATCTTTTGCAAATGTACCATCCTGGATATCGGAAAGAATCTTCTTCATCGCTTTCTTTGTATCCTCTGTGATGATCTTCGGTCCTGTGATGTAATCACCATACTCTGCTGTGTTGGAGATAGAATATCTCATTCCCTCGAAACCTGACTGGTAGATTAAGTCTACAATCAGTTTCATCTCATGGATACACTCGAAGTATGCATTTCTTGGGTCATAACCAGCTTCGCATAATGTCTCAAAACCAGCCTGCATTAATGCACAAACACCACCGCAGAGAACTGCCTGCTCTCCGAAAAGGTCTGTCTCTGTCTCGGTACGGAATGTTGTCTCAAGAACACCAGCTCTTGCTCCGCCGATACCAAGTGCATATGCTAATGCAAGATCCTGTGCTTTTCCTGTTGCATCCTGCTCAACAGCGATCAGACAAGGTGTTCCTTTTCCAACCTGATACTCAGAACGTACGGTATGTCCCGGAGCTTTTGGAGCGATCATGGTAACATCTACATCCTTTGGAGGTACGATACATCCGAAATGAATATTGAAACCATGTGCGAACATTAACATGTTGCCTGCCTCAAGGTTTGGCTCGATATCTTTTTTGTACATATCTGCCTGTTTCTCATCGTTGATTAAGATCATGATGATGTCGGCTTTCTTTGCTGCCTCTGCTGTTGTATATACTTCAAATCCCTGTTTCTCAGCTTTTGCCCAGGATTTGCTTCCCTCATAAAGACCAATGATAACATGGCATCCTGAATCTTTTAAGTTTAATGCATGTGCATGTCCCTGACTGCCGTAGCCGATGATTGCGATCGTCTTTCCGTCTAACAGTGAAAGGTTACAGTCTTCCTGATAAAATATTTTTGCTGCCATAATTAATTTCCTCCAGTTTTGGTTTCTTAATAAAAAATATGTATTTGCATATTCTTATCTGCTTATTTTGTTATAATGATACTCTTTTGCCGTCTTCGTCTAACATAACGACATCGGAAATGCCTCTCGACAATCCGGTCAGTCCGGTTCGCGCAAGTTCTAAAATCTCATATCCGGACAGAAGATCTAAAAATGCATCCAGCTTGTCCTGATGGCCTGTCAATTCGATCACCATCGAATCGTGGGTTACATCCACAACTTTTCCATGAAAGATCTCGGTTACATTTAAGATTGGCTGACGTTCTGTATCTTTCGCACGAATCTTTACTAAGATCAGCTCTCTCGTCACGGATGAACCATTTTCAAGTTTTTTGATGTCTACAACATCTTCCAGCTTCGCAAGCTGTTTTTCAATCTGCTCTAAGATCTGTTCATCGCCGGTCGCGACGATCGTAATCCTTGTATATCTCGGATCTGCGGTCACGCCGGAAGAAAAACTGTCAATGTTGTAACCTCTTCTGCTGAAAAGTCCTGAAATATGACTTGTCACGCCCGGGTTATTCTCCACTAATAGAGATAATACCTGTTTTCTCATTCTGCATCTCCAATAGTTTAATACTTTAATCACACATCACACTAAAGCTATGATATCACATCGAAATATTTTGTCAATAAACATTTTTTCATCTGCCCGAAATCATAGTCGATTTTCAGAAAAATTTTGCGGTAATAATCCATATGACCGCTGCTGCCACAAACCAGATGCCAATCTGCCGTATCCTTTTTTCTGCATTCAGATCACCTCTCTGATCTTTTCTCGTGCACGCCCCCGGCACAACTGTCATAAGAAGTCCTGTCAAAAGTAATACCATTCGAATCAGTAACATTTTAAGCTCCTTCGTGTGGGATCAGATCATGATCTCCGTGTTTTCCTTGCTCTTTTCAATGACATGGTTCAGTTTACGGAATGGTATCGCAATAAGAAGTCCAATGACCAGCGAAACGACCAGATAAATTGCAAGTTTTCCAACATAGATCCAGTAGTTCATCTGATAAATTCCACCGATTGTCTCTCTCATGGCATTCATTCCATACGGGAATGGCAGATATTTATAAAGTGACTGGTATACCTGCGGTAATGTCTCAATCGGGAATGTTCCGCCCGCACCGGCAACCTGGATAACCATAACAACGATTGCAAGTGCCTCACCGACATTTCCAAATGCAACGGTAAGCGAGTAAATAAACAGCGTAAATACAAAACTGCTGACTGCTCCGGCAAGCCAGAACAGGAATGGATTATGACACTGTATCCGCACATAAAACAAATCTCCAAGCACCGTGATCAGTGTCTGTGTCTGCCCTATCAGGAAAAACAGGATATAGCGCCCGAAATATGCCTGATATGGCTTTATATCCGTGATGCCCTCTTCCGGTTCTACTTTCACATGAATAATCGCAACCAGAATCAGCGCACCTACCCACAATGCCAGAATCGTATAAAACGGAGCCATGGCAGAGCCATAATTTTCAATCTCATAAATTCCGACAGTGTCAAGATTTACCGGAGAAGAGATGAAACTGCCCAGCTGCTGTGGATCTGTCTCTAATATCTCCATAAACTGTTGATACTGTTCATCCTGTCTCAATGTGGTGAAATCCGCGATGATCTGCGTCAGTTTATTATATAACTCCTGCGCCATTTCTAAAGAATCATATAAATCTGCACTTCCCCTTGAGAGCGTGTCCTCGTATTTTGACAGCACCTTTTCCACATCGCCAAAATCCGCATTGATTCCGTTTAAAATCGATGTCGTTGCGATCATGGAATTCTGCATTGCATTCATCGTGGAATCAAGCTGTGGTTTTACGGTATACTCAAACGTATGCTGCAGCGCATCCAGAGCCGTCTTACAATTTTCAATCTCGGTTGTAATCTGTCCTTTTAAGGTATTGATATCCTCCGCTGTGGCAGTTCCGTTTTCTGCAAGTCCGTTCAGTTCAAGTTCAATCATCTTTAACTGGTCACGCACACCCTGGATCTGCATTCTTGTCTCGTCATCTGCTGTGCCCTCCCAGCTTGAAACCGAGTCATTAAACATTTTTTCCAGATAAGGCACTACGGATATTGTCGCATTCAGTCCGTTTCCTGCCGCATCTTCGTATTTTCCCAGTTTTTCCATGTCATTTTGTATCACCATGGACACATTATTCAGGCTGTTCTCAACCAGATCAAAACTGTATGTAACCATCTGGGTAACCGTATCCGTCGTTGCATTTCCGGCAAGTATCAGACTTTCCATGCTGTTTACCGTGTCCTGACCTGTAGAAACCATGGAATCAAGTCCCGGAAGCATGACCTGGCTTGTTGCGACGATACTCTGTGCAGAATTTAAAATACTTGCAAATGAATTTAAGATGTTGATGTAGCTCTGCAGATCACCGCTTACATCGTTTAACCGCTGCGTAATTGTATCCGCAAGTGAACCTCCGTCAACATCGTTTCCCGCAACTGCATCCCCGACCTGCATCATTGCCTCCGCAAGTGTGCTCACGAAGCTTGCATTCACCTGTTCCTGAACAGACGTTTTGGCTTTTGAGGTAATCTTCGGCGCTATCGCATTTTTCTTTTCATTTTCATAATAAATAATATCCGGGTGTTCGATCTGTCCGCCAAGGAAGCTGATCATCTCCTCCGTAAAATCATCCGGAATCACAAGAGCCGCATAATATTCACCGCTGTATACACCATCCACCGCCTCGTCGGATGTCTCAGTAAATACCCATCCCATAACCTTGTTTTCCTGTAACGCTTCAACAACGGATGAACCGATATTGACAGAAATACCCGCCACCGTTACACCTTCATCTTCTGATACCACTGCAACCTTCAGGTTTGAAGTCGAACTTTCACCATACGGATCCCAGTTTGAAAATATATTAAACCATGCATAGAGGCATGGAATCACACAAAGTCCCATGATAACCACAACCGCAACCACGTTCTGGAAAATCCGTTTCACATCGGAGATAAAGATTTTAAATATATTTTTCATTCTGTTTTCTCCTTTGTATCATTCTCTGTTATTTTGGGTATCTCTGCCTCGGAATTAAACTTTTCATCTAATTTCTGAATGGCATTCTTAATATTTTCCTCTACTTCGTCAAGCTGTTTTCCCATAAGAACATCCACAGCTTTATCCTCTTCATCCCGCAGTTCGTTTAGCTTCTCCTGCAGGTTATAATCTACATACTCTACAAGGATCAGATAAGTTGCAAGTGCAAATAATGATACGATCCATAAAATCAGGAAAACCACCTTGTTACTGTCTGTCCAGAATAACAGGATCAAAAATATAGGCGGAATGATCGCAATACATTTGAGTCCGATCTTGATCCGTTTCTGGTTCTGCAAATGGATATTCTGTTCATATGCAACGAGTTTTCCATACATTTCCTCGTATCTGCTTTTTTCTTCCATTCTTCTCTCTCCAATTCTGCTATCTATAAAAAAAACTTGCTTTTCACGCTTTGCTTCCGCTACATCATTTTTGTATCTTCCATTCGTTTTTCCACAAAGTGATTCAGTTTCACAAACGGAATACGGATTACAAGTCCGATCAGAAGTCCAACTACCGCAAAGATCATCAGCTCCGCCAGATTCTTCATATAATCGCTTCCATACATACCACCGATCGTCTCACGCATGGCATTGATCGCATATGGGAACGGGAAAAATATGTAGATATTCCGGTAAACTGCCGGTAAAAGTTCAATTGGGAACGTTCCGCCGGATCCCGCAATCTGAATTACCATGATCACAACCGCAAGTGCCTTACCCACATCACCGAATGAAAGGGCAAGTGAATAGATCAATAGTGTAAATGTAACGCTGGCAAGCGATGCCACCAGCCAGAACCATCCCGGATATAAAATCTGACAATGCAGGATATAGATATCTCCTAATACAATGATCAGTGCCTGTAACTGTCCCATCACAAAAAACAGCAGATATCTTCCAAAAAAGAGCTGATAGGATTTTACATTTTTCAGATTTTTCGGTTCTGCCTTCACCTTGATCAGCGCGACGAGAATCGTTCCTCCAACCCAGATCGCAAGAATCGTGTAAAACGGAGTCATTGCCGAGCCATAGTTTGGAATCGGATAAACCTCCTCTGTCGTAACCAGCACCGGCTGGGAGAAAAACTCACCATATCCTTCCGGATCGCCCTTCATGAATTCCATAAATGCCTGTACTTTTTCATCATCCTCAACCGAATTTAACCGGTCTAACAGCTTCGTTAATTTTTCACTCACACCATCGATAACCGTCTGAATCTGTTCTAAACTGTCATTTGCTCCTGTAACGGTCGTTTCAATGCCGGAAAATACAGAACTCATATCTCCTAACGTGTCATCTAGTCTTGTCAGAATATCTGATACATTGTTCAACATCTGACTCATGCTGTCGATCACATTATCTAACTGTGGAACCAGGCTTGTCGTATACATTTCCTGCATATTTGTGATTGCCTGTGAACAGGTGGTGAGAACCTGCGTCATATCCGACAATGATTTGTTGATTGCATCCGCAACCATACTGCCCGATACCTGTGTATTGATTGTATCCGTCTGGGAATCTCCGGAGAATCCCATTGCGATCTGATTAATGCTGCTGATCGCTTTTTCAATATCTGTTGCCCCGCCATTGATCGATTCAATCGTCTCAATGATTTTCTGAATGACGGTACGGTCTGCATCCGACACGCTATCTTCAACGACCACTTTTTTTAAATGTTCCTGCAAACGGTTCAGTTCCCGCTGCAGTTCCACTGCATCCAGTGCTGCCTGATTCAGACTGTCTGCCGTCTGCTGTGCATCCCCGGCAAGATTCGTCGCATTGATACTCCCCTGAATTTTATTCATAGAATCATTGATGCTTGTCATGGTCTGGTTCACATTTTCACTGAATGATTTTAAGGATGTCTTTGTATCATCCAGGCTGCTTCTCGCCGTACCAAAACTCTTTGCACCGTCGGATACCTTGTCACTGAGTCCCGGGATGCTGCCTTTCGCCTCTGCAACCGCCTGGGAAAGTTCCGAATTTCCGGCAATGAACGTATCGATCATTTTACTGTAACCGATCAGATTTTCATTCAGATTTTCCAGTTTATTCTGAAAATAAGCAAACTTATCGTTCTCTTCCATCTGTTCGGAAATATGATTTGTCTGCTCAAATATATTGCTTGCAAGTACTTCTATGAACTGCTCATTGATGCTCTGTTTTAAGGTGGACACCGCAGAATCCGTAATCTTTGTCGCCACGGCATTCTTTTTTTCATTTTCATAATAAGAGATGGTCGGTCCCTTAAAATCTTCACGAAATACATTATACATACTGTATGTAAAGTCAGAGCTGATGATGACCGCTGCATAATATTCGCCGCTGTATACACCCTCTAAAGCCGCATCTTTTGTATCTGTAAACACCCATCCGATCTTATCATTTTCCTTCAAACTCTCAATGACCGAATCGCCCATATTAACAGTAGTTCCGTCATCCATCTGGTAACCTGTATCCTCTGTGGCTACTGCAATCTTGATATTTTTGGTATTTGCGTACGGATCCCAGTTTGAGTATATATTAAACCACGCATACAACGAAGGTATGATACAAAGACCGATCGCGATCACCAGCGCAAAAGGATTCCGCACCAGTCTCTTCATATCTCCGCTAAAAATACGCCATATATTTTTCATGCCTCACAAGCTCCTTAACTCATCCATATTCTTTCATAGAGCAAAAGTCCCTATTATCGGGGAGATTATACCATCCGAAATATTGATTGTCAAATTTACCCAGCTGTCCTTTTCACTCTGTATCCCCAAATATTTCGCCATCCATTTCAAAAATATACTGCATGTGAACTTCCGTTCCATCCTCAAATAAAAGTCTGCGCAGATAAGTATCTATTTTCCGTATCCTGCCACGATGCGTAACATAAGCCCCACCGGCTTTCTTTTCATCCGGCACAAAATAAGTAACCATAATCTCCGGCTTTTCCGAAAAATATTCCTGTAAAACATGCATTTTTTCATCAAGCTGTTCTTTTTTGTCCTCATCGAGTTCTAAGAATGCTTCTGTTCGTCTTGCCGTCTCACGGATAGAGTCCTCATGCCCTGTAAGTGCTGCGAAAGGCGAAAACTGTGCAGCCCTGTCTGATAACGCCATCTGCGGATGTTTTGTTGAGACATGATGTGGCAGATGGATGATATCATCATATTTATGTGTTTCTTTTTCCTGAAATATATTTTTCCCTTTCATGCTTTATGCCCTCCGATCTGCCGGTTACGCTCCACACTGGTAGCCCCCTCCTGCAGATTCATCCCCTTTAGCATGGCATTTTTCCCATATTTCTTTTTCACACTGAGGACTGCCTCCTGCAGTTTTCTCTCTTTTTCCTTCTTTACCTTTTCTGCCTGCTTTTTCTGTTCTAATGCCGCATAATCCGTAAACAGATCAAGCTGTTCAAACGTATCTTCCTGTTTTGCCGATGATTCATCCGATAACCTGCAGGCTACCACATAGATCCGGCGGATCAGAAGATTCGGATTTACAATACGGTCATACAACTCCATCACTGCATCCATGATCTGTTTCGTGGAGGATGTCTGGTTTTTCAGATTGATCGTTCCGTGTGCGTGTTTTGGCACCCTTCTTCCATAGCGGTCAATGGTCACTTCCCCGTGATACGCATTTCTCCGTTTTGGATCCGTCAGGTTATCAATATCATAGCCGATCGTAAGCACCATCTGATCTGTGACTAAGTGCTTTTCCACCAGATCCAGCACAAGCAGATCTGTCATTTCCCGGACGATCAGTTTTCCTTTTTCAAACTCATAAGGACACTGCAGCACCTGCCCGGAACTGATGCTGTTTGTCTCCGGCTTGTACGCTTTGATCAGGTCAATCGTGGTCGGTTCATATCCCCACGCGTGGTCAATCAAAAGTTCTGCATTAATACCAAACATTTTATAAAGAAAATCTTCATTATAAAAATCCTGTTCACCGCCTAAGGAACAGCGTGCAATATCCCCCATCGTATACAGTCCTGCCGCCTCTAGTTTTTTCCGGTAACCACCACCGACTCTCCAGAAATCCGTCAGTGGTCTGTGATCCCACAGCAGTCTGCGATAACTCATTTCGTCAAGTTCTGCGATCCGCACGCCGTTTGCATCCGGCGTTACATGTTTGGCAACGATATCCATTGCAACCTTACACAGGTACAGATTCGTGCCGATGCCGGCGGTTGCTGTAACCCCTGTTTCTTTTAAAACATCCCGGATCATTTTCTCTGCCAGTTCTCTCGCACTCATCTGATATGTTTTCAGATAATGTGTTACATCCATAAATACTTCATCCACCGAATACACATGCATATCTTCCGGTGCCACATATTTTAAATAGATGTCATAGATTTGGTTACTTTTCTCCATATAAAGAGCCATGCGCGGCGGCGCTGCAATATAGGTCAGTTCCAGTGTCGGATCTTTTTTCAGTTCTTCCGCATTTGCTGATTTTCCGGTAAACACACCTCCGGCGATCCTGCTTCTCCGTTCTTTATTAATCTGCTTTACTTTCTGCACGACCTCAAATAACCTCGCACGCCCCGGAATTCCATATGCTTTCAGTGACGGTGATACTGCAAGACAGATTGTTTTCTCTGTTCTGCTCTCATCTGCGACGACAAGATTTGTCGTCAGCGGATCGCATTCCCGTTCGACACATTCTACTGATGCATAAAAAGATTTGAGATCGATTGCAATATAGATATGGGATGAATCACTCATGACCGGATGATGCCTCGCTTTCTGTTTTTCTGGTATAGATATTATTATAGCAGAAAATATGTTCGATTATCACCCTGTTTTTGAAAAATAAAAATATTTTCTTCCTGTATTCCCTTTTCAAAATACTCTTCTGCTAATATATTTGTTTTCCATACTTTGCAATATCCTCCAAAAGGTACTGATTTCGAATTTCAAATAAATTTATACAAAAAAAGAAACGGGATTCTTGCAAATACAAAAATCCCGTTTCTTTCTATGCTTTAAATTTATCTTAGAACTTACCAGCCTTATGAGCTTCCTCTACAGAAACTGCAACAGCAACTGTAGCACCAACCATAGGGTTGTTACCCATTCCGATCAGACCCATCATCTCAACGTGAGCCGGTACGGAAG
>OLVW01002975.1_pt1 | contig 11355 bp, 4 predicted proteins | sample 1673301 | NCBI WGS metagenome assembly OLVW01 (sample SAMEA3178941, study PRJEB25190) | human gut metagenome
CCCATCTCCTGCAAAGGCAAGATCTGCAGTCGGCTTCAACACTTCATTCGCCCACTTGTACAGATCAGCTTTGGAAATTTCAAAGGTGGAAATATTCTGACGCCTTGGCTGGTAGATGGTCATACTGACATTATCAATGTCGTAGATGTCATCAAAGAGCTCCAGGGCTCCAAGCGCATAGCACTTCATTTGCGGATTATCGGTCGCATCTACGAGGACTCCAAGACCGTGCTTGTAATCGCATATTCTCAAGGTGCCATCTGCAATAATGATGCAGTCAGCGGTTCCGAAGCCCTGTTCCACCCAGCGAAAGAAATCTACACGCTGTTCAATCAGAACCTTCGGGTCAGCGCAGCTTTTCTTGGCGGTCTCTACCATTTCAAGGATGTAGGCGGCATAGCCATTGGCACAGTCCTCCATTTCCTCGTTGTACCAGGTGAGATTCTCCGTCGGATCACTGGCATCCATCCCCAGGGCCCTCTTTAGCTTGTACTCACAAAGCTCATGAGCATCAGTGCCTTCCGCAGCATAATCGCTGCCTTTATCCTCGTATGTCTCGCAGAGCCTTGCGGAAGGCGGGCAGTGGAGCCAGCGGTCCGAAGAGGAAGCAGATAAGATAGCATGTCCCTTAGGTGGCATCGTCAAGTACCTCCGCATCCTTTAACAAGGCTTCATAGTGCTTCGGATCAACAGCAGATAGCTTGGAAGCACCATACTTCTGAAGTAATGTACGGATAGCAGCGGTATGCCCGGCACGGGACTTTTCTGCTAAGACAGCTCGTACATTCTCAAGCTTCAAATCCGGTTCCTTTTCTTCCTTGGCAGCAGGCTTCTCGACAGGTGCGCCGTCAGCAGTGTCACCAAACTGTTCTGCTAACCAGTTGGCTGCTTCATTAATAGCAGCGGCTGCACTGCGCAGCTCTTCGATGGTCATAGCCATATCGCTCATTTTGCTCATAGCGACGTTCTCCTTTCTCAGATTGTCTTTGCTGTGCTCGAGCATATTGTTGTGCAGCGTATATACGTTTTTAACCTTTTCGTATTCCATGAGGTCGGTGAATCGTTCGCGTTGAACCCGGGTCATGTATAGAATATCCGCTTGATTGATTACCTCTTCGGAAAATTCGGAGTGTTCGAAGTAGGGAATATGATTTTGTTCACAGAAGAGTTTATACTCGATAGGCATTTTCAGGATTTTCCCTATATTTTTCATAGACCGCAGCAATCTGATTAACATCGGTACTTTTTTCATAAGCTCCCATATCATGGAACTCATCGCATTCTGCCGCAAAGTATTCCAGATACGGTTCTTTCTTCGGTGGCATATTATTGAGGACATTATCAATCATGTTATAATTTGCCTCTTCCAGTTCCTCCACCTTTGCCAATGGCTTATATTCTCCCTGGCTGTTCTGGATCTCTGCCATTACAATCTCATCCATTTCTTCCACTTTTTCCATCAACTGATCATAATCGCCACGGATGCGTTCTCCAGTCCATCCTTCGTCTTCCAAAAGTTCCTCTGCCGCTTCTTCAATAGAAATTTCATCATTCTCATAGACTCCACCATCCATCAAGCGGAAATCTTCATCGTAAAAGGAATAATCGTATCCTTCTTCTGTCCTCTGAATAGCAAAATACCGCTCTCCTACCTCATATGCCAGTTCACTAAAAACCTGTTCTTCCAGATTCAGGAAAGAATCCAGCTGTTCAAAACTGATACTGTCTACAAAATGAGCTGTTACTTTTTCCCCATCATTCAGAACCACGATATCACTGACAGACAGGGAATGCCCACGGAAGTCTTTCGGTCTATCAATGTTGAATCTTTCAAAAATATCATCCAGTGACATATTTCCCAGAAATTCTCCAACATAGACCAGCTTATAATCTTCTTTTTTTATCTGCATACCATGACTTTCAATAAAACTCATATTCATAAATGCATAATTTTCGCCCGGTGAATCATCTTTGATCTGATAAATACCAAAGGTTTGCCTTGTTCCTAACAACAGGTTTGCCTCTTTCAAAGACTGAATCTGCGGATATTTCTGCATTTCCCATTCCAGGTTACGGAAACGCTCCCGTTCTGCCATGGACATCTGATAATGCTCCGGTCCTCGTTCGATTTCCATGCGTTCCGTGACATAGATTGGTGATGAAAAATTAGTGATCAGATAGATATCTGCTCCGGCATCGTATAATTTCAGTGCTTCTTCCTGCTCAATGACACTCATAGGTTCCTGAAATGCTCCAAAATCTTCATCGGCATAATCCAGATCCTGATCCTTTATCCGTTCCCACATCTGCGATTCCATGCCAAACAGACCTTCATGTGCCTGTATCATTTCTTTACTTGCATACTCTCCCTTACCGCCATCGCTGCCCAGGCAATAAATCTTAGAACCCATCCTGTGATAATCTAAGGCTGCTTCTTTTCTAAGCGGTACCATATCCTCTGCTGTATATCCATAATCCCGAAGTCCAAGCTTGCCTATGGTTGGATCTGGTAAGTCCTGAATATCCATTCTTGCATCATCCAGTAAATCCTCTACACTTTCCTCATCTGCTTTGCTCAATGCATCTGCCAGATTTCTTACCAGAGTCCTAACTTTCTCTTCCTCACCGATCAGATTCGCATATTCAGAAATCTGTTCTTTTACATCTGTTGGAAATTCTACGCCTCTACGCTCTGCCTGATTGATCCGTTCCTGCGTATATTCCTGCATTTTCTGTGTTTCTCTACCTGTTATCATACTTCTTGCCATATAAGTTCCTCCCGTATTCTGAAAGAAGGCATAACCCACAGAACATTCTTTCTGCCAGATTATGCCATCTTCCTTGTTTTCTTATTCCAGACCGAAGTCCCGTTTTCTATTTTCCTTGCCAGTTTCACTTTCCCGCTGACTCTTTTCTTTATAAATCCGCAGCTTCTCATGGATAGAACCTCGTGCCGGTCTTTCTTCTTTCTCTTTTGATTCCGACTGCTCTGTTTCTGTATCTTCCCGTTCATCCATATTGAGAAGTGCATTTAATTCTGACAGCCGCTCCAGTTTTTGGCTCAGTTCCTCTTCTTTTGGAAATGGCTTCCCGACTTCCTCTTTGGCATTTGTCATCTGCTCCTGAACCGTTTCCAGCCGTTGTTCTGCTTCTGCCAGTTTCTCCGGATAGCTTTCCAAAAGGTTGTTGATACGAGTGATATTTCCTAGAGCATCGGCTCCCAACCGAACTTTAGCTACCGATTCATGCTTTACAGACAGGATAAACTCTTTGCTCCAGCTGTCGAATTGGATTCTCATGTTGAATCCCTGATAGCTTCCAATGTCCATAGCTGCATCTACAGACTTAATGTCTTTGCAGACCGCCAGAAGTGCCGTACCTGCCTCTTTCTTTTCTGTGAACACTTTGCCACTGATTTCCATAGAAAACTGCTCTGGATCTGTGATTTTACGCTCAGAAAAATGAGCGATGTCTGCCTTGTAGCTGTCAATGATCTCCATCAGTTTTACAATCTGTTGCGGAAAATTTCTTGCAATATCATCTTCCAAACGGTACTGATTATTCATGTGATTGGCTTTTAAAAGTTTCAACTTTGCCACGTCCACATCCAATGCCATCTTCTCTTTTACTGCCGGATTTCCGGTTGCAAGTGCTTTGACCTCTGCATAGGAGAGCGCCGCTTCGTCCACATCTTCACAACTTCTGACCGGTGCTTTGCTCGTCATAATCTGGGAAATGAATTTCTGCTTGTTCTCGATCAACTGCCACATATAACTGTCGAAAGTGGATTCTGTTACATACCGGAAGATATGAACCTTTTTGTTATGGTTTCCTTGACGGATAATACGTCCTTCCCTCTGTTCCAAGTCAGACGGTTTCCAGCCAATATCCAAATGATGCAGGGCAATCAGACGGTCCTGCACATTGGTTCCCGCACCCATTTTTGCTGTTGAGCCAATCAAAAAACGAACCTGCCCGGATTTCACTTTTCCAAACAACTCCGTCTTCTTTACTTCTGTATTTGCATCATGAATAAAAGCAATCTCTTTTTCCGGTACACCTTTCTCCATCAGTTTCTGCTTCAAGTCATCATAAACATTAAAACTGCCATCGCCTTTCGGTGTGCTCAAGTCACAGAAAATCAACTGTGCAGATTTCTGTGCTGCTGTGTCTTTCCATATTTCATAGCTTTTCTCTGCACAAACTGATATTTTACTTTCTGGATTATCTGGCAATAATTCATTCACCAAACGCTGATCCAATGCTAACTTCCTTCCGTCATTGGTGATTTTCAGCATATTATCAACCGAGGCATCTACCCCACCGTTTCTGACAACCTCTGCACGTTCTCCCAGACTTTCTACGATTTCTTTCTGCTGTTCTGTTGGTTTCAGCACCACTGTTTCATATTCCGCTTCCGGCACAGGAAGCTTTAACTGATCGGAAGTCTTGATATCTGCAATCTCCTTGAACATATTCATCAGTTCCGGGATATTATAGAATCTGGCGAATCTTGATTTTGCTCGATATCCTGTTCCTTCCGGTGCAAGTTCGATGCTCGTGACAACTTCTCCAAAAGTGGAAGCCCAGGAATCAAACAATCCAAGTCCCATATTCTGCAATTTGCTGTTCTGCAGATACCGCTGCATAACATATAATTCCGTCATGCTATTGCTGATCGGTGTGCCCGTAGCAAAGGTAATGCCTTTTCCTCCGGTAATCTCATCCAGATACTGACATTTATTGAACATATCCGCCGACTTCTGTGCTTCGTTCTGTGCAATCCCAGCTACATTCCTCATTTTTGTATAGAGAAACGCATTTTTATAACTGTGTGCTTCATCGACATACAAGTGATCCACTCCTAGTTCTTCAAACGTAACTACCTGATCTTTCTTCTCTTTCTGATTCAGTTTTTCCAGCCTTGTCTGCAGTGTCTTTCTGGTCTTTTCAATCTGTTTGACGGTATAACGCCCGCCGTCCTGTTCATACCTTGCACTCTGGATTGCCATTTCCAGATCATCAATCTGCTTCCGCAGCATAGCTTCCTGCCTCTCATCAGAGATTGGAATACGCTCAAACTGGGAATGTCCAATGATAATAGCATCGTAATTTCCCATAGCGATTCTTGCACAGAACTTTTTCCGGTTTGCCGGTTCAAAATCTTTCTTGGTTGCTACCAGGATATTGGCTCCCGGATATAACTGCAGGAATTCTGCTCCCCACTGCTCCGTCAAATGGTTTGGCACGACAAAGAGATTCTTCTGTGATAATCCCAGTCTTTTACTTTCCATTGCAGCTGCTACCATTTCGTAGGTTTTCCCAGCTCCTACTACATGTGCCAGAAGTACATTTTCTCCGTAAAGCTGGTGTGCAACTGCATTTTTCTGATGCGGACGAAGCTCTATTTCCGGATTCATTCCTGGGAAAGTCAAATGACTACCATCGTATTCACGGGGACGGATGCTGTTAAATCGTTCATTGTACACCTTTACCAGTCGTTCACGCCTCTGCTGATCTTTAAAAATCCAGTCTTTAAATGCTGCTTTCATGGCATCCTGCTTCTGTGATGCCAGCATGGTTTCTTTCTTATTTAGGACACGGATCTCATCACCATTCTCATTGACACTCTTATCATAGATGCGTACATCTTTCAGATTCAGGGTATCTTCCAGAATCTTATAGGCATTTGCTCTCTCAGTTCCATACGTTGCATAGGCAAACGCATTTCTCGGACTGTCGGCATTCTTTCCAGTAATCCTCCACTCACCATTTACCTCTGAGAATTTTACCTGTATTTCCTTCTGTGCAAGATACCACGGCGTATGAAGCAGTTCCACCATAAAATCCTGATAATCCGAAGGTTCAATCCATGTGGCTCCAACACGCACCTCAATCTCGGATGCTTCCAGATCTCTCGGCTGAACCGCCTCCAATGCACGGACATTCGGTGTAAATTCCGGATGACTCTCGGCAAAGGTTCTCGCAGTATTTAATTTATCTCTGACATTTCCGGACAGATATTCATCTCCACTTTCCCACTGGTCTGTCAGTGGATTCTTAAAGATAACTCCGACCAGTTCTTCTGTGATCTTCTCTTCGGTCTTTCCTGTCAGCTCTGCCATATAAGGAAGGTCTACCTTTGCCCTTTCGTTAAGAGACAATGCCAATGCTTCTGTTGCTGTCTCCACGCTTGTCACAGCGACCGCCTTTTTGATGGTTCGTTTGGTGAACATGTCCGCTTTCCGCTTCAATGTTCCATCTTCATTCAAGTCTTCCAGTGAACACAGCAGACAATAAGAAGAGTCATCAGAAAATGCACGTTTGTTAGCATTACTTCCAATGACTCCATACTTTGCTGTGTAAGTATCATATACTTGATTCAGTTTCTCCTGCTGTTTCCAGATTTCTTCGTCTGTGACGGATTCCTCCATCTGCATGGTGATCAACTCACGAACAGTATCACGGATTGCAACCATACCTTTCACACGTTCTGCAGTAGCGGCAGGCATCTTCACCTGATTCATCAAAGAGTTGACACGGTAATATACCTGATCATCTACCACCGTATAACTGTAATTTCGCACATTTGGATCTGCTGGAATACTCTCTGGCATCTCATCCAGTTCTGTCTCCACATCTACTGCCGGTGCCATGCTTCCCTTGATGTGTTTTACAGCTTCTTGTAACTGTAATTCCAGATCAGCTCCTTCCATTGGAGCACAGGTTGTTTCCATACCATACGGACCGGACACTTCTTTCATCTCACCCAGAATCATTTCCGGATGCTGAACAAAATACTGATTGACTGTAATGCCATTGACATCACTATCCAGATTTATCCATTCCGGCATTTCTTTCGTAAGGCTTTCCCTCTTCTGGAAAAACAGGATATCAGCACTGACTTCTGTTCCTGCATTTGCCTTAAAAGCTGTGTTCGGCAGTCGGATTGCGCCCAGCAGGTCTGCACGCTCTGCCAGATATTTCCGAACTTCCGGTGATGCTTTATCCATGGTTCCCTTTGTTGTGATCAGCGCAGCCACGCCGCCTGGACGTAACTGATCTATCGTCTTGGCAAGAAAGTAATCATGAATCATGAAATTGTAGCGATCATACTGACGGTCATTGACCTTGTATGCACCAAATGGCACATTTCCAATCGCCACATCAAAAAAGTCATTAGGATAATCTGTCTTCTCAAAACCTTTGATCTGAATATTGGCATCTGGATAGAGCAGCTTTCCAATTCTACCACTGATACTATCCAATTCCACACCATAGAGTTTGGACTGGTTTAGATTCTCTGGAAGCATTCCAAAGAAGTTCCCGACTCCCATAGATGGCTCCAGGATATTTCCTTTTGTAAATCCCAGATTTTCCAACGCCTGATACATACTTTCAATCACGATTGGCTGTGTGTAATGGGCATTTAAGGTAGAAGCTCTGGCTGCTGCATATTCTTCCGGTGTAAGGACTGTCTTTAATTCCAGATATTCCGTCTCCCATGCGGATTTTGTTTCATCGAAAGCATCAGCAAGACCTCCCCAGCCTACATATCGGGATAAAATCTCCTGTTCGTCTGGTGTGGCATTGCGGTTTTCTTCCTCGCATTTCTTTAAAAGCTGGATTGCCATGATATTAGCACGGAACTTTTCCTTTGGTGTTCCCTGTCCCAGTTCATCATCTGTGATATGGAAGTTTGTTGCTGGAATATCAGACTGTTCTGGTGTTATATCTTCCTTTTTTTCTGCATCTTCTACTGCTTCCGGTTGTGTCTCAACCTCCGACGGTTCCTGATTTTCCTCTCGTATTTCCTGCTGATCAGAGCCTTCCTGCTCCACTTCCAAAGCCTGCTGAGCTCCTTCCAGATCCGCCTGTCTCTGTGCTTCCTGCCGTTCTTCATACTTTTCCAGTTCTTCCGGTGATAAGAAATCATCGGTGCGAATCAGCTGACGGACACGTTCTGCAACCTTATTCCACTTTAATAGAACTTCTACATCTGGACTGCCAATCTTCCCTTTCGCAAGTTTTAATCCTTTCGCATCATGGGAAGCATCGGATTCATACGCTCCCGGTATCCCAGGTGCTGCTCCACCTGTACCATACTCATTTTTCAGAAACTCAGCTGCATCCTTTATATCGTGATGTTCCATGAAATACTCATAGATCCGATTCCGTCCTCCGGCAGTGATCCCGCCTCTTCTAAGGACTGCATCTATCTCATCCTGTGTGATAAAGGAAAGGGCCGGACGTTCGACCGTAAATTTCTGGTCTACCCAGGAACGCTCCCTCTGAAGATCCTGAAAGCGTTGGAAATATTCCGGATTATGCTGAATCTCCCAGCGGTGATAATCTCCCGGATTCTCATCCATATATTTCTGCAGCCATTCAAAACGATAGACAATCGCATCTGCTTCCTCTTGATCTGTCCATGCTCCACTCACTACATCCTGCCAGTCTGAATATGATTGTTTCTTTTCCCAGTTTCTGCAAGTATCCCGAAAATGAAGTGCAAGAAGATTGGTCATTTCTTCCTGCTCCTGTTCAATGGCATTATTGGAAATCAAATTATCCACGTAATTTCCATCCTCATACATATCCCGAATTCTGTTCGCTGCTTCTTCCCACGTAACCATGCGGTCAAAGTTTCTTCTGGCAGAGTCCCCTCGCCGGATACGGATACCATCATTGTCATACCAGATACTGATTTTCTGACCATCTATGGTAAATCCTTTGCCACCAGTTCCATATTCATCTTTCAGGAAGCTTTGCATTTCTTCATTATCCAAACCTTCGATCAATCTTGCAGTAATGTGAAACAGTGTATTTTTCTGTCCGCTTCCTGTTCGGAGAATATCGTCTACCACTTCATCAGAAATAAGAAAAGCGGCTGGCTGTTCTAATGCAGCTGCCGCTTTCCTTATTTCTCCTAACTGTTCCTCTTCTGTTGGGAACAGGCTTAACTGTAAATAATCTCCCGAATTACCAGTTCCTCTGCCTGTGCCTTGATCTGGTTCATGTGTCTGGTCCACGCCATTGTGTCTGCCATCTTGTCCGGTGCCGGATCTTTCTCCAGAAGTTCGATCATCAGGTTGTCTACTCTCTGCCTTGCCTGGCTGTCGATCTCCATCAGATGACTGTCCAGACGGTTCTGCAGTGTCAGAATGTTGAACCTGGCTACCTTGTGGTTTCTCAGATACTCTTTCCTCATCATTCCGTACTTCCCGATCGTTCCTCTCGTCTCTTCCAGGCTGATATCTGGAATCTGATACTCTCCGTTCTGGCTGTAACTGATCTCTCTCATAGTCTGTTTCCTCCTTTTTTTCTTCTCTATCTTCTGTGTTATCTGTATTACTTTCACGAATTAACGTGTTAAACTCATTATAAGCTACTTCTTTTTCTTTTGCAACCGTTTTCAGGTCATTTTCCAGATCATTCAGAACATATCGTCCAATCTGCATCAGGACTGGTCTGCTGATCTCGTTGACTGCACTTCCCAGATGTCCTAATATTTTCAGCTGATTGAAGTCCGTTATATGCCGAAAATCCTCTGCATCCAGATATTCCTGTACATCCAGTCCACACCTGTTTAGTAATACATACCAGACACTATTGGTCATCAGTTCCCGGAATTCTACTTCCTGATTCTGTTCGTCCAGTTCTTCCAAAAATGTCCCTGTCACATCCAGTCTCAGTTCTTCCAATGCATCTGGAAGCCATTCCTGCATACTCTCCTTCGCTGCCTGATGCAGACTTTCAGCAAGTCCTCCTTCTGTATCTTCCAGTGATAACTGCTCCTGCAGATAATCCGCAACCAGCTGTTCTCCTTCCATTGGAAGATTCCATAACTGTGGATCTTTTCCCAGATTTCTTACTTTATAAGTATCCTGCACATCAAACACATATCTCAGTTTTATCTTTGGTCCTGATGTATTATCAATCAATGCGATTCCCTTGGAACCTTTTTTAATCCATCGAAACATTTTCTGATTCCAGATTTCCATGGATGCTACGGCGGTTGCTTCCGGCCGCTGTGCATAAATTAAAAGCTGTTCTGGAAAAGTATACTTGTACAGTCTGGATGCCGTGTCAAGGAACCGCATCCATTCCTGCGGACTGGCAGCTACATCTTTTGCCACCTCTTCCGTCAGCTGTTCCATTGCATATAATTTATTTGCCATGTGCTACTCCTTTTCATAAAATCAGGGACTGCTTGGCACAGTCCCCATAAAATCATCGTTACTTCTCTTTATAATGCTGCGGCAAGATCTTTTGACTTATTCTTCGGCACTTTGTCTGCCTCTTTTGCCTTGATTTCTGCCTTAGCTTTCTCCAATCTTCCATGGATTCCACCTTTTACTTCCGCTTTTTCGGCTGCTTTTTCTTTCTCCAGACGTGCTTCCCTGCGCTCAGCATTTTCCATTACTGCTGTCTTTTTATCACAGAACTGAACCTTATCAGAAAGCTGTTCCTGTCTTTCCACCTGTGTCTCATTGACTTCCTGTACCATCGCATTTAATTCTGGAACTTGAAAGATTCCGTTATCAGGGAGAATCAACACTTCATGAACAGAAGATGGGATGACAAAGTAATCGCTTCCCAGGCATTCCCCAATCTGTTTTCGAATATCTTCCTGCAGTAACAGGGAAGCTCCATTCATCTTAGATTCATTGGTAAGGCAGAACATTGGATTCTCCACAGTTTCCATATCCAATTTTTCATTCAAAAGATTCTTTGGTGTTCCTCCAAAAATCATGGATTCGACAATCTGTGTCATATCCACCAGTTGCACTCCTCTGTTCTTATCTGCCATCATCGCATCTGCCTGAATCTGTTCGACAGATACTCCCCATTCGTTCATCAGAGAAACAGTTACCGGAATACTGCTGATTCCCTCTCCATTTTCCTCCAGATTTACTGCATAATAAGCTGCAAAATCTCCGTGTTCTGTGACTACTTTGTCTGCCAAACGATCGGTATTCCATTCTTTGTCGCAAATTCTCACCTGTAATTTGTCCTTCATCTTTTCATAATCAAGAATATCCGGAACTCCCATATCAAAAAATTCTGCTTTTCCCTGTGCTTCAATACGCATATCAGCTACATCCCCAACACAAGAATCTACATCTTTCCCATTGATATATTCCTGGTAGAGAGAATCCAGATAGACTGTCGGTACGATTCTCTGATTCCCATTTGGAATTGTAATGCCAGTAAGCTTCAGTCCATTGTTTTTTTCTACTTCTTGAAGTTTAATTTCTGCGTCCTTGTAAGACTCTGGCAAATACTCCTTTACATTGTCTTTGACATATTCATAAAATTCTTTTCTGTTCATCATACGCTTTTACCCCTTTC
>OLVW01002979.1_pt1 | contig 11337 bp, 6 predicted proteins | sample 1673301 | NCBI WGS metagenome assembly OLVW01 (sample SAMEA3178941, study PRJEB25190) | human gut metagenome
AATCAAAACCAATTTTTTGATACTGTTTTTGAATGGCTTTCATTTCTGAATCATCTTCAACCAAGTCCATCTTAGAAATATAGATTACAGGTTTTATATGTTTATGCTCTAATAAAACCAAAAAACGATCCAAAAGATTACTGTTAAAATCTGGTTCCTTAGCAGACATAATAACCACAGCCTGATCTATATTGACAATGGGTGGACGCACTAAACTATTGATTCGTTGACCAATTTTAAGGATATAACCTTCTGAATTTTCCTCTGCTGAAAATTCAACAAAATCTCCAACATAAGGTGTTTGTCCTTTTTTTCTAAAATTTCCTCGTGCACGCGTCTGGTAAACAACACCATCATGCTCTACATAATAGAAACCTGCTAGTGCTTTGATAATTCTTCCTTGCAAGTGAACTCCTCATTCGTTTAATAGCCCTATTATATCACAAATTAGAAAGCTTTTCTGGAACAAAAAAACGGATTTTCCATTTCCCATGGGCCTCCTTGCATTTTCAATAGATTGCAGTATAATAGGCATATCATCTGCGGAGGTGGTGGAATGGCAGACACGCTGGTTTTAGGCACCAGTTCCTTGTGAGTGAGGGTTCAAGTCCCTTCTTCTGCACCAATGAAAAGACCCGCAGCAGCCCTGAAGATTCAGGCGCGGCCTGCGGGTCTTTTTGTCCTTTTGAGCGGCAAAAACAGGGCAAATCTGCGTGAATCGCCCTTGAAACGACACGAATCACCCCGGGGATGTGTTGACAGGCTTTTTTGCGGGATGGTATAATATTATTAGGAATAGTGTCGGTTTATATGGGAACTGACACGCGGCGCTTGTGCACTTTTGCGGAACTTTGTGCATGGCGCTTCAGGATAAAGCCTTTGGAAGAACGTATTGTGGAGGGGTCTGACTGCGGGGCAGTCGGAGGAAACAGCCTTATGATGAAGAAACAAAAAAATATACTGCTCATAGCAGGGATGCTGCTGGTGCTGCTGGTCGGCATCCTTGCTTACAGTGCCTATACCCAGAAGGAGGTCTATCAGGAAAGCACGGCAAATCTGCTTTCCACCTATGGGCAGTCTGCCAAGACCTTTACCATGTTTGCGCAGCGCAACTGGAACATCCTGACCGACTGGGACAGCTATCTGGGCGCCCTTGCGGAGCGGGGAGAACAGGAGGGGCAGTGGCAGGAGTATATCGCCCAAAAGGCTACCTGGCAGTACACGGATTTTTACCTGTTCAACGAGCAGTGCGAGTTTTGGACCACCGCCGGGCGGCAGGGCACGGCAGAGCATATGAGAGCAGCTTTTGAGGAGCTGTATACTGCAAATGCTCCGGTGATCACCAGCTACACCTCTAGTCAGGGCATCCGTAAGATCATGTTTGCCATGCCTATGGAACAGCCCTTGCAGCTGGGTGACACCACCTATACAGCGCTGGCGGTCAGCTACGATAACGCCGTGCTGGAAAAGCTGCTGGGCAGCATGGTCTATGAGGGACAGAGCGATTGCTATATCGTGCGCTCAAACGGCGATATCGTGCTTTCCACCGAGGTCAAGACCGAGATCACCGAGCAGATGACCAACCTGTTTGATTACTTACGGCAGAACGCCAGCGTGGATCAGCCTTACTTTGACACCATGGTGCAGACCCTGCCGCAGGGCGGCGAGGGCTGCGTGCTGTACACGTTGAACCGGCAGAAATATTACCTGATCTATCAGCCGCTGGGGCTCATGGATTGGAGCATCATCGGTATCGTGCCCACCGGGGTGGTGGATGCCGGGATGCGCAGGGTGCAAAACGCTACTATTTTAGTCATCGCACTGCTGGGGCTTCTGATCATGGCAGGCGTGGTAAAGATCCAGCGTGACGCGGAGCGCAACCGCCGCCGGGAGCTGGAGCGCCGCCGGGAAAAGAGCGATATGATGTTCGCGGGCATGGCGCGCGTTGTGGAGCGTTTTGCAGTGTGCGATCTGGACCGTGACCGCTACCAGTACCATGAGCGGCACGGAGAGCCGCTGTACCAACCGGAGGGCTCTTACCAGCAGATGCTGGAGCAAATATCGCGCAAGTATGTAGTTCTGACCGACAGCGAAAACGCCAAGATCCCCCAGATGCTGGCCCCGGAAAACCTGCGCAGGCTCATCAAAACGGACAACGACTCCCTCAAGCTGGAATATGCCGCCCGCGATAAAAGCGCATTTTTCATGATGACGGTGGTTCCCATGGCGTGGAAGGGCGACCGCCTGACCCGCGTGATGATGATCGTGCAGGATATGGGCAAGCAGCACCTGCTGCAAAGCCTTGCCAACACCGATGGCCTGACCGGCCTGCTGAACAAGCGCTATTTTGACCAGGTACTGACCGTGCTGGAGCAGCACAGCCAGCCCTTTGCGCTGTTCTATATGGACTTGGACCGCTTCAAGCCGGTCAACGATACCTACGGCCATGATGTGGGCGATGAGCTGCTGAAGGGCGTTTCCCAGCGGCTGCAGGGATGCATCCGCAGCCGGGATTACGCCTTCCGTCTGGGCGGCGACGAGTTCGCCCTGCTGCTGATCGGCCCGATGGGACCGGAGGCTTGCGCCAGCAAGATGAACCTGATCTGTGAGATGATCGCCGTGCCCTATGAGATCGAGGGCAATACCGTGAGCGTGGGCGCCAGTTGCGGCTACGCTTTGTACCCTGCCGAAAGCGTGGATGTGCAGCAGGTGTGCTATATTGCCGACCAGCGGATGTACGAGAATAAGCAGGCAAACCACGCCAGACAGGACGGCGCGGAAGACATTTAAAATCGTCTTACATAAAGCAAGGCCGCAGCACGGTATTTTGTGCTGCGGCCTTGCCGTTATATTATGCTATTACAGGTGCAGCATATCCCGCTGGGCGGCAGCGCGGTAGCGCAGCGCAGCGGCGATAAAGCCCTTGAACAGGGGATGTGCGCGGTTGGGGCGGCTCTTGAACTCCGGGTGGAACTGTGCACCCAGATGGAAGTCGCGGCCGGGCAGCTCCACAGTTTCCACCAGATGGCCGTCCGGGCTTGTGCCGGAGATGACCAGTCCGGCGTCCTGCATCTCCTGCCGGAAGTCGTTGTTGAACTCATAGCGGTGGCGGTGGCGCTCCCAGATCTCGCTCTCGCCGTAGCACTCGGCCATCTTGGTGCCGGGCTTCACCGTGCAGGGGTACTTGCCCAGACGCATGGTGCCGCCCTTGGGGATGTTGCCCTGCTGATCCGGCATCAGGGAGATGACGTTGTGGGCACCGTCCGGGGTGAACTCGCTGGAATTAGCGTCCTTGTAGCCCAGCACATTGCGGGCAAATTCAATGACCATGATCTGCATACCAAGGCAGATGCCAAAGCAGGGAACACGGTTCTCGCGGGCATACTGGGCGGCTTGGATCATGCCCTCGATGCCGCGGTCGCCAAAGCCGCCGGGCACGATGATGCCGTCCACGTCTGCAAAGGCTTCTTTGCAGGCGGCCTGATCGGTCAGATCCTCGCTTTCCACCCAACGAATCTCCACTTGACTGTCGTTCTCAAACCCGGCGTGGTAAAGGCTTTCCATCACCGAGAGGTAAGCGTCGTGCAGCTTGACGTACTTGCCCACCAGTGCAATGGTGCAGGTCTTGCTGCGGGTGGCAATGCGGGAGACCACCTGCTTCCACTCGGTCAGGTCGGCGGGGGGAACATCCAAGTGCAGCTGATGCACCACCACATCGTCCAGACCGTTGGTGTGCAGCATCAGCGGGCACTGGTAGAGGCTCGGCATGGTCAGGTTCTCAATGACGCACTCCGGCTTGACATTGCAGAAGGTGCTGATCTTGCGGCGGATATCGCTGCCCACGCTGCCGTCCGCGCGCAGAATGATGATATCGGGGCTTACGCCCATGCCCTGCAGCTCCTTGACCGAGTGCTGGGCGGGCTTGGACTTGTATTCATCCGAGCCGGAGATGTAGGGCACCAGCACCACATGGATGTAGCAGCAGTTGTCACGTCCCTGCTCCAGACCTACCTGACGGATGGCTTCAAGGAAGGGCTGGCTCTCGATATCGCCGGTGGTGCCGCCGATCTCGGTAATGACCACATCGGCTTCGGTAGAGGAGGCCAGATTGTAGATGTAGCTCTTGATCTCGTTGGTGATGTGGGGGATGATCTGCACCGTCTGTCCCAGATAAGCGCCCTGACGCTCCTTGTTCAGCACGTTCCAGTACACCTTGCCGGTGGTCAGGTTGGAGTACTTGTTCAGGTTTTCGTCGATGAAGCGCTCGTAGTGTCCCAGATCCAGATCGGTCTCGGTGCCGTCATCGGTCACGAACACTTCGCCGTGCTGCAGCGGGCTCATGGTGCCCGGATCCACGTTCACATAGGGGTCCAGCTTCTGGCTGGCCACCTTCAGGCCGCGGCACTTCAAAAGCCGACCCAGAGATGCAGCAGTAATGCCCTTGCCCAGACCGGAGACCACGCCGCCGGTCACAAAAATAAATTTTGCCATAAAAATATACCTTCCTCTTTCGTAAAATAAAACTTTTCTATAAAAGGCTCGCTCCCGGCGCACCCCTTTCCCTGCGGGTGCGTCTCATTCGCTTCTGTCAGCGTACTCCTCCAGCACCTCCTGCGCCACCTCGGCGCGGTCGCGGCGGGTGTCCATAGCCTGTTTTTCAAGGTAGCGGTGCGCTTCGGCCTCGGTCATGTGGGCGTGCTCTACCAGACAGCACTTTGCCCGGCTGACCAGCCGCAGCTGCCCGATCTTGTCCTGCAGGCGGGCGTTCTCCTGCCGCAGACGCTGCAAGCGGTGGTTGCCGGCAGCTGCCATGTGCATGGCCTGCAAAAACAACGGGGTGGTGAAGGGTTTGCTCAGCAGCAGCACCCCCTGCTCGTTCAGGGGGGCAAGCAATTGCTCAGCCTGTGCGGCTTTTACCAGAAAGACCACACCGGCATCGGTCTGCTCTACGGCGGTAATGCACAATTCGTGCCCGAACTCATCGGGCAGGGGAGCGTTGACCACGATCAACTCAAAATCAGATTCCGACATTCTGCGCCGCGCCTCGGCTCCGCTGGGAATGATCATCGGGCGGCTGTAACCCATCTCGGACAGTCGCGCGGCGATATACTCGTTGGAGTTGGCACCGGCGCTTACAATCAGTGCGCGTCCCATTTTCCGCACTCCTTTCTCCTGCGCAGGCAGGGATCAGATGGCGTTAAAATAGTAGACGCGCTCGTGCTCGGCCTGGTCAGGCGCACTCCGCAATGCGGCGCAGCGCTTGAGTTCCTCCGAGAAATAGCGCTTAGAAAGCCCCTCCGGCAGCACCTTGCGCAAGAACTCGCTCTCCTCGGCTACCTGCACCGCCTCTTCAAGGGTGGCGGGCAGGGTCTCAAGGCCCAGTCCCTCGGCCTCGGCGGCATCGAACAGGTTGCGGTTCACCGGCGGCTGCAAGACCATGCGCTGCTCAATGCCGTCCAGTCCGGCAGCCAAAATCAGACCAATGGCCAGATACGGGTTGCAGGCGGGGTCTGGGCTGCGCAGCTCCATGCGGCAACTGTCGCCCTTGACCATGGGGATGCGAACCAGCTGGCTGCGGTTTTGGCGGCTCCAGCTCACATAGCGGGGCGCTTCGTCACAGCCAAAGCGCTGGTAGCTGTTGGGCAGGGGATTGGTGAACACGGTCAGTTCCCGGCTGTGGGCCAGTACACCGGCCATAAAGCTGCCTGCTACGCTGTCCGGGGCAATATCGCCCTCAAACAGGTTTTTGCCGTCCATGTAAAGCGAGAGGTTGATGTGCAGCCCGCTGCCGGCCTGCTGGGGCAGGGGCTTGGGCAGAAAGCTGGCGTGCAGGCCGTTGCGCATGGCAATGGCGCGGACGATCTGCTTAAAAGTCATCACGTTGTCGGCAGTTTTCAGCGGCCCAGCGTAGCGGCAGTCGATCTCGTTCTGGCCGTTGCCGCTTTCGTGGTGGCTGTGCTGGGGTGCCATACCCATCTGCTCCATGGTCAGGCAGATATCCCGGCGCAGGTTTTCACCCGCATCCAGCGGCGCAACGTCAAAATATCCGCCGAAGTCGATGGGAATGCAGGTGGGGCGGCCACGGTCGTCCTTTTCAAACAGATAAAACTCGCACTCGGTACCCACGTTGCAGGTAAGTCCCAGCTTTTTAAATTTGCGGTTCATATCCCGCAAAAAGCCCCGGCAGTTGCCGCTAAAGGCTGCGCCGTCCGGCTTTTCCACATCGCAGAAGAACTGCATCACTCGTCCTTCGGTGGGACGCCACGGCAGGATGGTCACGGTAGAAAGATCCGGCCGCAGTACAAGGTCGCTTTCCTCAACGTGCATAAAGCCTGCAATGGAACTGCCGTCAAAACACACGCCCTCTTCCAGCGCCTTGGACAGATTACTGGCCAGCACGGCAATGTTCTTCTGGGTGCCAAAAATATCACAGAAGGCAAAGCGCACAAATTTGACGTTGTTGTCCTCCACAAAATCCAGAATATCCTGTTGGGTGGAATAGCTCATAAATACCCCCCTTACAAAAACTGCATTTCAAATAAAACGCCCAAAGGCCTGCCCTCAAAAAGGGAGCAGGTCTTTGGGCTGGTGTAAGAAATAGGAAAAGGAGAATGGCTAATTGATCCGGCAGCCGGCGGATGCTTATTTTTTACGTTGTCAGGAGATTATCAGACGTAGTAAAGCATCTTGCTGTAGCTGGGCAGAGGCCAGTAATCCTCGCCACAGATGGTCTCGGCATCGTCGGCAGCGGCACGCAGGGCGTCCATCACCGGGAGAACGTTATCGTGGAAGGCAACAGCCTTCTCACTCTCGGTGGACAGTGCCTTTGCGGCATTCACGGCATCCTGCAGGGTGTCGATGGCATCGCTCATGGCATCGGCGTCAGAAGAAAGCTTTTCCAAAGTCTTGGTCTCGCTGCGCACGCTGATATGCTCGCTGACAGCCAGCTTGGAGGCGGCGGTGTTGGCAACCTCGCTCATGTAGGCGTTGATGGCGGGCAGCAGCTGCTTGCGGGCCATCTCCAGCATGGTCAGAGCCTCGATGTTGATGATCTTGGAGTAATGCTCCATCTCAACCTCGTAGCGGCTCTCCATCTCCACCTTGGTCAGCACGCCGAACTCTTCCATCAGGGCGATGTTCTTGGGCTCGACCAGTGCGGGCAGAGCAGCGGGGGTATTCTTCTTGTTGGGCAGGCCGCGCTTGGCTGCCTCGGCCTCCCACTCGGCGGTGTAGCCGTTGCCGTTGAAGATAACGCGGCGATGGTCGCGGATGGTGCGCTTGATCAGAGCGATGGCTGCACTGGTAAAGTCCTCAGCGCCCTCCAGTTCGTCGGCGTAGCCCTTCAGTTCCTTGGCGACAGCGGTGTTCAGGATGGTGTTGCAGTCGCTCAGGTTCTCGGCAGAGCCGGGCATACGGAACTCAAACTTGTTGCCGGTGAAAGCGAACGGAGAAGTACGGTTGCGGTCGGTGGTGTCCTTCGGGATCGGCGGAAGAACAGCAGCGCCCAGATCCATCTTGGTCTTGTAAACGTCGGTGTACTCCGCACCGGACTCAATGGAATCAAGGATCGACTGCAGCTCATCGCCGATGAACATGGAGATGATAGCCGGAGGCGCCTCGTTCGCGCCCAGACGGTGATCGTTGCCTGCGGATGCAACAGAGATGCGGAGCAGATCCTGATACTCGTCAACAGCCTTGATAACAGCGGTCAGGAACAGGATGAACTGGGTGTTCTCGCTCGGGTTCTTGCCCGGCTCGAGCAGGTTCTCGCCCCGATCGGTGGAAATGGACCAGTTGTTGTGCTTGCCGGAGCCGTTTACGCCCTCGAACGGCTTCTCATGCAGCAGGCAGGTGAAGCCATGCTTCTGCGCGACGGTACGCATGACCTCCATGGTCAGCTGGTTGTGGTCGGTCGCGATGTTGGTGGTGGAGAACACCGGCGCCATCTCGTGCTGGCACGGTGCAACCTCGTTGTGCTTGGTCTTGGAGAGGATGCCCAGCTTCCACAGCTCCTCGTCGAGCTCCTGCATGAAAGCAGCTACACGCGGACGGAGTGCGCCGAAGTAGTGATCATCCATCTCCTGACCCTTCGGCGGCATTGCACCGAACAGGGTGCGGCCGGTAAAGATCAGGTCCTTGCGCTTTGCGTAGTCATTGCGGTCGATCAGGAAATATTCCTGCTCCGGGCCTACGGTGGTGGTTACACGCTTAACATCCTTGCCGAACAGCTTGAGGATGCGGCACGCCTGTGTGCTGATGGCATCCATCGAGCGCAGCAGCGGCGTTTTCTTATCGAGGATCTGACCGGTGTAGGAGCAGAATGCGGTCGGAATGTAAAGGGAACCATCCTTTACAAATGCGTAGCTGGTCGGGTCCCATGCGGTGTAGCCGCGTGCCTCGAAGGTTGCGCGCAGACCGCCGGACGGGAAGGACGATGCGTCCGGTTCGCCCTTGATCAGCTCCTTGCCGGAGAACTCCATCATCACATGACCGTCGTCGGTCGGCGTGATGAACGAGTCGTGCTTCTCGGCGGTGATGCCGGTCATCGGCTGGAACCAGTGCGTGTAATGGGTTGCACCCTTGCTGATCGCCCAGTCCTTCATTGCCGTTGCAACAACAGCAGCAACATCGGCGTCGATCGCGGTGCCCTCGCGCATGGTCTTCTTCAGCTTCTTGTAAACGTCATTGGGAAAGCGTTCTTTCATCACAGTGTCGTTGAACACCATGCTGCCGAACAGCTCGGGAACATTCGTAATGCTCATGAATGGTTCGCTCCTTACATATGTTAATTTTAATAGCAAACAAACTGAATAAAACAAATCAGGCGCTGCGGGTCGTGTGCCCACAGCGCCTTTGCTGTTTACACTTTGCATTATAGCCGTCCTGCCTTGCTTTGTCAAGGGAGATTATGGTGTTTTTTTCATTTTCGGAAGATTTGCTACAACATACTTAATTTTCACTTGTCCGCACCGTCACTTCCTGTGCAAAATGCGAAAATTCACTTTTTTATGTTCTTTGCGCTTGACGATTCCCGGTTTTCTGCTATAGAATATTAAGCGAACAAAGGTGTTCGCCATAGCTGAGGATTTAAGGCTTTTGATCCTCTGCTGCGGCGAGCACCTTTTTATTTTGTTAAGCAGCCGGTATATATCGCCTTCCATCTGAAAGCACCCGCCGAAGCCTGCTTCTCTGAATCCGTAATTTCAGCGCAATATATAAGGAGGAAGCACCATGTTACAAAAAGAAGGGCAAGTCCGCATCCCCGCAGGCTGCGCGATCTCCGGTATCTTCCACAAGGACGGCACCCGTGAGAACGGCACCCGCATTATCGACTCCATCCGCACCATGCACGATCGTTCCAATGGCCTGGGCGGCGGCTTCGCCGGCTACGGCATCTACCCTGAATACGCCGATTACTATGCGTTCCATGTATTCTATGATACGCAGGCGGCTAAGGAAGAGTGCGAGCGCGAGATCGAGCGTCACTTTGATATTGTAAACCTGTCCAAGATCCCGACCCGACGTCATCCGCGCATCACGGATGCCCCGATGATCTGGCGCTACTTCGTTACGCCCCTGCCGACCAAGCTGGCAGCCAGCCAGCTCGAGGAGCGTGAGTTCACCTCCCGCTTTGTCATCCGCATCAATCACACGCTGAACGGCGCTTACATCTTCTCCTCCGGCAAGAACATGGGCGTTTTCAAGGCAAACGGCTTCCCCGAGGACGTCGGCGAGTACTACATGCTGGAAAACTACGAGGCCTACTCCTGGACCTGCCATGGCCGTTATCCAACCAACACACCGGGCTGGTGGGGCGGCGCACACCCGTTTGCACTGCTCGACACCACGGTCGTTCACAACGGCGAGATTTCCTCTTATGATGCAAACCGCCGCTTCATTGAGATGTTCGGCTACTCCTGCGACCTGCTGACCGACACCGAGGTCATCACCTACATTATTGATTACCTCGGCCGCAAGCTGGGCCTGACGTACAGCGAGATTGCAAATGTCATTGCGGCTCCGTTCTGGTCCACCATTGAAAAGCAGGAGCCGAAGGAGCGCGAGCGTCTCACCTATCTGCGCAATGCCTTCGCTTCCCTGATGGTTACCGGTCCGTTCTCCATTCTGGTCGGCTACACCGGCGGCCTGATGGCGCTCAACGACCGACTCAAGCTGCGCAGCATGGTTGTCGGCGAAAAGGACGACACCGTATACATCGCCTCCGAGGAATGCGCGATCCGCGTCATCCAGCCTGAGCTGGATAAGCTGTGGGCGCCCAAGGGCGGCGAGCCGGTCATCGTTAATCTGAAGAACGGAGGGAACCAGTAATGGCTATCGATTTCTTATATCCGCAGTATGAGGTCGTCCGCAACAACGACCGCTGCATCAACTGCCGCGCCTGCGAGCGTCAGTGCGCGAACGAAGTACACTTTTGGGACGCCGACAACAACCGTATGCAGGCGGACGAGTCCAAGTGCGTAGCCTGCCACCGCTGCGTGGCGCTGTGCCCGACCCGTGCCCTTAAAATCGTAAAGACCGACCACACGTTCCGTGAGAACGCCAACTGGACCGGCAAGGCCATCTCCGAGGTTTACCGTCAGGCAGGCTCGGGCGGCGTGCTGCTGTCCTCGATGGGCAACCCGGACCCGCACCCCATCTACTGGGATAAAATTCTCATCAACGCTTCGCAGGTTACCAATCCGTCCATCGACCCGCTGCGCGAGCCGATGGAGACCAAGACCTTCCTCGGCAAAAAGCCGGGCAAGATTGAGCGTGACGAGAACGGCAATCTGGTTCCCAATCTGGCGCCGCAGCTGGAGCTCAACCTGCCGATCATGTTCTCCGCAATGAGCTACGGCTCGATCTCCTACAACGCACATGCCGCACTCGCACGCGCTGCAAGCGCTCTCGGCACCTATTATAATACCGGTGAGGGCGGTCTGCATCAGGACTTCTACCAGTACGGCCCGCACACCATCGTGCAGGTTGCATCCGGCCGTTTCGGCGTACATAAGGATTACCTCGAAGCCGGTGCTGCTATTGAAATCAAGATGGGTCAGGGCGCAAAGCCGGGTATCGGCGGCCATCTGCCCGGACTCAAGGTCGGCCCGGATATCTCCAAGACCCGTATGATCCCGGAGGGCACGGACGCGATCTCTCCGGCGCCGCATCATGATATCTACTCCATCGAGGACCTGCGTCAGCTGGTTTACTCGCTGAAGGAGGCTACCGAATATAAGAAGCCGGTTATGGTCAAGATTGCAGCCGTAAATAATGTAGCAGCAGTCGCTTCCGGCGTGGCCCGCTCGGGTGCAGACATCATCTGCATCGACGGCT
>OLVW01002982.1_pt1 | contig 11325 bp, 9 predicted proteins | sample 1673301 | NCBI WGS metagenome assembly OLVW01 (sample SAMEA3178941, study PRJEB25190) | human gut metagenome
CTCTCCATTATAAAAAATCACAAACTGCGGTGGTGGAAGCAGCACCTTGGTCTCCCCGTACAGATTCTCTTCCTTTGTAAGTCCCGCATACAGATCTGCCAAGTCCAAAAGCATCCGAAGCGGAAGGTTCGGGCTGTAGGTAGACTGATGTTCATACAGGGACAGACGGGAAGCTATGAGAAAGGACAGATCATTTCTCGTGGTTCAATCGAAGAAGTAAGTAAAGTATACGAAGAAAAAACAAAATAAAACAGAGTACAAGGAGTTTTTAATAATGAAGAAAGTTATCACATATGGAACATTTGACCTGTTACATGCAGGACACATCAATCTGTTAAGAAGAGCAAAAGAACTTGGAGATTATCTGATCGTTGTTGTCTCAACAGATGAATTCAACTGGAATGAAAAACAGAAGAAATGTTATTTTACCTATGAAGAAAGAAAAAAATTAGTAGAAGCAGTCCGTTATGTTGACCTTGTAATTCCAGAAAATAGCTGGGATCAGAAAATTTCAGATGTACAGGAATATCATGTTGATACATTTGTTATGGGAGATGACTGGAAAGGTAAATTTGATTTCTTAAAAGATTATTGCGAAGTTGTTTATCTTCCAAGAACAGAAGGAATTTCAACAACACAGATTAAGACAGATTTAAACCACAAAGATATGGCTGCTAAGGGAGATAAGTAATGGTTAGCATTATAGTAACTCATAAGAAAGATACATTATATTTAAAAGATTGTTTGGAAAGTATTGCCGAACAGCAATTTAAGGATTACGAAACTATTCTTGTAGTTGACCACACAGAGGATAATATCGAACCTTTAATAGAAGAGTTCAAGGATAAGATTAACTTAAAGGTGTTTTATCTTGAAGATAAACATGGTGTCAGCAGTGCAAGAAACCTTGGTCTTGATAAGGCAACAGGAGAGTATGTCTATTTCCTTGATAATGACGATTACCTGTATGGCGATTCTATTAAGTTATTATTGGACGTAATGGATGAAGATACAGATATGGCTTATGGAAGAATGAAACATACATGGTTCCAGAAGCAGGCATTTAATGACAGCCAGGGTGATGATGACGACAATAATGATAATAGCGCAGATGATAAAAAAGTAATTTATGACTTTAATGAACCTTACTCGAATATGCTTGAAAAATATCGTAAATTAGACAAGATTACTGTTTTAGCAGCTATTTATAAGAAGTCATTATTTACAGACAATAATATTAGATTTAATGAAAAACAGACATATTTTTCAGATACAAAAGTTTTAGTTCAGCTTTTAAATAACGCTAAGAATATTAAAAGCAACGAAGAATCAGTATATGTTAAGCGCCATCATAATGATAAGGCTAAGAATCCTGCAATTTCACAGTTTACTAGAGAGGAAACAATGCCGGATTATTTTGTTGCATACAAGAATGCAATTAAGGCAGCAGGAACAAATGAGAGAATTATAAACCATTTATATTATATTCTTGCAAAGTTTGTTGTTAAAGAATACATTATGAAAATGCGTTGGTCAGAAGATGACAGATGGAGAAATGAATTCTTTACGGAATTAGCAACTCTTGCAAAAGATATTAATAACAAAGTATTAAAAGATGATTTTACACATGCTGAAAAGGCAATGGTTAAATCAATGAAACATAACGATTTCGCTAAGATGAAAAAGAAAGCTATGCGTGTTCTTTTCAACAGAAAAATCGTAAAAATGATAAAGAACCCAAGAGTAAGAAATAAGACTATTACTCTTTATGTATTTAACAAGATGAAATTAAAAGAAAACTGGGTGGTTTTTGAAAGCTTTATGGGAAGAAACTGTTCAGGACAGCCTAAATATGTATATAAATATTTGCAGGAAGCTTATGGCGACAAGTATAAATGCATATGGGTTGTTGATAGAAAAGGTGTTGAAATACCGGGAAAACATAAAACATGTAAGCGTTTCAGCTTGAAATACTATTACTATATGAATAGAAGCAAATATTGGGTTAACAATATGAGACAGCCTCTTAGCATTCCGAGACGTGAAGAAACAGTTATGTTAGCTACATGGCATGGAACACCGCTTAAGAGACTTGTATTTGATATGGATGATGTACATTCAGCAAACCCAAGATACAAGGATGTTGTATTTAAACAGACAAGAGCATGGGATTATTTGTTATCCGACAATCCTTTCTCAACAGAAAGATTCCAGAGCTGTTTCAGATTTGAAAAAGAAAAAATTTTGGAATACGGATATCCTGCTAATGACCCAATGTATGCACCTGACAGAGAAGAGCAGGCAGCAAAGATTAAAGAGAAACTTGGAATTCCAAAGGATAAGAAAGTTATTCTTTATGCTCCAACATGGAGAGATGACCAGTTCTACGAAGCAGGACAGTATGGTTTTGAACTTGATCTTGATGTTAACAGACTTCAGGAAGAGTTTGGGGATGAATATGTATTGTTATTAAGACTTCACTATTTCATAGTAGACCAGCTTGATTTAAGTAAATATGGTGATTTTACAGTTGACGGCAGCAGTTATGATGATATTACTGATTTGTATCTTATTTCAGATATGCTTATTACAGACTACTCATCAGTATTCTTTGATTATGCTAACCTGAAACGTCCTGTACTTTATTACACATACGATTTGGACAAGTATAGAGATGTACTTAGAGGATTTTATCTTGATATGGAAAAGGACTTACCGGGGCCATTGCTTTTAACTAACGATGAAGTAGTTGATGCAATTAAGAATATCGACAAAATCAAAGAACAATACAAAGACAGATATGAAGAATTCTACAACAGATTCTGCTGTGTTGATGACGGACACGCAGCCCAGAGAGTAGTAGAAAAAGTATTTAAATAAAAGATTTAACTAATTTTAAAAATTTAAAAACTAACGGTTTTTAAAGTTTGAAAACAGGTAGCCCTAACTATAATATTGAAATCAAAGCATGTTTTCACAGTATTGTAGTTAGGGTTTTTAAGGTATAGAGATTAATAAATTAAAAGTTGATTTTTTCATTTGTTTATAAGGAGAAGGTATGTTAAGCATTATTATTGCTTTTGGAAAAGGAAAAGAATATTTAAAAGATTGTTTTGACAGCATTAAGGAGCAGGATTATAAAGACATAGAAACAGTGCTTGTTTTAGACAAAGCTAACATAAATCCGGAAGAAAATATTGAAGAACTGATAAGTGAGTTTTCACAGTCAATTAATTTAAAAGTTTATGATACCGGTGATAATTCAGGAGTAAGTGTCGCCAGAAATTTGGGACTTTTAAAGGCTAATGGAGAGTATGTGTATTTCCTTGATAGTGATGATTATCTTATGGAAGATACATTAACCGGATTAATGAAAACAATGGATGAGAATAAAGACCTTACATATGGTCGTATTTTTCATACATGGTTTAAGAAGGCCGCTTTTAATGTGGATCAGGGAGATGTTATCGACGATGGAAGCGAACAGGAAGTAGATTCTAAGGTTAATAATGATGATAACTTTAATTTTTCAGAAATAAATGATTATAAGTTTAAAAATTTCGCCAATTTATCAGAAATAACAGTTCTAGGGACAGTGTTTAAAAAGAAATTCTTAACAGATAATAATATTAAGTTTAATGAAGAGCAGAAATATTATTCTGATCCGGAATTTTGGACTAAAGTTCTTATGAATGTGAAAAATTATGGCTGCAATAAGGATAGTATTTACGTAAAGAGATATCACAATGACAAGATTAATCTGCCATCTATTTCTCAAATGGAAGATGATAGGAAGGATGCTCATTTTGTTCAATCATTTCTTGATTGTATGAAATTATCAGAGAACAAAAATGATATTAGAAATCACTTTGAAAAAATGGCCTGCGATTATTACGTAAAAGTATTTAGCAGAAAGTTTCATGATAATTCAGCAGATAAAGAATCAATTGATTTTGCCTTAATGTCTTCTATGGTTAAGGAATGTGGAAAGAAGACCATTTCAAAATATGGTTTTGTGGAAAAGAAAATTCTTAAAAATGCCACAGACTATAATATGGAAAAAGTAAAAAAATGGTCAAATATAAGACTTATTAAGAGAAAACTTGTAATGATGTTTACAAGCAAAAAGCATATGTATAGAACCATTAATCTATACGTTTTTGGCAAGATGAAACAGAAAGACAACTGGATTGTTTTTGAAAGTTTTGTTGGAAGAAACTATTCAGGACAGCCAAAATATATTTACCGGTACCTTCAGAAGAATTACGGTTCCAAATTTAAATATATTTGGGTTGTTAATGACAAAAATCTTGTAATTGACGGAAATTGTAAGAAGATTAAGCGTTTTGGATTAAAATATTATTATTACATGACAAGAAGTAAATATTGGGTTAACAATATGAGACAACCTCACGCATATCCGAAGAGAGACAGTCAGATAATGCTTGAAACATGGCATGGAACGCCACTTAAAAAACTGGTTTTTGATATGGATGATGTACACTCAGCTAACCCTAAATATAAGCAGATTGTTTACAAGCAGTCAAGAAAATGGGACTACCTATTATCAGATAACCCGTTTTCAACAGAAAAGTTTCAGAGCTGTTTTATGTATGAAAAAGACAAAATTCTAGAATTGGGATACCCGGCAAATGATCCTTTGCATGATAAGGATTTAGATAAAAAAGCAGATGAATTAAAAACAAAACTTGGCATACCAAAGAATAAAAAAGTTCTTCTTTATGCACCAACATGGAGAGATGATAATTCTTACGGTGCCGGTGAGTACAAGTTTGAATTGGCACTGGACCTTAAACGTTTAAAAGAAGAAATAGGTGATGAATATGTAATTCTTCTTAGAATGCATTATTGGATAGTAGACAAGCTTGATTTAACAGGAATGTCTGATTTTGTTATTAATGTAAGTAATTACAGTGACATAACAGACATATATATTGTGTCAGATATTTGTATGACAGACTATTCATCAGTATTTTTTGACTATGCTAATCTTAAACGCCCTATTTTGTACTATATGTATGACCTTGAAAAATACAGAGACGTTCTTAGAGGTTTTTATCTTGATATTGAAAAAGAACTTCCGGGACCAATACTTCAGACTAACGATGAAGTAATAGATGCAATTAAAAATATTGATAAGGTTAATGAAGAATACAAAGATAAATATCAGGAATTTTATAATAGATTCTGTTGCATAGATGACGGTAATGCGGCAAAGCGTGTATGCGAAAAAGTATTCGGTGTAAAGTAGAAAAAATAAATGATTTGTAAAAAAAGTAGGTGCCTTTAATCTTTTATTGATAAAGTAACCTGATTAATAAGCAGAAACATAAAAATGTTACAAAACATAATGCATTTGACATATTTTTGTAAATATATATAATTAAACCATGTATCGCCTAAATTAAGGACATACAGGACTGAACTTGGAATAAGTACAAATTAAAGAGAGAGAAGGTCCTAAGCTTAATAGGGCAAACATATTGGATTGGAGATTTTTATGAAGAATTATATCGACAGTTTTATGAGATATAGATTCCTTTTAGTTGAATTAGTTAAGAAAGGAATTAAATTAAAATACAGAAGATCATATTTAGGATTAATATGGACTCTGTTGGAACCATTGCTTACAATGATAGTTCTTACATTTGTATTCGGATCTATGCTTGGAAGTAAAGGTGGAGTTTACGGACCGGAATTATATCCGGTATATATTCTTTGTGGACGACTTTTATATAGTTGTTTCTCAAGTGCCTCAAAGATAGGAATGAGATCAATAAGATCAAACCAGGCAATGATAAAGAAAGTATACGTACCAAAATATCTATATCCTTTATCAAGTGTAATTTATAACTACGTTATATTCTTACTATCACTTATAGTACTTGCGATAGTAGGTGTTGTAAGAGGAATTCCACTTACATGGCATATTATAGAAATAGTAATTCCTGTTTTTGTATTATTAATTATGTGTATAGCAGCAGCAATGTTCCTTTCAACAGTCTGCGTATTCTTTAGAGACATTGAATACCTTTGGGATGTATTACTTATGCTGTTAATGTATTGCTCAGCAATATTCTATTATGTTGATAATATTGGAAGCTCAGTGGTTAGAACAGTAATCAGAATGAATCCGCTGTATTGTATTATTGAAAACTTCAGACACATTGTATTGTTAGGAGAATCAATATTTACAAGCTCAATGGAAATCAATATGTTGATTTATTCATCAGTGTTTAGTGTTGTTGCGCTTATCATAAGTGTAATTGTATTTAAAAAGAATCAGGACAGATTTATCCTATACATCTAAAGGAGGCTGATTATGGGCAATAAAAAAGTTGCACTTAAAGTTGAAAATATAAGTATCCGCTTTAACTTAAGTAAAGAAAAAGTAGATAACTTAAAAGAATTAATAATAAAGAAATTAAAAGGGCAGAAGATTCACTTTAATGAATTTTGGGCTTTGAAAAACATAAATTTTGAACTGCAAAAAGGTGACCGTTTAGGAATCCTTGGATTAAACGGTGCCGGAAAAAGTACACTTCTTAAAGTAATCGCAGGTGTGTACAAACCAACGACAGGTACAGTAAAAAGATACGGACACATTGCTCCAATGATAGAATTGGGCGCAGGCTTTGATCCTAACTACACAGGAAGAGAGAACGTATTCCTGTACGGTTCAGTACTTGGATTTTCAAGAGAATTTCTTGAAGAAAAATATGACGAAATCTTAGAGTTCTCAGAACTTGGAGAATTTATAGATGTACCAATAAAGAACTATTCATCAGGTATGAGAGCAAGACTTGGATTCTCAATCGCTACAGTAGTAGAACCTGAAATCCTAATATTAGATGAAGTATTATCAGTAGGTGATGCTAAGTTCAGAAAAAAATGTGAGCGAAAAATGCAGAAAATGTTCGACCACGGCGTAACGGTATTATTCGTATCACACAGCCTTGCACAGGTAAAAAGACTCTGTAACAAAGCCATTCTCCTTGAACATGGTCAGCTAATAGCCCAGGGAGACATAGACGACGTTTCAGAAATATACGAAAGAAAACTGGAGGAATAAAAATGCATTACGTAACAAAAGGAACATGCTCAAGAGCAATCGACTTTGACGTAGTAGACGGCAAAGTAACAAATACAAAATTCACAATGGGATGCATGGGAAACACACAGGGTGTTGCATCACTTGTAGAAGGAATGGAAGTAGAAGAAGTAATCAAAAGATTAAAAGGCATCGACTGCGGAGGCAGAGGAACATCATGCCCAGATCAGTTGGCAAAAGCACTTGAACAATACCTAGAAGAAAACAAGTAAGAAATAAAGTAAACAGATCGTTGTAAAAATTGGAAAATAATGTGGAACGATTGGTTTACATAAAATCAAACAAAATAACAAAAAACAAGCGGGTTCGTTATGACTAGTCATAATAAACCCGTTTCGACTATAATTGAAAAAGCTAACAGAACTTCTTGTCACAGGAAAAATTTTATATACGCAAACAATAGGCAGAAATTCGCAATTTTGCGAGCATAGCGTAAAGCGCAAAACCTACTGTCTGAGCCGTAGGCGAGTTTAGGTTTTCGCTTTACAATAGGCGGCGGAGCAAAATAAGAATTTCAACGTGTTTGCATATAAAATTTTTCCGGCGACAAGAGAATCAATAGCTTTTGCAATTGAAATAGAAAGGGAGAAATTATGCTAGGAATAATAGGCGCTATGGACGTAGAGGTCAATAGCATTAAATCAGAATTAGAAAATGTAGAAATCAAGAATATTGCCGCAATGGAATTTTACAAAGGCACCCTTGCCGGCAAGGAAGTAGTAGTTGTAAAATGCGGTGTCGGCAAGGTCAATGCTGCTGTCTGCACACAGATTCTTGCAGATAAATTTGATGTAGAAGCGGTGATCAATACAGGTGTAGCAGGTGGATTATATAAAGATATCGAAATCGGAGATATCGTAATTTCAAAAGATGCGGTACAACATGATGTGGATGCGACAGTCTTTGGATATAAAGTTGGAGAAATTCCTAGGATGGATACGTCTTACTTTGAAGCCGATAAAGATCTGATCGAGCTTGCGAAGAAAACATGTGAAGAAGTGAATCCAGATATTAATTGTTATGTAGGAAGAGTTGTTAGTGGAGATCAGTTTATTTCAGACAATGATAAGAAACATTATCTGATCAATGAATTTGATGGATATTGTGCTGAAATGGAAGGTGCAGCAATGGCACAGGCAGCGCATTTAAATCAGATTCCATTTATCGTATTACGTGCGATTTCTGATAAAGCAGATCAGGAAGCAGCAGGAAGTTACGAAGAATTTGAAAAAGCGGCAATAAAACACATTGTTCGTCTGGTTCTTGGAATATTAGACAGAATGTAGTCTAACTTTGTAGGACGGTTTCTCTTAAGTTTTCAAAGCAATCCTTTTATAATGATAAACAACAAATATAAAAGGAGAGACAGCTATGGAAATGTTAAGAGAAACTTTTTTTGTGCAGGGACTAATTGTTTCTGTGATTGCAGCAGTATTGGTAAAGCTTATTGTTTGGCGCAATTATCACAAATTATTGGCTTCGTCCGAAGAAATGGACAGGCCAAAACGATACTGGATCGGAACGCTAAAGAAAAAGATAGAGAATTATTATTCATTGAATGCTAAAGTGAATAATATCAGCTGTATTGTGGATAAATACCTTGAAGCGAATAAGATCATGGGGATAAATTCATTTTTTCTGGAACAGATTCCAGAAATCTGTGGGATCTTGTGTATTGGACTAGGTTGTCTTGGAGCAGTAAAAGGAATTTTGATGAATTCAGATATTAATTTCTGGGGAGGACAGCTGATCGTTGGAGTAATGTTTGGAATAGTAGTGTTTCTGTTTGACAGATTGACCAATATGGAACATACAAAGAGAAAGATTAAGATAAATCTTCTTTACTATTTGGAAAATATTCTTCCCAATCGTATGGAAAAAAATCTGAAAAAACAAAATTATGAAAAAAATGAAAAAATTAAAAAAAGTCAGAAAATAAAACAAGAAAAAGAAGATGCGAGACAACTTAAGGAACATTGGGGAGAGATCGCAAGTGCGAAAGAGCTGCAACTTACAGATGAGGATATTCAAACATTAAAAGATTTCATGAAAGATTTATAAATATAGGAAATTACTCATACATATATAAAAAAGGAATCGTGAACGATGAAAAGTATATGTATGACAGCTGTTTTTTGGGTAATGGTTTTGTTGACTGCCTGTCAGGGATTAGCAGAAAAGAAAAATGTACAATCAAATGAAACAACTTCCAGTACATTAAGGCTATTGAATACAGACCAGCAGAAATATCAGGAAACATCGGGAGAGACGGCACAAGGAATCGAGCGCTGGTGGCTAAAGAGAAATGAAAATCACCAGACTCCGGAAGTATCTGATCATATTGATCTGTCAAAATATGATGCGTATTATGTAAATCCAAAATGCAAGAAAAAGAAGATTTTTCTTACATTTGACTGTGGATATGAAAATGGATTTACTCCGAAAATTCTGGATGTTTTGAAAAAACAAAAAGTTGTGGCAGCTTTTTTTGTAACGAAACCGTTTATCAGAGAGGGGAGAGAGCTTATAAGGAGGATGAAGAAGGAAGGACATATTGTTGGAAACCACACGGTACATCACAAAAGTATGCCAACATTATCAGACAGAGATAATAAACAGGAAATTATAGATTGTGCTGAGTATTGTAAAGAGGCAACAGGATATGAGATGGATCATTTCATTCGCCCTCCAATGGGGGAATACAATGAAAAGACTTTAAAATTAACAAAATCAATGGGATATAAGACGATATTTTGGAGTATGGCATATGTGGACTTTGATGTTAATAAGCAACCAGGGAAGCAATACGTAGTGGAACATTTTAAGAAATACACACATAATGGAGCCATCCCATTAATGCATAACGTCTCACAGTCAAATGCGGAAGCATTGGATGAAGTGATCACGAATCTGAAGAAAGAAGGATATCAGTTTGAATCATTGAAAAAACTTTCATCCTATTGAAACAAACAGATGAGTCTGATAAAATAAGTGGCGTTGAAATATAAAGAATGAAGATTACAGGAGATACAGATGAACAAAATTGCACAGTTTCATAAAGTAAGCTTTGAGCAGTTTGAAGAAAGCTGGAAAGACAGTTTTCCAGGAACTTCAGATGAAGAGATCAAAGCAATTTACGATGGAATCAAACTTCCAAAGAGAGCAACCAGAGGATCAGCAGGATACGATTTTTTTAGTCCGGTTGATTTTACATTAAAACCAGGTGAGACAATTAAGATTCCAACAGGAATCAGAGTCTTTATCGAAGAAGACTGGGTATTAAATATTTTTCCAAGAAGCGGTCTTGGATTTAAATTCCGTCTGCAGATGAATAACACAGTTGGAATTATCGACAGTGACTATTTTTATTCAGATAATGAAGGACATATCTTCGTAAAATTAACAAATGACAGTAATGAAGGAAAAACAGTTTCTGTTGAACAGGGAACAGGTATGGTACAGGGAATCTTTATGCAGTATGGCGTTACAATTGACGATGATGTAACAGAAGTACGAAATGGCGGATTCGGAAGTACAACCAAAACAAAATAGAGTACGATAAAAACGATCGGAGAAGTGGAAAACTCCGATCGTTTTTTGCAGTGTGAAAGTGATGAGTTTCCACACTGCTTTGTCATGTAAGAGAGTGTAGATGGTATTAAGATATGAATTGAAATTTATATTCAATTTAATAAATCACGTCAATGTAAACAAAAATAGGGTTTTCGTTATGTTTTTGTGATTGCTTGTTATTATTTGTGCTTAATGGTTAACAGTTGCAATAAAAATTTTACCATATCTCTCTTACATATTGTAAACTAGCGTTTTAGAAAAAAAGGGAACTTTTTGGCAAAAAAATTTTGAGGCTGTAAACAAAGATTTCGAGGGAACGTCAAAAAGGCAGGAAAAACCTGCCTTTTTTGTGACGAGTAAGGATTATGTGAATAATTGATTTTTTGGTTTTTAAATTATAAATATAGTGATGGTTTTAGTATTTTTTCTTGTAGATAAAGGTGTCACTATTTATTTTTTTACCACCTTTGGATTTGTAGACTGTAGCAGTACTGTAAACTCGGTATGTTCCGTTTGTGACATAATAATCACGGCTATACATATTGACACCTTTATCGCCCCAGGTTCCACTAGTTATAGTATGCCACTTACCTTTGGAATATTTTTGTAATTTCATATTA
>OLVW01002984.1_pt1 | contig 11320 bp, 11 predicted proteins | sample 1673301 | NCBI WGS metagenome assembly OLVW01 (sample SAMEA3178941, study PRJEB25190) | human gut metagenome
GGTTCTTCTTCTTTTAGTATTAATTTTATAAGTGTTGATTTTCCACTTCCTGATGAGCCTACTAAAAACGCAAATTCACCTTTATCTATTTTGAAATTAGCATTTTTTACAGCTTTTGTTCCTGTATCATATGTTTTGCTTACATTTCTAAATTCTATCATTTTAACTTTTCTCCCCTTTGGTTGTAAACCTTTTTATCTTTCATTCTTGTCCACTATATAATATCAATAAACATGAGTTTTTGCAATAGTTTTTAGATAAAATCTGTGCGGAATTTTTTACTCTTTTGCTATTTTTTGGCTTGTTTTCTTGTTTTTTCTTTTATTTTGAATTTTTTGTGAATTTTTCGACTATATCTCCTACTGTTATTTTAAAATATTTCATTAATTCTTCTGCTTTTCCTGATTTTCCAAATGTGTCTGGTATTCCCATTCTTATAACTTGTTTTGGATATAATTCTGTTAAAACCTCTGCAATTGCACTTCCTAAACCTCCTATTATGTTATGGTCTTCTATTGATATTATTTTTTTAGTTTCTTTTGCTGATTTTACTATTATATCTTTGTCTATTGGCTTTATTGTATGAATATCTACTACTCTTACATTTATACCTTTTTCTTTTAAAATTTTTTGTGCCTTTAGGCTTTCTGCAACTGTTACACCTGTGCTGAATATAGTCCCATCTGTACCTTCGCCAAATTGTATTCCTTTTCCTATTTTGAAATTGTAGTTTTTATCATATATTATTGGTGTTGCCAATCTTGATAATCTTAAATATACTGGACCATCTATTTTTGATATTTCTTTAACTGCCCATTTAGTTTGTGTGTCATCACTTACTGACATTACTGTCATATTTGGTATTGTTCTCATTAAAGATATGTCTTCTATCATTTGATGTGTTGCCCCATCTTCTCCTACTGTTATTCCTGCATGTGTTGCACATATTTTTACATTTAAATTTGGATAACATATACTGTTTCTTATTTGATCATATGCTCTTCCTGCTGCAAACATGGCAAATGTACTAGCATATGGGATTTTTCCGCATGTTGCTAATCCTGCTGCTGTTGACATCATATCTTGTTCTGATATTCCAATATCAAAAAATCTTTCTGGATATTCTTTAGCAAATATACTTGTTTTTGTTGCTCCTGCTAAATCTGCGTCTAATACTACTACTTTTTCATTCTCTTTTCCTAATTCTAATAAAGCTTCTCCATAACTTTGTCTTGTAGCTTTTTTTTCATCTTTCATTTTTATCATCCTTTCTTATGTCTTTGTTTGTGTTGTAGAATTTTTTTACAATTTATTAAAAGTTGCCAAAAATCGGAGTATTACTTGTCCGTTGGCAACTTTTCGATATATTTTTTCTTTTGATTTATTTAATGTTTTTTGCTCCGTCCCCAAAACATTAGTCAAGATATGCTGAGAATAAGAAGTTACCCATATATACTTGGATACATGGTACTAGTACTACTATTACGAAGAATATTAATACAATACCTACTATTACATATACAACTTGTGGTAATGCTTTCATTATTTTGTTCATTATGTTGTCTATGTCTATTTGCATGTATTCTACTAGTTTTTCCATCATTTCTGTTAAGTCTGTTCTCATTCCTATTTTTAACATTTCTGTTATCATTGGTTTACATAGTCCTGATTTTTCAAATGGTTCTATCCACGATGCACCTATAACTATGTTGTTTATTGATGTTTCTATTAATGATCTCATTACATAATTTTTTATTACGTTTTTACTTACTTCTAATGATTCTTGAATTCTCATTCCATTTTGCAAATTTAATAACATTGCTTTCATTAATCTTGAAAAGTCTAGTGCAAATACGAGTTCTCCAAATATTGGTGCTTTGTATTTAAAATAGTCAAAATTATATTTTCCTTTTGGAGTTCTTATATATAATACAATTGCTGTTACTGCCCCCACTATTACTAGTACTGGGATATACCAATACTGTATTAGCCCATTCATAAAGTTTTGGAACCATAATGTCATTGCTGGTAATGAGTCTTTTGAACCTAATTCTTGATATACATTTTGTATTGCTGGAATTGCAACAATTGTTCCTACTACTAGCATAACTATTAATAACACAAATTGTATTATGTTTGGTATTAATATGCTTTTTAGTTTTCTGTTTATTGCATTTGTATCATCCAAATATTTTACGGCTTGTTCTAATGAATTTGTTAATGATCCTGATAATTCTCCAACTTTTATCATATTTATATATATATATGGAAATACATCTGAATAGTACTCCATTGTGGTATACATGTTTTCTCCTGCTTCTACTCCAGCTAATATATCTTCTAGTATTTGTTGGAATATAAAGTTTTCTGTGCTGTCTATTATTGTTTTTAATGCATGTATATTATTAAAGTTTGCCTTTTTTAATAAATAAAAGTTTTGTGTAAATACTACTAAATCTCTTGGCGTGATCTTTCTGTTTTGGGCAAGATACATTTTTATTCTTTCTTTTGCACTTGGTCCTTTATCTTTTACTATTTCAGTTGTATTTATTGTTTTCATAAAATCATCCATATAGCTTACATTTTTCTTTTTCTTTATTGCTTGTTTCTTTTTTGCATATGGCATTTTACTTATTGCAATTGGCAACATTTCATTACTTTTTAATATTTTGTAAAGACTTTGTTTGGTTTGTGCTTCTACTTTATTTCTGACTATTAAACCATCTTTTGTCATAGCTTTATATGTGTATATAGGCATTTTGTTTTTTACCTCCTTTCACTACTTTCCTTGCCTTATTTTTAATTGCATTATTGTTCTGTTTAATGTTTCTATATTTTTTTCTTCTATTTGTGCTTTTGCTTGATCTAATGTTATTTTGTCATTAACAAATGCTTCTGCTAATGAATTTATTAATCCTATACTTCCTTTTTCAAGATTACTTTGTATTGCATCTTCTATTTCAGAAACACTTATTTTTTCTTTTCTAATTATTCCTGCTACTATGTTGTCTACTACCATTACTTCTGGAATTAATACTAATTTTCCGTCTTTTCCTTTTAATAACCTTTGTGATACAACTAATTTTAATAGTGCTGATAGTAAATATTTTATACTTGCTTGGTCTCTTACTTCATAGAAGTTTATCATTCTGTCTATTGTTTCTGCACATGATTTAGTGTGTAATGTTCCTATTACTAAATGCCCTGATTCTGCCATTTCTATTGCTGCTTCCATTGTTATTTTATCTCTAATTTCTCCTATTACAAGTATATCGCAGTCTTCTCTTAAAGAGTTTTTTACACCATCACTAAATGTTAATGTGTCTTGTCCTCTTCCTACTTCTTTTTGTACTATTAATGATTTTTTTGAATGATGTCTAAATTCTACTGGGTTTTCCAATGTCATTATTTTTCTGTTTTGTGTCTCATTTATATCATTTATTAAAGCATTTAATGTTGTTGTTTTTCCTGAGTTTGTTTTTCCTGTAACTAACATTAGTCCTTGTGGTTGTCTTGTCATTCTTCTTACTATATCTGGTACTCCTAATTCTTCAAATGTTGGTAATTCATTTTTTATAAGTCTTAATGTGTATACTGGAATGTCAAATGAATTAGATATATTTACCCTAAAACGTACATTTTTAAATTCATATGATGTATCTAATTTTCTTGTATCTCTAAAAACTGTATCTTTATCTAAATTTCCCATTACTAGGTAATCATATATTTCGTTCATATCATCTGGTGTTAAAACATCCATTTCATCTATTGGAATAAGTTCTCTTGCTATTCTTAGAATTGGTTTATTGCCACAAATTAAATGTACATCTGATGCATCTTTTTCTATTACCAATTCTAATATTTTATCCATATTTACCATAAATTTTTCCCTTCCTCTCTATTAATACATTAGTATTTTGTTGTTTAACTCTTCTAATGTAGTTATTCCTTTTAAAACTTTATTAATTCCATCTATTGCTAATGGTCTATATCCTTCTTCTAATGCTTTTTTTCTAATTTCCATGCTTGATGCACCATGGACGATTAATTCTTTTATTTCATCTGTTATATCTAATATTTCAAAAATACCTATTCTGTTATAATATCCTGTATTGTTGCAATAGTCACAACCTATTGCGTCATAAGTAGTTAAGCCGTCAAAATTAACTTTTTTGCCATATTTTTCCATTATTTTTGTTATTATTTCTTTTTCTTTTTCATTAAATTGTCTTTCTCGTTTGCATTTTGGACATAATTTTCTAACTAACCTTTGTGAAACTGATGTTGCTAAAATGCTTCCTATATCATAGTCTGATACTCCTATTTTTCTTAAACGGTTTATAACTTCTATACTATCTATTGTATGGATTGTTGATAATACATAATGTCCTGTTTGTCCCGCTTGTACTGCTATTTCTGCTGTTTCAATGTCACGAATTTCACCTACAAGAATTATGTCTGGGTCTTGTCTTAATACAGTTCTTAACGAACCTGGAAATGTCGCTTTTGGTCCTATTTCTATTTGATTTAGTCCTGGTATACGTATTTCTACTGGGTCTTCAATTGTTGTTATATTTATTTCTGGTCTATTTAAGTAATCTATTAAACTATATAATGTCGTTGTTTTACCTTCTCCAGTTGGTGCTGCTATGATTGTTATACTGTTTCTTTTATTAAAACTTTTTCTTACACTTTCGTCATCACCTGGATATCCTAATTCAAAAATACTTCTTACATCTGCATTTTTCTTTAATAGTCTTAACACGAATTTTTCGCCATGAATATTTGGTTGTGAAGATACACGTATATTGTAATCATCATATAATAATATTCTTCCATCTTGTGCTTCTTGTTTTTCTTGATGCATATTAGAAATTGCTTTTAGTCTTCCTATTACTTGTGATTGTTTGTCTTTTTTTATCAATGCTGCTGTGTATAATTCTCCATCTATACGATATCTTACTCTTATATCATTTTCTTGTGGTTCAATGTGTATGTCACTTGCACGTCTTTCAATTCCTGTTTTTATTATACTGTCTACTAATTCTGTAGTTGTAACTGTATTGCTATTTCCTGCTCTAGTTATATCTGCACTTACATTTCCATCTAATGATTTTAATATTTTTTTAATTTGTTGTTCAAATGTAATATATGTGTCCATTATCAATCCTTTATTAAGCATTAATAATCTTACTTCATCCATTTTTTCTTTATTTACTGTATTAGGGAAACATACTTTTATTTTTCCATTTGATATATCAAATGGAACTGCTTCGTCCTTTTTGGCTATATCTGTTGATATATATTCATTTATATTTACATTTATCATGTTATTTAATAGCAAAATTCCTTTAACGCCTAATATATCTCCAATTGCTTGTATTAAAACATTTGGGTCACAAACATTTAATTCATATAAAATATCTCCTAATTTCATATTTGGATTTTTTCTTTGATAATCTAATGCTGCTTCTATGTCTCCTTCTTTAACTATTCCTCTTTTTACTAATTCAACACCTATTGGTTGTTTTCTACGAATTTCCATTTTTGTGTAGACACTCCTTTCCATGTGACTAAAAAATATCATCTGTATAAATAATCTTTTATTATATATAAAATACAAGTGCATTTTCTCCTGTTTTGTCAAAATTGCCTGATTTAAATTCTACTGTAATTTTGTTTTTTATATCATTATACTTTTCTATTTTGAATGTGCAGTTGTCAATATTTTCACAAATTTTTGTGTTGTTTCTATATATTGCATTATTGTTTAGAGAAAATTTATATATATTTCCATTTTTAAATTTTATATATTGTATTGCTTCTCCTTGTTCACTGTTTATTGTTCCTGCATATATTGCTTTGTTATCTTCTTGTTCTATATCTTGTGCAAAGTAACTTACAAATTCAGTATATTTTTTACTATACATGTTTTTTTCATTAATTGTATGAATTTTATTATAAAAATTAGTTGTTATTACAGAAAAAACAGCTACAACAATTGTAATTGCAATTACATATATAATTACAGAAGATGTTGTTATTCCATTTTCTTTTTTCATTTTAATCCTCCTTTACCTTTACGGTAGAAAGAACTACTTCTTTATTTTTATTTTGATCTTTAAAAGAAATTTGTACAGTTACTTTTTTTAATATTTCTGATATTTTTCCATCTTTTCCTTCTAATTCAGAGTAATCTTGTACAGTTATTGTTCTATAATATGGTGTACTATTTCCTTGATTATCTTTTATATATCCATCTTCTAATTCTGTAATTCCCTGTATTTTGTTTGTTCCTTTTTTAGGTAAAATGCTAAATTCTTGAGATTTTATATTTTCTATTGTTTCTATGGCATAATACATTGCCTCTGTTTCTCTACTTAATTTTGTAGAGTTTTTTTGTATTGTTGTGAATATTGTTAAAATTACTGCTAAAAATATAGAAATTAAAATTACTGCTAATGTTATATCTATACCTGTAATTCCTTTTTCTTCTTTAATTTTCATAATTTATCCTTTCTAATGCATAATGTGTTTATAATATATAATAATTACATATTAATATAAATACGAAAATTACCATATTAGAAATTCCTAACATATAACCTATTTGTTCTTTTTCCATATAATTTTCTTTTTTTAATTTTTTTCTGTTTTTAATTTTTTTTACAATTGTATCTATTGCCATTGCAATTAGTACAATTATTATGCTTTCATATGCCACATATTCTCCTGTTAATATTGCCATTATTATTACTGTTAGTGTTATTCCAAATATGTATTTATTTTTTGCATATTTTTTTAATGTTATATTATCGACTAGTAATATTATCGTATATGCTACTAGATATATAATATATCTATAGATACTAGTTTTTTCTATTATATATAGATATATCATATATAAAATAGAAAGGATAATACCATATGCTAATACACTTCTGTTTATTTCTCTTCTTTCTTTGTCTATTCCTGCCATTAATACTACAAATGTAAAGTATAACGCAAAAAATGCATAGTCCAATATTTTTATTATTGTTAAATTTTCTATATTAAAATTCATAAAAATTGCGACTATTAAAAATATAATTCCTGACATTAGTTCTAGAATAAAATATCTTGGTCTTATTTTCTCTTTACAATATCGACATTTTCCTCCTAAAAATATATAACTCCATACTGGGATTAAATCTAAAAATCCTAGTTTGTGTTCACACTTTGGGCAATATGAATGTGTGTGTGTTATATCTTGTCTTTTTGGAATTCTATAGACTGCTAAAGTGTAAAAACTACCAAAAACAGTTCCAATTATAAATATTGCTATATAAAATATAATGTCCATTGGTTTCTCCTTTTTATTTTTATAAATTTAGGCATATACAATATTCGTATATGCCTAATACATAATAGTTTTATTATTTATTATTTTTCTAATGAATCTCCTGTCCAAGATAAAGCTCCCTCTGTTGTTATTGTACAAGTTAAAGTTGCTCCTGTTGAATCTTTAACATTTGTTTGTATTGTTAAATCTGTTTTTGAGCTTTCACCTTCAGCTAAATATGGTTTTGTCATAGAATTTTTTCTTATAGCTGTTGCGATTTGTGCTCCGACGCTTGCTTCTGTGCTTCCTGATGTTACATATTTTGCATTATAATATTCTGTAATAGCTTCTTGTGCTACTGTATTAAATACATCTTTTGCATTTGCAACATTTGTATTTACCTTTGATTGTTTTGCCCTTGTTAATATTCCGTTATCTCCTGATAATGCCATAATTGTTACGGCTGCTAAAATTAATAAAACTATAATTGTTATTACTAGTGCTACTAGTGTAATACCTTTTTGATTATTTTTCATTTTTTATTCCTCCTAATTTTTTATTTTATTTAACTTTTGTCTTTCCTGGTTGGAAAAATTTTTTTGTTTGTTTTTCTTTCCCCCTTTTCATCTATTTTGTATATTTGCTTATACTTTTTCATGAGTATAATGTTAATAACATTTTTATTTTATTCCTTTGTCTGGATAATAGTTTGTGCTATTACTATTACTAGTACTATTATTTTTTTCTGTATTTGTTGTATTTTCTGTGTTTACTTTACTTCCTGAATTTGTTGTATTTGTATTACCAGTTGTGTTTGTTTGTGTTGTATTACCTGCTTCTGTTGTAGTAACTGCTGAAAATGGGTTTTTTCTTCCTGCCTTATAGTCTTTCCCCTTTTTATAATTTTTCAAGTCTGTTGATGTTACTTCATATGATAATATAACCTCATCACTGTCTTGAGCAGTTTTTTCTTCTAGTGCTTGTCTTGTTTCTTCTGTTGCTGTATATGTTACTGCTTCTGGAACAACTTTGTTCATTGGTACATATTCATATAACAATACGCCTAATAGTAAAATTATTGCAAGTGTTAATAGTAATATAATAATAATTTCTTTCAAAACATTTTTTGCCATACTAAACTTCCTTTCTATCTACCACTTGTTGTATTTGTAGTATTAGTGGTTGCATTTGTAGTACTTGTTGCGTTTGCTGTTGTATTTGTAGAGCTTGTTGTGTTTGTTGTATCTGTCGTATTGTTTGTGTCTGTTGTATTATTCGCTCCATTATTTGTGTTAGTTGTTACTGTACTTGTTGAGATTCCTTCTATAGCAATATCTTTTGTTACAAATGTTGCTTTTACTGATTCGCCATTGTTTATTGGCTCCATTTCAAAATTTTCTATTTTAAAATTTAATTCAGAATCATCTTCGAGGTCTGATATATAAAGTGAAACTCCTACATAACTTCCTTGTACTGTAAAATTAATGTCGTAATATTTAAATGTTTCTGTACTTGCAGGTGTTAAGCTTCCATTTTTTAATTCAAACCTTGCATCTAATCCTTCGTCTGTTGCTAATGTTCCTATTTTTGTCCATAACTTATCTACTGTGTATTTTTGTTTTTGTAGAGATGCTGCGACTTCACTGTCTGTGCTAACAGATACCATGTCTTCATATGATTGCTTTTCGCTTTTCATTGCTTTTACATCTGCATTTATAGTACTTATTTTATTAGTGTACTCTGTACTTGCTAAAGTTGTTGCTTCATTTAATTTTTTTTCTAAATTTGCATTTTCTTCTTTTATTCCTTGAATTCCCAGAATTTCTATTTTCCCAACATTTATTCCTTTTAATGCTGTAATTAATGTTAAAATGCAAGTTAAAATAATCATAATACTTATTAATAATTTTTTCATGGTAAATCACCTTCTATCTTTACTGTAATTACATCATTATTTTTTTGTCCTGATGTAGATATGACATTTGTTAAAATTACTTCTGTTTTTATACTTCCTATTAAGAATGCAATTTGCTCATACTTTGGTGATTCTACAGTTATTTCAACATGACTTATGTTTGTGTTTTGTATAGATTTTATTTGTACGTCATTAGGTATTACATTCATTAATTGATTTAATAATGTTGGAATAGATCCTTTTACTTTATTTTTTTCTTCTATTCTTTTATTTAATGCGTCTAGGTTTGATATTTTGGTTGTGTAATCATTTTTTATTTGTTTTACTGAATTGTCATCATTATCTATTAATGAGATCTGTTGTTTTGTATTTGAAATTGAGCTATCTGCTTCTGCACTTTTTTTATTGAATTGATTTTTTAAAAGCATTGAGAATCCACTATATACAACAAATAAAATTATTATTGCCGCCATTATATTTAGCAAGGTTTTTTCTGTTTGGTCTAGTGGCTCTTTTAAATCATTTGTAAATAGTCCACTTGCCAATTTCTTATCTTTTGGTTTGTCGTTCTTGCTATTTATATCTAATGTGAAAAATGCTTTTATTTTTTCAGCTGTTGTGCTTGTCTTAAAATTCATTTCTTGTATGCCTTCGCCTAATCCCATTAATGCCACTGCTATTGCTGAATTTACTTCTATATAATCTTTTATATTAATTTCTGGTGTTATTTGAATAAATTCTGGTTTAAGTATTTCGCACTTTACATTTGTTAAATATTCTTGAAAATATAAGTCTATATTATTTATTAATGCTGCTGTTCCTGTTAAATACACTTTTTCTATTTTGTCTGTATTTTCGTTTATTACTTTTTGTACTTGTCCTACAATTGGATATAAAACAGGCATTATTTCTTCTAAATATCCAGTCTGTTCTTCTGTTAATTCTTTTCCTTCTGAAGTATATATTGTTGTTTCTTTACATACTTCATAAGCTTTTGGATAAGAATTTTCTTTTAAATTTATATTGTCTAAAAAGTCTTTGCTTCCTTGGTCTAATGTTTTTATATCATAGATTTTTTGATCAAGAATTGTTGTTATTGTTGTGTTTTCTTCTATATTAACAATAAGTGAATTTTGTTTTGCTGCTTCTGTTCCTAGTAATGTTGTTATTGCTATCGGTAATGGATATGCGCCTGTTAGCTTATAGTTTTGCAATAATTGTATTTGTTTGTTTAATTCTATTTTGTTTTCTGTTACAAATATAACTCTTAAGCTTTGCTCTTTTTCTTTGCTTTGTACTGCTGCATATCTTGTTTCAAAAACATTTGGATTATACCCTTTGTCTGAGCAGTATGATTCAAATTCAGTTTTTATTGCTTTGTCTAAGTCGTTTTTGCTTAGCATTGAGAACATGTTAAAATATTGATATGTCTCTTCTGACAAATTTATACATATTGGTATTTTGTAGCTATATGTTTCTTCTATTATTTGTTTTACGCCTTCTTCAACCTTGTCGTAAAATTTTATACCAAAAGTCTCTACTTTTTTTGCGTCTTTTTCTTTTGAAACTTTAGCATATTTTATTAAATTATTTTCTATATACAAACCTAAACAACTTGCCATTTTTTGCTCCTTATCTTTTTTATATTTATATCTTTTGCTTTATTTTCTAAAAAATACTGTTTTTATTTACAAATTCAAGAAAAATATTCTATATAATTTCTCTTTTATTTTATCTTTTTTTAGTAAAAAGTCAATATATTTCATATAATTGTAATATAACTGTAATATACTTGTAATATTACTTTTTTATTAGTTTTGCTATAAAAAATCCATCTTGTTTTTCTGTTGGTTCTATAGTGTGTTCTTCACAAATATACGTTGGATTTTCTTTTAAAAATTCTTTTATTACTATATCGTTTTCTTTTCTTAGAATACTGCAAGTTGAATACACAATTGTTCCTTTTTCTTTTAAATATTTACTACAATTTTCTAAAATTTGTTTTTGAATTTTTGAAATTATTTTTAAATCTTTTTCTTCTCTATGCCATTTTATGTCTGGCTTTCTTTTTATTACTCCAATTC
>OLVW01002991.1_pt1 | contig 11305 bp, 8 predicted proteins | sample 1673301 | NCBI WGS metagenome assembly OLVW01 (sample SAMEA3178941, study PRJEB25190) | human gut metagenome
AAAGAAAAATAAAAAAAGGATTAGGACCACTTAAGTGGTAGCCTGAGAAGGAAATTCGGTTAGCAAACCGTTCAGTAGGGCTTAAGCCCAGAAGTGCCAGTACAAAAGCTTTCTAGGCTAAGAGCAAACCACCCGTTTTACGGGTGGTTATGATTTGCAAAAAAATAGAACTAAATGCTACCACACATCTAGTTCGTGCTATTCAAATGACCTCTATTGAATAACTTAAGTTAAATATAGTATACTACTTTTTCTAGTATATGTCAAATGATTTGGGGATATTCACGAAATTAATTTTTATAATAAATTTATTATTTATCTAAAATTATTGCGAAAAAAATTGAATTATGATAAGATAAATGTAGGAAATTGTATAAAAAAGTGGAGTAATATATGGAAGATAATTTATTTGATATAAATAATTTTAATATAATACAAGATGATGAATATTATTATTTCTTTAGAGCACTAAATATGGCAGACAATAGCGATATTGAACAACAAATAACAGTGTATGCAAATGGAAAAATAGAAAGAATAAGAACAGATAGAGAAAGATTTGATGGCGAAACTAAATACACAGAAGATTCTGAGATTTCATTAGAAGAAATATATGACCATATAAAAATGCATTATAGAAAAGATACAAATTGTATATCACTTACAAGTAATGCTAATATTGCAGTAAATTATGGAAGAGGCTCATATAAAGATAGATATATTATGATAAAAATTCCTAAAAAGGAATTTGGAGAAAAAACTGTAGCTGCTGGACAATATATGCTTAGAGAACTTTATTCTAGAATAACACAAGCTATAGAAAATTTACTTGAAGAAAAGAAAAAAGAAATTTTAGACTTTTTTGCTCAAATAGAAGATGCTAAAGAAAATAAAAGTTTACAAGATATAATTGCTCAAAGGTATACTGCCAAAAGTGGAGAGTTAAATCCAAAAAAAGCACATTTAAGAAAAGGAATAACATATAGTTCACCAAAGGCAAGAATTAGTAGTTATCAATCATTAGATGAAGAACAATTATTAGAAGTAAATAAAGTATATGCTAAACTTGCAATACTAGAAAATGAACACATACTGGAACATGTAATTCCACATTCTTCAAATTCAAAATTAAGAGAAACAATAGGAAATGCTTTTTCATCTGCTGAAGTAATTCACTATGGAGATATAAAACAAGAATATGTATTAGAAATTCCTAAAGAAATTGTTGATATATTTGCATTAATTCAACAAGTAAATGGTATTGATAAAAATAGAGTAGAAGAATTAAAACAAGCACTAATAATAGCGGTACAAAGTGGAAAAGAAATTCCTCAAATACCAGAAATAGATTCACAAGTAAAAAATAATATTTCAATAGAAGAAATGTATGAACTAACAGAAGGAAAAGTAGAATATGGAAAAGCGAATTCTATTGTAAGAAATATGTTTTATTTGAGTAAATCAAGACAAAATGCAATAGCACTTTCAAATGCTTTGAGTGAAATATTAGGAAACGATTCAAGGTTTGAAGATATAATACAACACATAAGAGAAAATGGATTTAGAGTAGAACCAGAAATAATATCAAGGAAAAGTGGAAAAGGTGTAAAATTAAGTGAATCTGTAAATCTGAATTTACAAAAAGAAGAGCAATCTTTATCAGATGAAATAAGAAAATTATCACCTGAAGAATTAGAGATGGTTTTGCAAAATGGTGGGCTTTACAATGTTCAAGATATTATAACAACAACATTTAGTAATATAAGAGAAAATGAAAAGATAGATAAATCAAGATATTATGCAGAAGCAATAATTGCTCAATATAATTGGCAAGATATAGGAATAGAAGAATTTAAAGTTTCAGAAAGAAATGAATTGATAAAAAGACTTCAAGAAAGAAATTGTGTAGAAATATATGAAAGATTACAACAATTTGGAATTGAAGAAAGCCAAATACCAACAATATTATTAAATATTGCAACAAGAGAGGGGTTTTATGAGCAATATGTTCAAGGCAATTTAGAACAACTATTAAATACAACACAAGATGTTTTACAAAATAATATCAATATAGAGGTTGTTGAAAGATTTTTAGGCTATTATGATATAGAAAATACAGGAATACGATTAAAAGATTATCAACAAAGAGCTTATGACAATATAAACAAAATATTTGAAGACAAGAAATTTGCACAAGTGATACTTCCAACAGGTGCAGGAAAAAGCTTTGTAGCTTTAGCGCAAATGCAAAAGTATGCTCAAGAGCACCCAAATGAAAAAATGCTATATTTAGCACCACAAGATGAAATATTAAATCAAATAAAAAGTTATATAGTAAAATATGTGCATGGAAAACAAGGAACAGTTGGAAAAACAGAAGATGAAATAATTGCAGAAATATTTCCGAATATAACATTTGAAACATATTCAGGTCTACTTGCTAAAAGAGGTCAAGAAGTAGTAAAAGACCAATATGGAATGATAGTATTAGACGAATTACATAGAACAGGTGCAAAAGAATGGGAAGGAAAAATTGACAAATTACTTGAAAATCAAACAGATGATGTAAAAGTACTTGGTATAACAGCAACACCAACAAGAGATGTTGATGGAAGAGATATGGCAAATGAAACAGCGAAAAAACTTGGATATACAGATGAAGAGATTAAGCAAAGAAAACATTTAGCATCAAATATGACCTTGGAAAATGCAATAAGAATGGGATATGTAGTAAATCCGAAACTTGTTTATTGTAAATATGATTTAATTTCATCAGGTAAAATGGATGAATTAAGAGCAAAAATTGATAGTATAGAAGATGAAAGTAAAAGAGCAGAAGAATTACAACAATATAATGAGTTAAGACAGAAATTAAATAAAGAAATAGATTCTGAAATTGGAGAAAAAGCGAGAAAAAAACTAGAAGAAGATGCTAGGAAAAATCTTGATAGTGGAATTGGAAAAGAAGAAATATTAAGACAAAATGTAAAAAAAGGTGGAAAATATATAGTATTTATTCCTGTATCAGATCAAGGTGATATAGAAGATGAAAATGGAAATAGAATTGGTACAAAAACTGGAGAGGATAAGATAAAGGCATATCAAGATTATTTGAATAAAATGTTTGAAGGGACAGATATTGTACCACAATTACATTCATTACTTGGAAGTTATAGTAAAGATAAAAATAAAGAAGAATTAGAAGCATTTGAATCAGATAATTCAGAAAAAACAAAGTTTATGGTCGTAATGAATAAAGCAAATGAAGGATTACATATTGATGGAGTTGATGGAATTATATGGTTTAGAGCATTAGATGAAAACTCAAGGATATTATATTTACAACAGCTTGGACGTGCAATATACGCATTAGATGAAGATAACCCTTTACCAGATAATAAAAGACCAGTTGTTATAGATTTAGCAAATAATTCATTAACAGTAAAAGTAGAAAAAGAATTTGAAAATGCAGAACCAATAGATGATTTAGAGGCTCTAACAATTGTAATAGAATGGATTGAACAACATGATGGAATGTTACCAGATAGCAACAGTTCTAACAAACAAGAACAACATTACTATGCTATTTTAAGAAGAATTCAAAACAAATATAGTAAGTATTTAGATGGATTTGATAATTTTGAGGACTTGACAGAAGAAGATAAATCAAGAATACAAGAAATTATTGACTTAGCTACTGGAATTGATTTATGGAATATTGAACTACCTCCTATTCCTAAAAGTAGGGGAAATAATAAAGAAATAAATCCATTTGAAATTACAGGAGTTTTAAAAGATTATTTAGAAATGGAAACTCATGTAAGCACTCAACTGTTATCTGTTCAAATATTTATAGATAAATTGGTTAAATTACAGAGCATAGGAGTAGATGTTTCCAAACTAGTAACTACGGATACAATACAAACTTTAGCAAAGAAATCTGGTGTGAATAATGAAAAAATTATAGAAATAAATTTACAACTAGATGACAAAATAGGAAACACAAAAAATAATATTGCTAGTGCATACAGAGGGAATGGAGATTATACTAAACCTACAGAAGAACAAGTAAAAAAACTGTTAGAATTAGGTATTAGCTTAGAAATTAGAGATCCAAATCAAGAACTGATAGATATTTTGGAAACATTACAAAGGCTTGGAATTGATATTTCTAAAATTAGTGTAAAAGATACAATAAAAACGTTAGCTGAAAAATCTGGAGTAAATGAGGATGAAATAAGAAAATCAAAAATAGACCCCAATATTAGAATAGGAGGAAAATTGAGTCATGTGTCTCAAAGATACAGAGGTACTGCGAAAGGTAATCCTCCAACAAAAGAACAAATTGATAGATTATTACAGTTTGGTATAAGTTTAGAAAAGAAAGATAGAAATGCCACACAGGAATTAATTGAAATGTTAGAACAATTACAAACCATAGGGGTAGATGTTTCAAAACTTCAATATAATGATACAATAGAGACTTTGGCACAGAGGTCTGCAATTAATTTACAAGCAGTAAAAAACATAGGACTAAATCCAAATATAAAGATAGGAAATAAAAAAAGTATTGTAGCAAAACTTTTTAGAGGACAGGCAAAAGGAAATAAGCCAACCAAACAACAGTTAGATAAGTTGACTGAATTTGGTATATTTTTAGAAAAAAAAGAAAGAAATAGAATAGAAGATTTTATAGAAACTTTAGAACAGTTACAAGAAATAGGTGTAGATGTTTTTAAAATTCAATGGAATGATACGATTAAATCTTTAGCTCAAAAGTCGGGAATAAGTGAAATTGAAATTAGAAAATTAAATTTAAATCCAGATGAAAAAATAGGACAAACGAAGAATAATATATCAAGTGCATACAGAGGGAATGTAAGTGGTCAAAATCCAACAGAAGAACAATTGCAAAGATTATTAACGCTGGGAATAAGTCTTGATAAAAAAGACGGTGTAGTAGAAGAATTTATAAAAAAACTGGAACAATTGCAGGAAATAGGAGTAGATGTTTCAAGGCTAGCAAGTAAAGACACAATTCAGACATTGGCAAAAAAATCTGGTATAAGTGAGGAAGCATTGAGAGAAATAAGATTAAACCCAGATGAGAAGATATGTAATACAAGAGAGCATATTGCTAAGCTTTACAGAGGTTCAAAAAAAGGCGGTTCAATTACAGAAAAACAAATAAATAGATTATTACAACTAGGAATAAGTCTAGAAAAAAAAGATAGAAATGCACCACAGGAATTAATTGAAACATTAGAACAATTGCAAGAAATAGGAGTAGATGTTTCAAGGCTAGCAAGTAAAGACACAATTCAGACATTGGCAGAAAAATCAGGAATAGGAATAGATGATTTAATAAAATTTAATTTAGACCCAAAAGAAAATATAGGAAGTAAAAAAACATCAATAGGCAGAGTAATAAGAGGAAAAGAAAAAGGGAATATTCCGACAGAAGAACAATTTAAAAGACTTTTAGAATTAGGCATTAGTTTTGAAAACAAAGGAAAACTACAACAAGCTAAACAAAATCGAGATGTAGCAATAGAAAGAAATAACAAAGCAAAAGAATTAGAGGGTCAGGTATCAGAAGAACTAAAGAAAAGAGGTAAAAATTATGATGAACAATAAATTAATGCCATATAAAGAAAATATCTTTACTAAAATATCAAACTTTTTCAAAAAATTATTTTTTAGAAAAAATAAAGATATTTCAAAATCTATTGATGAAACACTCATTTATAATAAACAATGTAAAGAAAATTTTATTGATAATATACTAATAAAAGAAGATGAAGAAGAAAAAAGATTAAAAACTATTCAATTGCAATATGATAATGGTGAAATAGATGAAGAAGACATTTCAGATGAAGACATGGACAAAATTATAGATATGTACGAAAAAGAAACAGAAAAATTAAATGCAGATACTGAAATAAGAAAAAATCATATTGCTCAAATGTTAAAAGAATTAAAGCAGTATTAAAATTTATTAAAGAAATAATAGCAATCCCACATAATTCAGATTATGTGGGATTATTTTATCTACATCTCAACTTTTTCTTCTTATCCTCTTTAATTAATTCTGCAGCTTTATTTTTAGACTCAATTTCATTCTTATAATTTTCTTTAATTTGGGCATATCTATTAATAATTCTAATACAAGCATTTTTTTGAGCATGAGAAATATCAATCTTTTCAGTTAGTTGATTAATTTCTTTTAAAATATGGCTTTTATCATTTTAATTAACAGATTTATTATAATTTCTCCACAAAATTTCTCTTTGTCCTTTCAAAATAGGAAGTTCTTTTTCTATATTAGTTTTATAATTTTTAACTTCTGCAACTGATTCAAATTTATTTCTAGCAAGAAAGTTCAACTCCTCAAATATCATAGCATTTTTTCTCTTTTGTTTATAATATTCTGTTGTAAGTTCTTGCGTATCAACTTTAGATGGTAATATTTTAAAAGTATATAAATAATGCACATATAATCTATAAAATGAACTTATATTTAAAAGCAATTTATTTAATTTCTTTCCAGTAAATCTTTTTTTGTAATACTTCTTATTAAAATTTGCTACAGGGATTTTTTCTTTTGTAATATAGTAAATTTTATATTTTATACTTTCAACAGAATATTCATCTCCATATATTCTATCTAATCTTATATTTCTAGAATAATATGGAGATTTAAAAGAAAAATATTTTCCACTATCTTTTATGTTTTCATAACCTTTTGCAATTGGATTTAATTTAAAGTCAGAATACCTTTTAGAGTGTTTTATTGCATCATCTATATCATTTATTATCTTTTTCATTTTTTCGTCGCTACGATTAAAATTATCCATTCTTTTTTGTCTATAATTCTTTTCTGTTTCAGCTCTATTAGTTTTTACTATTGATAATGCATATTTTACACATAATCTATCAGACATATCTTTCATAAATGCAATATCTGTATTGCTATTGTGATATTTCTTACCATCTATAAATGAAACCGAATTCAAAACCAGGTGATTATGCACATTTTCTTTATTAACATGTGTACATACTAATATTTGATATTTATCTCCCCATAATTCTTCAGCAAGCTCTTTACCAATTTGATTTGCTTTTTGAGGAGATACTTCCTGACCTTTAAATGATTGTATTATATGAAATCCTAATGTTTTATTTTCTTTATGATAAAATTTTTTAGTAAGTGCCATTTGTTCATAAGCAGATTGAGGTAGGCAATTAACTCCAGATACTAGAATTCCATGTTCTATTTTTTCTCCGTTTTTTGCATAATTAACCACTGCTTGTAAATTATTTTTTTTAGTTCAACTCGTGCAGTATCTATTAACTCACTAAATTCGATTGAATTCATATCATATAATCTAATTTCTTCCATCATTTGTTACCTCATTTCTATACATAAATTAATTCATTTAAAACAATTTCTTCTGCAGATTGTTTAATAGAATTCATCTTGCCACCCCATTCTAATTGATTATTTGCTTTTAATTCTTCTGTAACATTTTCACTTTCTGCCATTTGTTTTATTAAAGTTTCTATCTTGTTTTTACATGTATAGTCAACATCTAATAAATAGCTATTTAATTCATTATTCAATAACATTTCTGTATATTTTGGAATGTTGTGTTTTTTCATATAGTTTAATTTTAATCTTCCGTATTTTCCAATATTACCAGTTCTTCTTGGCTTTGGTAGTGTTAAATTTGGTATATAATAATCTCCAACTCTTATATATTCAATTTTTGTTTTTTCATCTATAAATCTATCTTTTAATTCCATATTCAAAATCTCCGTTTCTAATTAAATTTATTTGCATATAGGCAGTTAAAATCTTCAATTCCATTTCGTTTTTTATATTCTTCAATATTTCCGAATGTGCTAGATTTACAACGATTAGATTTTTTACTATAACCGTATATTATTTTTATTTATATTATTATAGTTATTATGGGGTGTCGATTTCGTACAGTCAGGAGAGTTGATTTCATTCTTTCCTGAGTGTTGATTTTGTACATCCCTAAATTTTATTATTTTTTCATCTTCAATCATTCCTATGGTTTTTCCAACATAAATAATATTGGGTAAATTTTTGCCTTGCTTTTTTTCTTGTATTAAGTTACAATCTTTAAGTAAGTTAAGTGCAGTATCTAATGCTGAACGTTTGAGATGAAGTTTTTCTTGAATTTCATCTCTTTTAAATATTACATACATATTTCCTTTATCATCATAGAATTTGACTTTTGAATTTTTATCTATTTGTTTAAAGGATAAATCTAGCCTATCGGCTAAAACAGAAGACAATAACATTGCATTAGGATTGAGAATTTTATATTCTTCTCGTTCTAATAATTCTCTTGGAAATTGGATAAAGCTACTAAATTGTAGTTTGTCCGATTTTTTAAATGGGGTAAATTCATACATTTTTGACCTCCTCTCATTTGGAATTTTCTAAATTTGTTCTAGAAATTTTCTAGAAAATATCCGTAAATGCTTGATATGACAAGATTTCTTTCTTTGTTAATTTTTTAGAAATATTTTTCTTGGCTCATTTTCTGTTCTAGAACTTTTTTCTAGAACAAAATTTGAGGATTGAGAGTGATTTTAAAAGACTGTAAACGGTAAAAACACGTTATCTCAATTTCTTGAAATAACGTGTTTTCAACACTTTTGATATAATTTTCGTCCTTCTGTAGTCTCCTACAGATTTTACATTTTATGGTCGAGGTGACAGGGATCGAACCTGCGACCTCATGGTCCCAAACCACGCGCGCTACCAACTGCGCTACACCTCGAAATCAAATTAAATAATCAACGCTTATATATAATAGCACATATTTTTACAATTTGCAATAGATTTAAGCAAAAAAATGCCAAAAAATTTTAAGAAAAATTTTAAAGACGTTACAGATTATGGACTGTGAATAGCAACCTAAGACCGTGAAATACAACTTTTAAAACCATGAAATGTAAAAAACACAATTCACAAAATATGCGAACTGTGTTTTAAATATATAAAATTTAACGAAAGCCACCGCCGCCTCCGCCACCACCGAAGGAACCACCGCCTCCGCCGCCAGAAGAGAAACCGCCACCCCCAGAAGAATAACTTGAAGCTCTATACATACCATTTTGAGCAGCAGAATAACCATGAGACATACAATGATTAACAAAAGAAATATTATCATAATCATTAAAATGAGACTGTTCAATAATATCAGGATAAACATCCTTAAAGTTTTTAGCAACCTCTTTCGCAATACCCATTAACTGAGCAAAAATCAAATAATCCTCAAACAAATTAACCTCAATAGGTTCTCTACTAGCAATAAGAGAATACTCTTTCAAAAACTTTTTAAGACCAGCAAGTTCCAAAGCCTCTTGTTTCAAAGCAGGAGTAGCCTCATGTGTAGTAACAATATAGAATTTCAAATACTTAGTATCAACAACATTAATCAACCCCTCACTTTCAAGTTTATAACGTTCATCATCCATAACATTTTTGAACCAGCCAAAAATCATATCATAATTAGAATCACACCAGTTTTCAAACTCCTTCTTCTCCAAAACACCATTGCCACTAGCATCAGAAATCATCTTAAATAAACGTTGTTCAGTTTCATCAGTAATACTATCAAATTTACCTCTTTTTATAACTATAACATCACTATCTCTCTTAACCAAAGAACTAACTGACCTTTTTTCAATAGTGATAAGAGAATCTTTAAGCCATTTTAAAAGCAAAGCACCCAAAATATCAGTTCTATTCTTTAATAACTTGTATGAATAACCAATATAATAAGCCCTAAAAATATCACCATTACAAGGAATATCTCTAAAATACTCTATTTCACGATTCGAAATAGCGGAATCCTTCTTTATAGTTAATTTACTTTCTCCTTCTGACCTCATTACACCAAGAATTGTAAACAAAACAGTAAAAAATAAAGCAACCAAAAGTCCAATAATTGATAAAGAACCAACAAATCTATCACCAAAATCACTTCCACTTTTTTTAGCATATTTCTTAGCACCCTTTTCCGCCATATTAAAATAATGCTCAAAATCATGTTTCAAAGAATTAGAACTACGGAAAGTACCTTGTGGAAACTTAACCAAAATAGTCATATATTCATTAGTATCCAAACGCCCAGCAGACTGCATCTCAATGTAGCCATCATAAACATAAGCAGTACCACCATAATTACCATAGCCCCAAACATCAACTGAATCTTCAATATCAAAATTAGAATGAATCTTAATATAAACACTTCCAATAGGATTTGAAAAATCTTTAGGAATAAGAGTCCAATATATCATTTGTGAATCTGTTAAGTTAGCAACAAAATCAGTAATATTATACTTTACAGTATATGTATGACTACCATATTCGCTTATACCCCAACATAATTCAACACCATTTGAAACCTTATTTATACCACATTTATAAGCCTTATTTTCAAGAGAAGAAGATGTTGACCAACTAGACAAAGTTTGATATGTTGTGTTATTTTCAGATACAGAAAGATTTTTAATTGTTGAATTTCCTAAATTATAATAAGGATGATAAATTTCTGTACCTTGAGTCGCATTACAATCCCAAATTTCAGAAATCGTTGCATCACCGTTACTATTAACATAAATATCCATTGATATTTTATTAATACTATTCGCTTTAACACTTTTTGTTAGACCAAATATTGCAATACTCAGTACAAATATTGAGAATAGCTTTAAAAATTTTTTCATTTTTTGTCCCCCTTTATTTTGGTCAATTATTTCATATTTTTTGCTTTTTCACAATGTTTTTGAAATAATTTGTATAAATTTTTTAAAAGCCCTTGCAAATTATGCTAAAAGTCATTATAATATAACATATGCACCAGTAGCTTAGTTGGATAGAGTGTTCGGCTACGAACCGGAAGGTCGGGGGTTCGAATCCCTCCTGGTGCACCAAACCCCATTCACATGAATGGGGTTTTAAGTTAATTTACCGGTCTAAAACATCAGCTTTTTATATCATTATATACCATCAAAGTTAAATATTGTTTTTCTTGTTCAATATCTTTTCTAATCTTACTGGCTGATATTATATATTTTTCTCTACTTGAATCTACTATAACATTTTCCAAATTCAAATATTTAGCAACATATTTTCCATAATTTTCACTACTATAAAAATGTGTGAATTTTATGTCTTTTATTATACTTGATAAGTATTTCATTAAAGACAATAATAGTTTAGCACACAGCACATGGAATTGCAAATATCATTTGGTAT
>OLVW01003005.1_pt1 | contig 11269 bp, 9 predicted proteins | sample 1673301 | NCBI WGS metagenome assembly OLVW01 (sample SAMEA3178941, study PRJEB25190) | human gut metagenome
CAGCGGCCGATATACCGGCAATGTACATACATCGTTGGTTGCCATCAGGCTCTGCATGGTCTGGCTTGCCACCTGTCCGATACTTTCACCGGTAATAAGTCCCAGGCATCCGTCTTCTTTTGCAAAATGCTCTGCAATCCGCATCATATAACGGCGCATGATGATCGTCAGTTCATCATGTGGGCATTTTTCATAGATATAAAGCTGGATATCGGTAAAGTTGACTACATGCAGCTTGATCGGTCCTGTATATTTGGAAACCTGCTTTGCAAGATCCACTACCTTCTGTTTGGCCCTCTCGCTGGTGTACGGCGGTGCATGGAAATAGGTTGCCTCCAGTCCGACGCCACGTTTGGAGATCATATAACCTGCAACCGGACTGTCGATTCCACCGGAAAGCAGAAGCATCGCGGTTCCATTGGTCCCGATCGGCATACCGCCAGGTCCCGGAATGATCTCGGAATAGATATAAATCTCTTCTCTTACCTCTACATGAAGCAGTACATCCGGGTGGTGTACATCTACCCGGATTTCCGGGAATGCATACAGAATAGCTTCTCCGAGGTCATAATTGATCTCCATTGATTTCTTCGGATAGGTTTTCTTTGCACGACGGGACTCTACCTTAAATGTGATATTCTTATCCGGATAAACCTCATCCATGTATGCGATCACATCTTTTTTCAGTTCTTCAAATCCTTTATCCTCTACGCGGACAACCGGACAGATCCCTACAATTCCGAATACTCTTTTCAGAGCTTCTACCACTTCATCTCCGTCATAATCTCCGTCACAGTCCACATAAACTCTTCCCTGTGCTTTATAAGTATGGAATAATCCATCCAGGTCTTTTAACGAATGCCTGATCTGTCTTACCAGTGCATCCTCGAACATATAACGGTTCTTTCCTTTGATTCCGATTTCTCCATATTTTATCAAATAAGTCTGAAACTTCATTCTTTCCTCCTAATGGCGTGTGTACTTTCTAAGCATCGGTACACAATTATATAATGTTTCCAGCGTATAGTCAATTTCTTCTTCTGTAGTAAATTCTGACATACTGAATCTGAGCGTTGCGTCCAGATATTCTTTTCCGGCTCCGATTCCCTTTAGCACTCCGCTGATCGCCGGATGGTTGGATGCACATGCCGAACCGGATGATACATAAATCCCCTTCTCTTCCAGTGTATGAAGAAGAACCTCACTCCGGATTCCTGCAAATCCCACACTGATGATATGTGGTGCACTTGTTTCATCATAAAGTCCGTGGATCACAGTATGATCGATTTTCTGTACCCCTTCGATAAAGTGCTGTTTCAAGGCACGCATATGTGCCACCTTTTCATCCAGGTCTGTGTAAATCGTCTTTGCTGCCAGCCCGATTCCTGCAATCCCCGGTACATTTTCTGTTCCGGAACGCATGTTTTTCTGCTGCTCGCCTCCGAAAATGATCGGTTTTACTTTTGCTTTTTCATTGATATAGATAAAACCGATTCCCTTCGGTCCATGGATCTTATGTCCGCTTACAGAAAGCATATCGATTCCCATCTTTTTCGGGTAAATCTTATATTTTCCAAATCCCTGTACTGCATCCACATGGAACAGGATATTTTTATTATAAGCCTTTACGATCGCAGATGCTTCTGCAATCGGCTGAACCGATCCCACTTCGTTATTCACATACATGACCGATACCAGGATCGTCTCGTCACAGAGCGCTTCCTTTAACGCATCCAGGCGGATCCGTCCATACTCATCAACCGGAAGATAGGTCACACGATAGCCCTCCTCCTCTTCCAGGTAACGCATGGTATTGAGAATTGCCGGATGTTCAATTGAACTGGTGATCAGATGCTTGCCGGCACGGTGATTGGCACGTGCACCTCCGATCAATGCAAGGTTGTCACTTTCTGTTCCACCGGATGTGAAATAAAGTTCCTTTTCCTGCACCTTCAGAATTTTTGCAAGTGTCTCCTTCGCCTCACGGACATACGCTTCTGCATCCACACCTTTTTTATGCATGGAGGATGGATTGCCGTAATCCTCACACATCACTTTTCCGACTATATCCCGAACACACTCATAGGCTCTCGTTGTTGCTGAATTATCCAGATAAACTTCCATTTTTCTTTGTCTCCCAAACACTTCTTCTCTTTATCTTATGCAGTTCTTTGCCTGCCGGTCTACTGTTCCAGTTCAAACATCAGTACAGCAAGCGTTGCAAGTCCGGCTGTCTCTGTCCGCAGGATCCGCCTGCCCAGGGTGATGACCTTCGCCCCCATACTGACTGCTGCATCAACTTCTTCCGGTTCAAATCCACCCTCTGGTCCGATAAAAATCCCAACAGACTGTCCACTTTTAATCTGGCGGATCACTTCTCTTGTCACTTCCATACCACCTGCAAGTTCATACGGAAGCAACGTCACATCAAGCTCTTCTGCCATTTTCAGTGCTTCTTTATAGGAAAGCGGCATGGTAACTTCCGGGATCCGGCTTCTTCCGGCCTGCTTTGCCGCACTTTCTGCGATGGAATTCCAACGGTCTGCTTTTTTCGCTGCTTTCTTATCATCCAGACGAACAACAGAACGCTTCATCGCTACAGGAATCACCTGATACACGCCAAGCTCCACCGCTTTTTGCACGATCAGCTCCATCTTGTCGCTTTTAGGAAGCCCCTGGAAAAGATACAGCTTTGACGCCGGTTCCGTGTCCGCTTCCATCTCTTCCAGAATATGCAGAACCGCCACATCTTCTTCATAGGCTTCCACCTCGCACAAATAGGTTCTGCTTTCTCCGTCACTGATTTCAGCCTTTTCATGCAGCTTCATCCGGAGCACATTCTTCATATGATTAACATCTCCGCCTTCAATCCGGATCTTATCTCCGGAGATCTGCTGTGGTGTTACAAAAAAATGATGCATCTTTTCTGATCCTCTCTGCCTACGCTTTCGTTTCTTTTCTCGCTGTTACAGATACCCATTCTCCCTGATGATGAACCTCCAGAACCGTGAGACCTGCTGCCTCTACCGCTGCTTTTACCGTCTCCTCCTTGTCTTCGATGATACCACTTGTCACGTAGATACCACCGTCTTTTAACTGGTTCACGATCACCGGTGTCAGCGGCACCAGTACGTCTGCAAGAATATTCGCCACAACGATATCATAGCATCCATAACCAACTTTATCCTGAACCTCCTTATCATCAATGATATTTCCGATCATTACTTCGTATTTATCCTTTGAAATACCGTTGACTTCCATATTTTCATAGGTTGCATCAATCGCACACGGATCCAGGTCTGTTCCTACAGAATACTTTGCACCGAACATCAGCGCCAGCATTCCAAGAATTCCACTTCCGCATCCTACATCCAGAATTTTGGTGTCCTCTGTCACATATTTGCGGAGCTGACGGATGCAGAGCTGTGTGGTCTCATGCATTCCCGTTCCGAATGCAGTTCCCGGATCGATATGCACGATCATCTTGCCTTCATCTTCCGGCTTTACTTCTTCCCAGGACGGAATGATCAGGATATCATCCACATAGAACTGGTGAAAATATTTTTTCCAGTTATTGACCCAGTCCACATCCTCTGTCTGGGATTCTTCTATCGTTCCTTCACCTACTTCCACATAGGCACGCATATCTTCCAGTTCATTTTTCACAGCTTCCAGAAGACTTTCTTTATCTTCATCTTCTTCCAGATAGAAACTGATATATGCGATGCCGTCATTGATTCCTGTCTCCGGAAGGATATCAACAAACATCTGCTCTTTTTCCGCCTGTGTCATCGGAATCTTATCCTCAATCTCGATTCCCTGTACACCAAGGTCCATCAGCATACTACTGACAATGTCTTCTGCCTCGGTTGTTGTCTTTAATCTGAATTTATTCCACTTCATATTGGTTCTCCTTTTATTGTTGTCCAAGCAAATAATCAATAAACTGCTGTGCAGTACGTCCGCTTAATCCACCATGGCTCAATTCCCATTTGTTTGCCTCCAGAAGAAGCTTTTCCTCTTCCATCTCGACACCGTAACGATCTGCAAGCGTGGTGACAATCTTCTGGAATTCTTTTTTATCCGGTTTTCCAAAATAGATGGTCACGCCGAATCTTGCTACCAGCGAAAGTTTCTCCTGTACGGTATCATTGGTGTGCAGTTCTTCATCTCTGTCGGCTTTATCTTTGAATGTCTCACGTACCAGATGTCTTCTGTTGGAAGTTGCATAGATCAGGATATTATCCGGTTTCTTCTCCAGACCGCCTTCGATCACCGCTTTCAGATATTTGTACTCAATCTCGAATTCTTCAAAAGAAAGATCATCCATATAAATAATAAATTTGTAATTCCGGTTCTTGATCTGTGCGATCACATCATTCAGGTCTTTGAACTGATGCTTGTACACTTCGATCATACGAAGTCCCTGGTCATAATACTGGTTCAGGATTGCCTTGATTGAAGAAGATTTACCGGTTCCGGCATCACCAAAAAGCAGACAATTATTAGCTTTTTTACCCTTTACAAATGCCTCGGTATTATCGATCAGTTTCTTCTTGGCAATGTCATAACCCACCAAATCATCCAGATGGACGTGTGCGATCTTGGTGATCGGCACGATCTGTACGCCATCTTCATCATGTGCCACGCGAAACGCCTTATGCAGTCCCAGTTTTCCCACTCCGAATTCTTTGTAGAACTGGGTTACAGTTGTCTTAAATTCTTCTGCATCATCTGTCTGTGCAAGAGCTTTGCTTAAGTCGCAGATCCGGTCGCGAATCCTCTTGTTAAATACATGTCCCTTGGCATTGACCGGATGATAGTCCTCAATCAGTTCCAGACTGTCTGTACCGAGCTTTTCACCCATCTCTTTCAGATCATATTCGAACAGTTCTTTGAAAATCTGAAAATCATGAAGGGCTGCTTTATTGACGCTTCCCTCTACCTCTCCTACCACTTCACAGGCTGTACTGTAAGCATTCTCACTGTTGGCAAGCAGGAACGTCAGGAAGGTATGCCAGAGGTTCCCCTCGAATCCATAGTTTGCAGCCAGCTCGATCAGCTCATTTAAATTTTCGAAAAGAAGGCTCTTCAAATCCTCTTTGTTGTAATAATCATTATCTGCATTGTCGATCAGAAATGTCATGTCCCGAAGCAGATCTTCATGTTCCATATAACGATATAATATCAGTTCATTTGTTCTCATAGCCGTGTCCTCTCTTTTTCAGTCTAATAATTTCCAAGGATTTTCAGATTCAGTGCTTCTTCCCTCAGTCCACGGATCGCATTTTTCACTGCGGCATCTGCCAGATTTCCTTCAAAGTCCACAAAGAAACGATATTCCCAGCTTTTTCCTTCTACCGGCCGGGATTCGATCTTTGTCATGTTCAGGTCATTGTAAATAAAATGGGAAAGCAGATGGTACAACGATCCACTCTCATGCGGTATTTCAAAGCAAATACTGATCTTGGATGCATTTTTCAGGAATACCTTCTGGTTTGTGACAATGATAAATCTTGTACTGTTGTCAGATTCGTCATTGATCTCTCTTGCCAGGATATCCAGTCCGTAAAGCTCTGCTGCATATTCGTTGCAGACAGCTGCCTGCGTGGTATCCTGGTCTTCCATCATCTTCTTGGCCGCCATAGAAGTATTGGCAACACTGATCTGCTGCCAGGTTCCGTGTTCATCCAGGAAATGGGATGTCTGCATCAGTCCTTGTGGATGTGAATACACTCTTTCAATGCTGGAAAGTGTAGTTCCTTTCACTCCGGCAAGCATATGCTTAATCGGAAGGACCGTCTCTCCTACAATGTAATTTTCAAATTCCACCAGAAGATCATACACCTGTGTCACCGGACCTGCGGAAGAATTTTCAATTGGAAGGACTGCATAATCTGCGCTTCCCTCTTCAATTGCTTCCATTGCATCACGGAATGACGATACATGGAAGTTTTTCACATTTTTCCCAAAATATTTTAACATAGCTGCCTGGTTGTTGGCTCCTTCCACTCCCTGGAAGACCACACGTGCACCATCAAGATCCAGCTGATCCAGTCCGATAAAGGGAAGTCTTCCCAGAACTCCTTCCTCAGAAAGACGCTGGTACTGCAGCTTTCTGCTCATGCTCATCAGCTGTTCAAAAAGCTCCCGGATCCCTTTTTTGTTAAAATCTGTGGACACCTTTTCCGCTACTGCTGCCAGTTTCTCGTTCTCTCTTGTCTTATCAAATACCTTTCGTCCGTTCTTTATCTTATATTCTGCAACTCCTTCGCAGACCTTCATACGTCTCTCATAAAGCGTGGTGATCTGGTCATCGATCACATCCAGCTCTTTTCTCATCTCTTCCAGACTCTGCATTGTCCCACTCCTTATCGTTTTATCCTTACGCTGACGTTACTAATTTTTCATTATAATATATTTTTTCTGTAAAATCTACATTTCTTCGCAAACCCGATCAGAAAAAACATGTAAAACTTTGTTGAAATAACCATGTTTTTGTTATATTATAGATAAAGAATATATGAACCCGCACATATTCTGCGGTTATTTTTAAGGAGGTTTCTTATGAGACATTTAATGAGTCCTTTAGATTTTTCTGTGGAAGAGCTCGACCAGCTTATGGATCTTGCAGGTGATATCGAAGCTCATCCGGAAAAATATGCACACGCCTGCGCAGGCAAAAAGCTTGCCACTTTATTCTATGAGCCAAGTACCCGTACCCGACTGAGTCATGAAGCAGCAATGATGAATCTCGGTGGTAATGTACTTGGCTTTTCTTCGGCAGCTTCCAGCTCTGCTACCAAAGGGGAAAGCGTAGCAGATACGATCCGTATGGTTTCCTGCTATGCAGATATCTGTGCGATCAGACATCCAAAAGAAGGTGCACCGATGGTTGCAGCGCAGCACTCTTCAATCCCGGTGATCAACGCAGGTGATGGCGGACATCAGCATCCTACACAGACACTGACTGACCTTTTAACCATCCGTTCTTTAAAAGGACGTCTGAATAATCTGAAGATCGGACTCTGTGGAGATCTCAAATTCGGTCGTACCGTACATTCTCTGATCAATGCCCTGGTGCGTTATGAGAACATCGAGTTTGTACTTATTTCACCGGAGGAACTCCGTCTGCCAGGTTATGTACGCAAAGACGTACTGGATAAGAAAAATATCCCATATACAGAAGTAGAACGCCTGGAGGATGCCCTTCCGGATCTCGATATCCTTTATATGACACGTGTTCAGAAGGAACGTTTCTTCAACGAGGAAGATTATATCCGTATGAAAGATTTCTACATCCTGGACAAAGAGAAAATGGAACTTGCACCAAAAGATATGCTGGTTCTCCATCCACTTCCGCGTGTCAACGAAATTTCTGTTGAAGTTGATGATGATCCAAGAGCTGTTTATTTCAAGCAGGTACAGTATGGTGTCTATATCCGTATGGCACTGATCCTGACACTTTTGGATATTCATGTAGATTAAGGGAGGCGAAAGACATGGTTGAAAATACACTGAACATTGGGAAAATTTCAGAGGGCTTCGTACTGGATCACATCAAAGCAGGAAAAAGCATGGATATCTACAAATATCTGAAACTTGATCAGCTTGACTGCTGCGTAGCCATCATCAAGAATGCCAAAAGTAACAAGATGGGTAAAAAGGACATCATCAAGATTGAATGCCCGATCGATATCATTGATCTGGATATCCTTGGTTTTATCGATCATAATATCACGGTAAATATTATCGAAGATTCCAAGATTGTTGAGAAAAAAGAACTGAAACTGCCATCTGAAATCAAGAATGTGATCAGATGCCACAATCCGAGATGTATTACTTCGATTGAACAGGGACTGGATCATGTGTTTGTACTGACTGATCCGGAGAACGAAGTGTATAGATGTAAATACTGTGAAGAGAAATACAACAGAAAGCGGGGCTAGCGTCGGCTTGTTGGACTAGGCGGACAGGTGCCACGCAAAGGACGCATGAAAAAAGAAAATTTTTTCATGCGTCCTTTATTTTTTGTCTCCTTCGTACAGTAAGAAAGGAGATCTTGGTATTGCTCGTCCTGTTTTCTGCAGTATGTTTGTCCGGCACAGCATACAGTGGATATTGACAGAATGCAGTCATAGATTTTCCGTCCATCCTTATCTTTTATCCAATAGCTTTTTATAAGAAAGATCAATCACAAACGCTCCAAGTGGCGCTGTCAGCACGATTGCAAGTACTGCCACCGTAAGTACCATATCCCCACAGGCAAATCCCAACGAAAGCGGAATTCCTCCGATTGCTGCCTGCACGGTTGCTTTCGGTGTATACGCCATCATCACAAAGGCTTTTTCTTTTCCTCGAAGACTGGTTCCAAGCAGACATACAAATACACCCAGCATCCGGAACACCAATGCGCCTGCAATCAAAAGCACCGCCTTGATTCCAACCTTTCCCAGATACCCGATATTGACCGTTGCCCCCACCAGTACAAACAGGAACACCTCTGCTCCAACCCAGAGTTTCCCGTATTTTACAGAGATTCTTTTTGTTACAACCTCCCGTTTTTTCTGCAGTCCAATTCCAATAAACATAATTGCGATCAGTGCAGAAAATGTGATTGCAGTTGTCATTTTATCTTCGATCGTAACCAGCAGGAACGAAATACTCAAAATGATCAGAACCTTTGTGGTATCCCGAATATGAACTTTTTTAAAAAAGCATGCCAGCAGGACTCCGATCAGCAGTCCGATCGCAATTCCCAAAATGATCGATACCGGGATATTTACAAAACTGATAACGGAAGCTCCCTTTCCCTGCATCATCCCCACAAACGTAGAAAATAATACGATCACATAGACATCATCTACGGATGCCCCGGCAAGGATCAGTTGGGGGATTCCTTCCTTTACTCCGTATCCTTCCTCCATCATTTTTACCATTCTCGGCACTACAACCGCCGGTGAAACGGCTGCAAGAACTGCTCCCATAATTGCTGCTTCCAGCAAGCTGATTCCCATCAGCTTTGGTGCGAGTAAAAGCATTCCCAGAAGTTCAAAACTCGCAGGGACAAAACACATCATCACAGCAGACCTTCCAATCTTCTTCAAACCCGACAGATCCAGTCCAAGACCTGCCCTTGTTAAAATGATGATCAATGCAATTTTCCGAAGCTCGGATGAAATTCCAAGAATACTCCCGTCCAGCAGATTCAGGACATATGGTCCGAGAACCACACCGGTCGCTAACATTCCAAGCAAACCTGGCAATTTGATCTTCTGACAGATCCAACTCATACACATTCCAACAAGCAGGATCAGCGCAATACTTAATAACATAAAAAATACCTCCTATAGACGCAGAAAAAAGCTGAGACTTTCTGCGTGTCATGTAATCGCAGAAGTCATCAGCTTTTATAAGCGGTTTAAGCAATCTTGTTACTAAGGGAGAACCTCATTCCCTTTATTTTCTGTTGAAAGTGTAACATACCAGCTTCCATTTAGCAAGAAAATCTGGATTTTTGTTTTGCATTTTTCACCTGTAAGAAAATTACTGTTCCTTTTTCCTGTTCATATAGATAAAGAAAATCACATTCATAATTACCCCGACAGTCGTAGACACCGGTGCTGCCAGACCGATCTTTGTCAGGCTGGCGTTTGGCTGGATACTCATCACATAAGCGAACGGCAGACGTACCAGAAGTGTCTGGATCAGGCCCTGCGTCATAACCCATACCGTCTTATTATTTCCGTTAAAATATCCGATCATGCTGAAAAGGATTGCAGTCACAATGGTTTCTGCCCCAAATCCTCTCAGATACTCAAAAGCTCTCTGGATAACTGCTACATCCGTGGTAAAGAATCCTGCAAGCAGATCTCCCTTAAACATCACCAGTACAAATACAACACATCCTACAGTCAATCCGATTCCAATTCCTGTAAACAGCGCATGTTTCGCTCTTTTTATCTTTCCGGCTCCGATGTTCTGCGATACGAAAGAAGCCATGGACTGCATCAGGGCACTTGGTACCAGCATGACAAAATTTACGATCTTGCATGCAACACCATAACCGGAGGATGCTTCCAGGCCGAGCCGGTTGACAAATGCACATAGTGCCAGAAATGAAATCTGTGTCAGTCCTTCCTGAAGTGCGAGTGGCAGTCCGATCTTAAGGAATTTCCCACACTGCGGATTCCATCCGAAACTCTTTCTGGAAATCGTAAACGGAAGGTTCTTTTTCATCAGGATGATGACTGCAAAGACAACGCTGCATCCCTGTGCCATTACAGTCGCAATTGCCGCCCCCGCTGCATCCATATGAAGTCCTGCAACCAGAACAAGATCCCCCATGATATTGATGATACATGCGACCAGAACAAATAACAGCGGGGATTTGCTGTCTCCCATTCCTCTGAATATAGCGGCCAGCACATTATATGCCACGATAAAGAAAATTCCACATCCGCAAATACGCACATAGCTTGATGTAAGGGTAACTGCCTCTTTTGGTGCCTGCATCAGAACAGAAATCGGATGTGCAAACAACACCATTAAAATAAACAGCAGAACGGATATCCCAGCAAATACAACTGCGGATCCTCCGATTACAGAACCAATCTGTTCTGCCCGTTTTTCTCCCAGATACCGGGCGATCAGTACCGTCACGCCCATTGCAAGCTGTGTCACTACAAATGTCACCAGATTCAGTACCTGGCTTCCTGTAGAAACCGCAGAAAGTCCCGATGTCGAGCCATAACGCCCGACCACCAGAAGGTCTACTGCACCGTAAGCCGCCTGCAGGATCAATGCCCCCAGAATCGGTATCATAAAGGCAACCATTTTCTTCAAAATGCTTCCCTGTGTAAAATCTGTCTTATCTGCTGCCATCGTATTCTCTCCTCTCTCTCATAATCTGATAGAATTTTTCGATTGTCCGGATCATATTCTGAGCATCCTCTTCCGATATCTCGTCCATATAAGGTGCTAGCATGTCAAAATACTGTGCATCGAATTTCTGATGCAGTTCTTTTCCGGCCTCTGTGATCGTAATATAAGTCACTCTTCCGTCATCCGGCGATGCAATCTTCTGAAGAAATCCCTTCTCTTCCATTTCCTTTACGGTTCTGGTAACACCGGGTCTTGGAAGATTTAGTGCATCACTAATATCCGATATCTTCACGGAAACATCATCTTTTTCCAGCATCTGAATCGCATCAATCCCTTCCAGCACCACGGTGGCAGCTACTTTCAATCCGGATGCAGCCCATAAGGT
>OLVW01003015.1_pt1 | contig 11217 bp, 11 predicted proteins | sample 1673301 | NCBI WGS metagenome assembly OLVW01 (sample SAMEA3178941, study PRJEB25190) | human gut metagenome
TTCGTTTATTTCCATGTCCAGAAGAAAACGGGGAAACATCATATAAGATGGCAGGTTGGTGTCTGCTGTCAGAAAGTCCGTCATGTGTTCACCTCCAATCAGTTATTCTCCAAGAAAATCCCAGTCTACATCACTATCTGGCTGTGAATTTTCAGGTGTTGGAAAGGACGCCCTGATTTGGGGCTCCCTTTGCGCCATGCCTGCAGTCAGTCCGGAAAGAAAAAGTGGCAATGCCTGTTTCAGACTGTTTTCCACTGCATCTACAATCTGTTTCACAAAAAGTTCTTCCCGTTCTCTTGTTTCCAGATAAGGATCAGCCTGTGTGCGGTAGTAGCGGTCAAAATAATCTACCAGTGCAAGAGAGATTACCTGACTGTAAGATTTAAAATCCTGCCTGTCCATCGTCTGTAAATATTCCCAGGCTCTCCGCTGCTGTTCTTTGTCCAGATTAAAGCGCAGGTTTGTGTTGCGGATATTGTTCTGCATGGTTTATCCCCTCCTTTTCAGGCTCATATAAGCCAGAGATTCGTAACCTTTGGCAGTGGCGCAGATGTCATCAATGATTGTGACTCGTGATTTGTCATACGTTCCGAAGTTACGGATCAGGCATCCACCGCCGCCAACCACATACAGGCGCATCAGGTCAGGATTGTATTCATATTTGCGGAGCGTGGAAAAAAGTTCTGCCACATACTGTCTGGCAATAGAACTGATACAATCCAGATATGGTGCTGAAATGTCAGCTGTTCCAAACCGCAGAATCTGTTCTACTGTGGATTCTTCAATTTTCACTCCGAATTTGTCCAGAACAGCGTTCTTTGCGGCAATCATGCACTGGTTTACACCAAGTTTTTCTGTCCAGCATCGGCTCTCCTGAGCTTTCTTATTGTTGATATACAGAATGTTCATGGTTCCGTTTCCGATATCTGCAAGGAGATTAGTTCCCTTGAAATTTCCAAGGTGGTTTACAATAGCCGGATATCCCTGTGGGTAAAGGCTACATCCCACAAAGTGGAGATGATATTCTTTGCCGTTGAAACGGTAATGGACTTCTGGATTCTGGAGCAGATAGGAACGAAAAGCTTCTCTTTGATTTCTGATCCATGTCAGAGGAAGTCCGGCAGCCAGATGAACATCTGCTTCACGGATGGAAAAGACATTCAGTTCCCTTGCAATAGCCATTAGCGTCAGAAGATAATATTCTTCGTCCATAGCTTTATCCGGGATAAATTCTTTGTGTCCTTCGCCAATCCGGTAGTAAATGCCGTTATATTCCAGAATATTCCCGGTGAAGATTGGTTCTGTTTCATAGGCTTTGATTCCGGTTGGCGTGACGGTGTTTGCTGTTTTCATATTGCCATAGCCATGATCTACAGCGATGATTTTTGTGTTTCTGAGTTCTCGCATAAAAAATACCTCCGTTTTCGTATTGATTGATTCAGCAGGTCGTACCGGTGTGGTACTGCTCTGCTGTGGGATAAGCATACGAAAATCGGAGGAAAAAGGCATTGAGGGGAAATTGAGCTGGAATTGAGAAAAAATAAACTTTTTATTGATAAATAAGTTTAGATACTAACTCTTTTGTCGTTTTGGTTGTTAATTATATTAAAAGTAGAAATATTTTGATAATGAAAGTGTGGGAGAGAAAATGAACAAAAGAAGATACAGCAATCGTAGAAGAAAGAATATTTTACGAGTATTCATTCTTTTAATGACTATCATAATAACCGTTGTAATGTGGAGAACAATAAAAATCGATGTGCAGGTTGGAGAATTAACATTACCGAAAATTTCGCAGTCAGAAAAGTCCTTTGCAGACACTTCGGGTGAATGGAATCTTATTTTGGTCGATCGAAATCATTATATTCCAAATAATTATCAAGTAGAATTGACAGAATTATCGAATGGTAAAAAAGTAGATTCACGGATTTATCCAGAATTACAACAAATGTTTAATGATGCAAGAGCTGAGGGGCTGGCACTGTTTGTTAGAGAAGGATATCGAACAACAGAAGAACAACAAAAAATTATGGACGAGAAAATCAATGAATATGAAAAACAAGGATATTCTGCGAAAGAAGCAAAAAAAAGAGCCGAGAAATATGTTGCAATTCCCGATACAAGCGAACACCAATTAGGACTGAGTGTTGATATTAATGCGGATACCGACAAATGTTCTTCTGAAAAAGTATATCAATGGTTAGACGAAAATGCATATAAATATGGGTTTGTAAAACGTTACCCGGAAGATAAAACGGATATAACAGGAATTAGTAATGAACCATGGCATTACCGTTATGTTGGAACGACTGTCGCTAAAATAATGAAAGAAGAAAATTTATGTTTGGAAGAATATTTAGAAAAATATAAATAAAATCCTAACTTTTTTTATAGTAGGATTGTTATATTATTTAGAAAACAGAGGGAGGCAAATTTGCGAATGGAATACAAAACTGATTCTTTGTTAGTACATCTAGCAAGAGCAGGAGATGAAGATGCGTGTGAAAAACTGGTCAAAAAAAATTACTCAAGTATATATCAATATTGTTTGCTACATATCAATGATCCATATGAGGCAGAGGATTTGACACAAGAAGTGTTTACACGTTTCTTTTCCAATTTATATAGATATAAAGAATATGGAAAAGTTAAGAATTATCTTTATACAATTGCCGGAAATACCGTTAAAAATTATTACAAAAAGAAAAAAGATATTCCATCAGAGGAACTGCTAAAATCAGAGGACTGTAGTAAAAATCATGTAGAAGAGCTAGGAGTCCGATTAACTATTGAACAGGCAGTGAGAAAGTTACCGGAAGAAATTAGAGAAACGGCAGTTTTATATTTTTTTCAGGAATTGAAGCAAAGAGAAATTGCAGAATTACTTCATATCAAACTTTCTCTTGTAAAATATCGAATCGGAAGAGCAAAAGAACTTTTAATGAAAGAGTTGGAGGTGAAAAAAGATGAAGAATTATAAGCAACAAATAAAGGAATATAAAGAGGAGATTGAAGAAAAGTATGTAAGGGCTGAAGCAGAGAACAAAACAGTAAAAGCATGTCAGAATATTTTGTCAGAGTCGGTTTTATCGAAACAATCGCATAGAACATCTTATTTTGAATTTTTGTATGAGCAGACAAAATTCATAAAAAAAAGATGGTGGATTTTACAAGGTTGTGTTCTTATGTGTCTATGGATATGGTTGAGTAATTATACGTCAGACATAAAAGATATGATGAGGATTATGGGAATATCTGCCACAATATTTGTGGTTCTGATTGTCCCGGAAATTTGGAAAAACAGAAGAAATGGTGCGATTGAGATTGAGCAGGCGTCTTATTACACACTGCGTCAGATTTGTACAGCAAGAATGTTAATGTTTGGAGTAGTGGATCTGGTGATCGTTATGGTGTTTTTGGCAATTACATATCAAACAACAATACTCTCGTTAAGTGATTTGGTGGTTAATTTTTTGCTTCCGGTAAATGTTTCATGTTGTATATGTTTTCGTGTATTGTACAGCAGATGGGAAAAATCAGAATATATAGCAGTGCTTTCTTGTCTGGTATGGGTTGGTTTATGGATGATGATTGTTGCAAATGATGTTATTTATCAGAAAATTGTAACTCCGGTATGGGTGGCTATGCTGATATTGACTTTTGTATATTTTATTTTTTGTGTTCAGAAGTCATTGGTATTTGATGAAAAAATTTTGGAGGATTACACGTATGAAATTAGAATTTAAAAATGTAACAAAACAATACGGAGAAGTAAATGCTGTTAATAAAGTGAATTGTGTTATGGAAAAAGGAATTTATGGACTGCTTGGAGTAAATGGAGCAGGAAAGACCACATTAATGCGTATGCTTTGTACGATTGTTCAACCATCAGAAGGACAAATATTATGGAATGGTAAAGATATATGGAAACTAGGAGGTGAATACCGAGAAGTTCTGGGATATTTACCACAGGATTTTGGATATTATCCAGATTTGACCGTATATGATTACATGATGTACATTTCTTCTATAAAAGGGTTAAAAATACCGTTTGCCAGAAAAAAAGTGAAGCAATTATTAAATCAAGTAGGAATGGAAAAATTCAGTAAAAGAAAAATGAAGAATTTGTCTGGAGGAATGGTTAGACGTGTAGGAATAGCACAGGCGATGTTAAACGATCCGCAAATTCTTGTCCTGGACGAACCTACCGCTGGATTAGACCCGAATGAAAGAATACGTTTTCGTAATTTAATTAGTGAATTGTCGGAAGAACGTTTGGTGCTCTTGTCTACACATATTGTATCGGATATTGAGTACATTGCGAATAACATTATGTTAATGAAAGATGGAGAACTTTTTTATGCAGGTACTGCGGAAGATTTAGTATCTTCTATGAAAGAAAAGGTATGGCAATGTAATGTTTCGAGAAGTATGATAGACAAATATATGAATGAATATTTGGTTGGAAATATAAAAACAACAAAAACCGGAGCAGAGCTTAGAATTATTTCAATAGAAAAGCCAACAGAAGATGCTGTGGCTGTAGAAAAAAATCTGGAAGATGCATTTCTATTTTATTTTGGAGAAAAATCGGAGGAAAAACAAGATGCTTAAATTAGAATTAAAACGAATTTTTTCAAAGAAAATTAATGTATTTGCAATCGGATTGGCATTGATACTTGCTGTCATTTTTAGCGGATTTGCAGTTACAAGTAATCGCTATGTGGATGAGAATGGAAATGCTAGTACTGGAATTATGGCAACAAGAAAACTTACAGATAACAGACGAGCATGGAAAGGTACATTGACAGAAGATGAACTTGGAAAAGTTATAGAACAAAATAAAAATGCGATGACACAATCCTCAGAAGAAAATGCGATTTACGGAACGACATTACAACCGATAGATGATATTAGGGGTTTTATAATATCGGTATTAACACCGGATGCAGAATATGATGAAAGTGTTCTGAATCAAATTACAGAAGAAAATATACAAGAGTTCTATGACACTTATCATAAAAATATGGAAAAGATGGCAGAAGAATATGGAAAGACTTCTGTTCAGAAAAAATACTTGGAAAAGAAATATAATGAAATAAAATTACCAGTAGAATACGAATCTTATAGTTCATGGGATACTATGATTATGTATGTAGAAACGTATTCTATTATTCTGGCAATCATAGTTGGTTTTATTTGTGCTGGAATATTTGCAGATGATTTTCAGACAAAAGCAGATGCAGTATTTTTCTCTACAAAGTATGGACGTACAAAAGCTGTTAAAACAAAAATACTGGCAGGAGTAGTTACGACAGTTATGATTTATTGTATGGGAATTATATTACTTAGTGTGATTTGTTTTGGAATTATGGGAACCAGTGGTATGAATACACCATATCAAATGTATCAGGCATATAGTATTTACATTATGTCATATGGACAATACTATTTGTTGACAGTTGTATGTGGATTTATAGCCAGTATGCTGGCGGCTTCAGTGTCTATGTTAGTAGCGGCTAAAATGCATACAATTAGTGTCGCTGTTTGCATTCCGTTCTTTTTATATTGCTTATTGCCATTTATAGGACGGGCACTTTCTGGGTATACAACGCTTTTCAATTTGATACCAACAATTTTGACAAATGTACAGGCAAGTGTAAAAGTCCCACTTATTTATCAGATTGGGAATTGTGTATTTCGACAAATTCCGCTTGTAATGGTAATGTATACAGTGATGGCAATAGCCTTACTGCCTTTTATTTATAAGAGTTTTCGCAGATACGGAAATAAGTAAAAATTGTATTCATACTCATGAAAAACAAAGTAAGTAAAATATTTTCTGGAAAAATCAAAGCATAATTTAAAGATTTAAGGCGGGCAAGTTGCCCGCCTTTTGACGATGTCTCACGATACCAACAAATATATCGGCGAACTGAACTGTAAGTCCCATATTTTCTTTTTCTGCATCGGCACGCTCATAGATTACTTCTGCGGCGGTATGCTTGTGGGCAGCCCAGTGCATTTTGTTTTGAACCTGTTTGAAGAACAGAACAGAGCTTTCAGCATGGGGATCATAATCAATGCTGGTTGCATAGATTTCCAGAACCTTTCTCCAAAATACTTTTTTGAAGAGCGGATATCTCTGATACGGGCAAGCAATTCATCAAAGTAATTGCCTCCGCCAAGTCTCTTCAATCGGTCATCATCTAATGCAAATCCTTTTTTCATATATTCTTTTAAGATTCCCATAGCCCAGATACGGAACTGTGTACCACGATGGGATTTCACTCGGTAACCTACGGAGATAATGACGTCAAGGTTATAGCAATCTACATTATATTTTTTGCCATCTGTGGCAGTGTAGGCAAATTTTGCCAACACTGAATTTTTATCTAATTCCCCCTCTTTGAAAATGTTACGTACATGTTTTACTATAACACTGCGGTCACATTGAAACAGCTCTGCTATCTGGTCTATGGACAGCCATACAGTATCTTCATAAAAGGTAGTTTCTATCTTGGTTAAGCCATCTTTGGTTGGGTACATAATTATGCTTGAATTTCTTATATAATCAGTATAACATAATGGTCAGTGGCTGAAATCCATAGAATTTAAGTTGCCGATTATAGAAAAAAAGTTTATACTAAGTTTGGACAATGATACACAGAATTAGACAGTGGTCTCAATGTCATGAAAAGATAAATAATGAACTGAAAGTGGTGTATTTCCGGACTTTTTCAGGTAATGGAAATCTTTTGGAAAAGCTCATTTTTATACTCAAATGATGTACAAAGCATCGAGTCAGGAGGTTGCACAAGAATACTCATTTGAGATGAATGCTTACAACAGTTCAAACGATTTTGAGATTGTGTTACGGATTGCAACTTTCAGGCATGATGCAGAAACGTTAGATGAAATAATGCATAAGGAGGTACTTCTTTAAATGCAATATGATTGGATAGATTTTTACACAGAGTTTGCTACTAAACTTCTTCATTTCAAGACCGATAGAAAGACTCTTATTCAGAAAATATATGCGGTGTATGACGCAACTGGAATTAGTGTTCCGAAACTTGAAAGTGGCGATGAGATTATTGATATTGATCCGTTTACCATCTTTGGTACATTTAACAAAGGAATCACAAATGCTAATAGAATCGCTATTCTTAATGGGATTGCGTCAGAATTCGAAATTTCTGCAACGGTGCCGAGCAATTTTGATGGAATTCCGGTTCTCAATAATCTGAAAGCGACATTCTATGGATTTAAGGATGATAGAAAAGCAAATGATATTGATAACCTGTGGAGCTTGTTTGAGGTAGCTCTTGCATTGGCTGATAATGACACAGAAGATAACCGCCAGAAATTCTCCAATGCTTATGACAAGGTACATGATCAGCTTTGTATTCGCTGGAATATTACGATGGCCCTTTATTGGATTCGCCCTTATACATTTATCAACTTGGATTCCAGAAATCGATGGTTTATATCTAATGCTCAGAATATGCCGGGCGAATTTGTTGTAGCCGCTGAGAAAAAATTGAAGAAAGTTCCATATGCAGCAGATTATCTTGAAATAAAGGATCTGTGTAAAAAAGTTCTGGAAGCGGGACAATACGAATACAAGAGCTTCCCAGATTTATCTTATATGGCATGGGTTATCTCTGAGAAAGTAAATCAAGAGAAGTCTATTGAAAAAGGAAAAAAGACTTCTAAAGCAGAATTTCTCAAATGGTTTATGCCATTATTACAGGCACTACGTGATTTGGGAGGATCTGCGACACCGGTAGAGGCAAGAAAGAAAATCATTGAAAACGAGCATCTGTCGGATGATGTGATAAACGAAACAAGAGGTAAAACGAAAGTTAACAAATTTGAAAATGAAGTTGCTTTTGCAAGAAATTATCTTGTTGGAGCAGGATACATCGATAAGAGTGTAAGAGGTGTGTGGACACTTACGGAAGCAGGCAAGTCAGTGGAGTTAACAGCTGAGATGGCATCGGATATTTTCAAAAAAGGGGTCTCTGATGCAAAGAGTAAGAAAACGAATGATAGTGATGCTCTTGCAGATAGTGATGTCGATACTATTCATTACTGGATTTATGCTCCAGGACAAAACGCTGATAAATGGGAAGAGTGTTATAAGAACGGTTATATGTTGCTGGGCTGGGGTGAGATTGGAGACCTTGGAATATTCAGTTCTAAAGATGAAATGAAACAGCAGATGAAGCAGGAATATGGCGATAGCAGCTCTTATAAGAATTCAGCTCATGCCACATGGCAGTTTGTCCATGATATCAAGGTTGGCGACATTGTATTTGCGAAGAAAGGAAACAATGGCATTCTTGGTAAAGGAATAGTTGAGTCTGACTACGAATATGATGCTGATCGTACAGACGAGTATTCAAATGTCAGAAAAGTTAACTGGATCAATAAGGGAAATTGGACAATTAACCATCAGGCACCGCAGAAAACATTGACTGATATTACTCCATATAGTGATTTTGTGCAGGAAATCAAAGACTTATTTGAAGACGATGATATGGTTGACGACGAGCAGGAACTTACCTATCCAGAGTACACAGCAGAAAATTTCTTGGATGATGTCTATATGTCTGAAGAAGACTATTCCAGATTAGTCGGCTTGCTTAGAAACAAGAAAAACATTATTTTGCAGGGAGCTCCAGGAGTGGGAAAAACATATGCTGCCAAGCGTCTGGCTTATTCCATGATGGGTGTAAAAGATATAGAGCGTGTGATGATGGTGCAGTTTCACCAGAGTTATTCATATGAAGACTTCATTATGGGTTTTCGCCCATCTTCTACAGGATTTGAACTGAGGAAGGGAGTATTCTATAACTTCTGTAAGAAGGCCGAGATAGATAGTGATAATGAGTATTTTTTTATCATTGATGAAATCAATCGCGGTAATTTGAGTAAGATCTTCGGTGAGCTGTTTATGCTGATTGAAAACGATAAACGCGGAAATGCGTTGCAGCTTCTGTATTCCGATGAGAAATTTGCGGTTCCGGAGAATGTCTATATCATTGGTATGATGAATACCGCAGACAGAAGCCTTGCTATGTTGGATTATGCACTTCGTAGAAGATTTGCTTTCTTTGATATCAAGCCAGGGTTCGAGACGACGGGGTTCCGAGAGTATCGCATGGCATTAGACAATGAGAAGTTCAACAAGCTGATTAGCTGTGTAGAGAATTTGAACGGAGTGATTGCTTCTGATGAATCTTTAGGTGAAGGATTCTGTATAGGACACAGTTATTTCTGTAATTTACAGCCAGACACAATCAACGATGATTGGCTTTATGGTGTTTTGGAATATGAACTGATACCGCTGTTGAAAGAATACTGGTTTGATGAACCTATGAAGGTGAAAGATTGGAGTGAAAATCTAAGGAGCGCGATTAAGTGATACCGATACAAAACATTTATTATATGCTGTCATATGCTTTTCAGATATTGAATGAGCAGGGCTATAGGAATATAGCCACAGAACAATTTAATAATACTGCTGAGCTGATGGCGGCTATCTTAGAAAAAGGTATCGCGAATCAGCTAAAGCGAGGGCTATGTAAAGAATATATTCCACAGACGGAAGCACTATCTTCTCTGCGAGGAAAGATTGATATTGCAGAGTCAATCAAGACACAGTCAATGCTGCGGAAACAGCTAATCTGTACATACGATGAGTTCTCTGTTAACAGCACAATGAACCAGATTATAAAATCTACAGTTGAACTTCTCCTGTGTTCAAATATATCAAAGAAGCGTAAGAAGAATCTAAGAAAGTTAATGATATATTTCGGTGAAGTGGATTTCATTGACTTGCATACAGTAAACTGGAATGTTCAGTACAATCGGAACAATCAGACTTATCGTATGCTAATCTCGATATGCTATCTGGTAGTAAAGGGACTGCTGCAAACACAATCAGATGGAAGCAAAAAGTTGATGGACTTTCTAGATGAGCAGAGAATGTGTAGATTATATGAGAAGTTTATCTTGGAATATTACAGGAAAGAATTCAAAAACCAGATAGCTGCGAATGCATCACAGATTCCATGGCAGCTGGATAACGAAGAAAACGCTATGCTTCCAGTGATGCAGAGCGACATTATGCTTCAGCGTGGGGATAGAGTTCTTATCATTGATGCTAAGTACTATGAGCATAGTATGCAGGTACAGTTTAACAAGCATACACTTCACTCGGCTAATCTTTATCAGATTTTTACTTATGTGAAGAATAAGGAATACGAATTGAGAGAGAAGGAGCATACAGTTTCAGGAATGCTTTTGTATGCGAAGACTGATGAAGAAATATATCCGAATAATGTATATCAGATGAGTGGTAACCAGATTACTGTCAGGACCTTGGATTTGAATTTACCATTTACAGAAATAGCAGAGCAGCTAGATACAATAGCAAAATTGCATTTCAGTTTATAAAAGAGACATCCTAGTTGAAAAGAAAAAAGAAGAAATAACAATCCGTTCCAGCGCAGCGGAATACTTAACCTATGTTGCCTCAGTAGGTGATCAGCAGGACAGCATAGAGATGCGCTACGAGGATGAAAATATATGGCTGACACAGAAGATGATGGCCACCTTGTACGATGTGGATGTTCGTACAATCAATGAGCATATCAAGAAGATTTATTCTGATTCAGAGCTTGAGGAAGATTCAACTATTCGGAATTTCCGAGCAGTTGGAAAAAACACTATAAAATGCAAAACCGCCCGGTATTGGCGTACCGAACGGCTTCACATAGATTTTCTCTTGCGGATTGCTCCAGAAGATATAAATCAAATTCGACACTTGAATTATATCATTCTCCGGGCGTCCTGGCAAGAGGCGCTATTTTTATACCCATCTAATGGGATAGAGGAAAGGATGATGATATGAGTATACAAAAAAACAGCTACACATCCAAGAAAACGAGGAAAACCAAGGTGCAATACTACGCATCCGTCTGGTACGCTGAAGAAAAAAGGTCAATCACCGGTCCGATGCGAACCACTGAAAAGCAGGCAAGACAAGATCATACCGATATCGAAAGAGAGATTGAGCGTGGCCGCGCCAAGGCAAGGCCGAAGCTTCGTGCAACTAAAATCGACCAGATATTCGAAGAGTGGCATAAAGCCACCAAACCACCAGTTTACGCAAATAATACCTGGCAGGTCTACGGACGGTTCTAT
>OLVW01003030.1_pt1 | contig 11186 bp, 3 predicted proteins | sample 1673301 | NCBI WGS metagenome assembly OLVW01 (sample SAMEA3178941, study PRJEB25190) | human gut metagenome
AGTGCCAGACGGCCCTGATGCGGAACGTCGTTTTCACTGAGTGCAGACGCATAAGCATACGGCGTATCAACAACGGCAGATGTTTCACCAATCTCCCACGTGCCGCTCATCGGTACCCACTTTACGTCATTTTGAATGGTCAGAACCTCTTTCAGCGCCGGATTTGGTCTTACCGCCAGTGTGCCGTCCTCCCGTGCATAAATTTCATGCGGAATCAGCGTACCGCCCCAGTCATATGTTTTGTAATCGTATCCCTCGTGGTTCGGATCCGGGTCGAAATTCCAGGTGTTCTGTGTCCTTGTCGGATTCCAGCCGAACAGATACCGGTGGTTTCCATCCCCGCAGCTTTTTGCCGCGTAGAACGCACGACCGTCAAAGGAATCTGTTTTCGGGCGTTTCCACGGTCCATGGCAGGAACGGCTCATGCGGTAAATGGTCTGGAAACGGTCTGTGAACTGTGAAAAGATCAGATACCACCAGCCGTTTTCGTTTAATGCAATACCGTTAAAGTTGAAGTTTACTTTACCGTTTTCAATTCTCCACCAGCCATTTGCATTCTGTCTGATTCCTGTATAGTCATATCTTATATAACCACCTTTTACATATACCCAGTCTGAGCCATCCTGAATTACATTTGTATATCCGAAATTTACCTTTCCATTTTCAAGATAAAATCTTCCATTTTCATTTTCTGCAAATCCTGTGTAATCATTTTTTACATGACCATTCTTTACATATACCCAGTCTGCTCCATCCTGAATTAAATTCGTATATTCAAAATTAACTTTTCCGTTCTGGATATAAAATCTTCCATTCTCATTATCTGCTAATCCTGTGAAGTTAAAATTAACTTTTCCGTCCTCTATCCTCCACCAGCCGTTTGAGTTCTGTCTGATTCCTGTATAGTCATATCTTATCTTTCCATTTTCTACATATACCCAGTCTGCTCCATCCTGTTCTACACTTGTATATGTTGTGTCAACTTTACCATTCTTTACATACATTCTTTCATTGTCACAGTCTGCAAATCCTGTAAAGCTTGTATCTACCACATCATCTGCATAATAATAGTAATTTCCATCTTCTGCCTTACTAAGACCATTCTTCTTTTCAACAACTCCTGTTGCAGGTATCTCTGTTACATCTGTCTTCGCATCACATACTGTACAATGGTGGCTCTTGCTTCCTGGTGTTGTCTCTGTTGCTTCAACATCTACTGTCCACTCTGTACTGAAGCTGTGTCCCTTTGCTGGGATTGTTTCTGTGTATGTCTTCTTGTCACATGTTCCTGTTGTAGATGTACATGTATATGTAAGCACTCCTGCCTCTGTACATGTTGCCTGCTTTGTTATCTTTGACTCATACTTATGTGTATGTGTTGTCTCTGATGTTCCAGATGGTGTATATATCATATAGAAAAGATTGATTGAATCTCCCTTTGTTACAGTTACAGCACCCTTAGCAACATCTACTGTTAATGTACCATCAGAACCAACTTTTTTGCTTGTTCCATTAACTTTTACGCCCTTACCAGAAGCTGCCGTTGTTCCGCCAAATACAAGTGTAAGCTTTCCAGCGGATGGTGCTGTGAACTTAATACTTGTTGATGACTCCATCTTAAGGCATTTTGTAAGTGTAAGACCGTTGTATGTTGCTGTACCTTTATTTGTTGCTATGCTTCCTGTAATACTATAGAAGTCACTTGTTGTTCCTGATTCTGTAAAGTTATGTACCTTTGCATCTCCTGATACCGGTGTGTCAGGTGTAACAGGTGTATCTTTTCCAATAGCTGGAATAACTGCTGTTTCATTATAACCACATCCTGTACATGTGCGGCTCTTAAGACCTTCTTCTGTCTCTGTTGCAGGTGTAACAACTACCCACTCACCATATGTATGTGTATGTGAAGTGCCAGATACGCTTCCACCACCTACTGATACAAGAGATGTCTTGTATGCATTAAGCTTATCCTTTAATGGCCTGTTGAGTGAATAGCTTGTATCATCAACACTGTTATCAAATGTCCACTTGAAATCTCCGCCCATAATACGTCCTGCATACTTAGTTACAATTGAAGGAACATCTGCAGGTGCATCAATATCAGCAGTATCAACACCTAAATCAACCTTAGTATCAAAATTAGAATATGTCTTTCCACCCTGCTTTGCCTTATAAGTTGAAGGTACTGTTTCACTTCTTGATGTTGCAAGATATGCATCGAAATCAGTTGCACTTGCAGTTGTTGTACCAGCATCCGAATTAGCATATATAACAGACTTCTGACCTTCCATAGAGTTGTTGTATGCCTTGATGACACCACCATTCTCTCCTGAGAATATTCCACCTGCCAGAACATCACTTCCCTGCATTGAACTGAGCATTGGATAATTACAGTTTCTGAAATAGTTAGCCTCTACGAATGCCTCACTATCCTTTGCAGCGCCTACACCATATTTAGAATTACCATCATAGTAGTTATTATATACATGAACTGACATTGTTCTGATACGAGGATGTCTTGAATCAGAATGGTCTCTGGTCAAGATTATTTCCAAACCAGTTATGGTGATATGTAATCCAGTTCTCACCTGACTCTGACTTCATGCCACAAAGTGACATCTTTCCTGAATCCCAGAAATGATTGTAAGATACTGTCACATACTGAGAATTATCCTTTAAATCCATAGAGCCATCGCCCTTAGCCTGGTCACCATCTGAACCAGCATTACCATAGAACACATCGTTGTTATGTACCCATACACCACGTGACTGCTTAAGAGATATACCATCTCCGTCGCCTCCACCGCCCCAGTTCATAAGACCAAGGTTTCTTACTTCTATGCCTGTTGACTGGAATACAGCCACACCTGCTTCATATAAAGTAGCATCATCACCAATACCCTCAAATGTTACGTTAGCTGCTCCCTTAACACCAATTGCATATGCTGATGATACATCTTTGCAGGCAAGTCCGCTTAATGTAACCTGACCTATAATACGGATAGCAACTGGCTGGCAGTTATTCTTAGCCTTAATTGCCTGTGTAATAGCTGCTACACCTGTATATTCTGTGTTACCAATCTTCATCTTAACTGTATTCTTATTAGCTTCTGTAACATAAAGAACAGATGCATTAGACTTTAATGTACCATCGTTGTTATATGCACCAACGCCATTCTTTACCGGTGAATTACTTGAAAATGTAAATCCGCTTCTGTCATGTGCATTTACAGTAAGCTTATCTGAAACGATAGCAGCTGATGTATTCTCCTTGCCATTGTTCAGCGGAACAATCTTCATAACATAATCGCCTGCTTTTAATCCTACAGCATCCGCTCTCATGTAAGATGGATACTTTCTAATAAGCTCATCGTCCAACTGGACATAAGCTGAATCTGAGGCACTTGCAGACTTAACATATACATTGTAACCTGTAGCTCCTGTTACAGGTGTCCACTTAACATATGCTGTCTCAAGCCAGCCTGATGCTTCTGTTATTGCGCCAGAAGCTGCATGTACTGGATTCATGTCAAATACTATAACTGACACTGCCACCATTACACATGCAAGTAATGCACTCATAAATTTTTTTACTTGCTTTTTCATTTTTCCTCTCCTTTTCCATTTTATGCACATTTTTGTGCAAATTTGATATGTTTTATTCATAAATCATGTTTATATTACCATTATTGTACAATATTTTCAACCGCATTTTACATGTTAGAGAAAATTTTTCGTAATTTTAACACATTATTTCTTTTCCTAAAGTAAATGAATATACAATTTTTTCTTTTACAGTTTTTCCGGTAAGCTGTCCCAGCGCTTTTGCATAGTAATCAAGCTGGATTGCGTATCTTTTGACAAGCTCTTTTTCCCCCGCTTTGCCCTTCATAACCCTGTCAGTCTTATAATCAACAATCACAAGTTCTCCGTCCTCTTCAAAACACAAGTCAATTATACCCTGTATAAGCTGTCCTTCGTACTCAAATACAAAAGGCTGTTCTCTTCTGACACTGCCACAGTTCACCGCATTTGCAACTCTCCTGCCTGTATCTGATTGTACAAATGTATATATATCCCACGGATTGACACTTTTCACCTGTAATTCATTCATCTTGCCTGTTTCTAACATTCTGTTAATATCTGCTTTAACTCCATCAAGGTTCACACTCACTGAATAGTCAAGACATTCCATAACCCTGTGATATGCGCTACCACGCTCATTAGCAGCAAGCTTAACTTCCTCACCGCTTATGAACTTTGGAATTATGCTGTTTGTCTCATCACATTCTTCCTTTTTAAGTGCTGTCTTCACAGATTCATCCATGTAAGCATTTTCCTCTGAATCATCATCCGCCTGCATAGCCTTAAGCTGCGAAACCGTCAGCTTCATCCTTCCGGCTGCGTTATCATCAGGAACATACTCCGGAAGCTCCTCTAATAAAGGATAAGACACAGCTTCCATAATTTCATCAGCCAGTCCCCCGATTCTAACAGCATTCGCTTCACCAGCCATCTCCCCGGATTCATCCACATCAGCCCAAGAATCCTCTCCGGCATCAACCATCACTTTAAAGCTGCCTTTCAATTTATCTGAATCCATAAGACACACTGGCATTATCATATCAAGATAGTTCTTTATATTCTCACTGTCCGCGAAAGACAACATTCCATCTGCTGCAAGTTGCTTTGCACTTCCCCTGTATTTATCAAGTGTCTTGTCTGCATCTTTTACAACTCCGGTAATTATGAGTTTTTCTCTTGCTCTTGTCATTGCAACATAGAGAAGTCTCTCTTCCTCAGCTATCGACTCCCTTACAATTCTTCTTGCCATAGCACCTTTAATAATAGTAGGTGTCTTCGTTCTTCTTTCAAGGTCAACATAATCAACTGCAATTCCTAAGTTCTGGTCTACAAGCACAGGCGCAGTTGCGTCCATAAAGTTAATGCTCTTATGCGCCCCAGCAAGTATTACAATCGGAAATTCCAGACCTTTACTCTTATGGATACTCATAATTCTTACAAGATTCTCATTGTCAAGGCTGGCAGCCCCCTCTGCAAAATCTTCGTCAAACTTCTTAAGTCTTTCAATATATCTTAAGAAATTAAACAGACCTGAATAACTTGACTTTCCATATCCCGCTGCTCTTTCCAGCAAGACATTTAAGTTAGCCTGTCTCTGTGCTCCGGCAGGCATTGTTCCCACATAATCGTAGTAGCCTGAATCATATATCATCTCCCAACACAGATCATATAGTGACTCAACACTGCTCTTGTCTCGGTATTCTGTGAGCTTTGCAAGAAATAATGCACATTTGCCGGACAGCTGCTTAACATCCGTCTCCTGTATCTTATCTGCTCCGCCAAGCACTGCAACTGCTTTCAAATGTTCATACAGATTATTATGCACATTCTTATCTGCATGCTCTCTGCCAAGCTTTCTCACCATTCCAAGCTCCGCTGCCGTAAATCCTCCAAAATAAGACATCATCGCCGCCGCAAGGCTTATCTCCTGAACCGGATTATCTACTATCGTAAGCATGCTTAAGATTACCTGTATCTCACGCACGCTGAAATATCCTGTTGACGAATCTGTATACGCCGGTATCCCCCTATCCATCAGGGCATCTGCAAATGTATCCGCCCAGCCTGTAACTGACCTTGTAAGAATTACAATATCCCTGTATTCTGCCGGTCTGTATATATTCTCATCTGAATCATATACATTTATGCCAGAAGCAACTATTCCCTCAATCAGCTTTGCAAGCCTGTCTGCCTCAAGCTCTCTTGTCGTAGCTTCTTCTTCATTCTCTGAAGATATAAGAATTATATCTGTACTCTTGTTGGCTTCATCACCATAATTACTGTCACTGTATTCAGGATATGGAAACCCCGCATTAAGCCTTACAGATTCGTCATACCCGATTCCTGAAAAATTCTTATTCATGATATGACTGAACACATCATTGGCACACTCAAGTACATTTTCCCGGCTTCGGAAATTCTTCTGTAATTCAATTCTAACATTATCGCCAGTCTCGCCGTATGTATCGTACTTCTCTATGAAAAGCTCCGGGCAGGCAAGACGGAACTTGTATATACTCTGCTTTACATCACCAACCATGTATATATTGTTATTCTCACTGGACAGTCTCGTCTTTGACACCGCATTAAGAATAACCTCCTGCAACTGATTGGAATCCTGATACTCGTCTATCATTATCTCTTCAAATCTGTTCGCAAGCTTGTCGGCAGTCTCTGTGTATACAAGTTTTCCGTCTTCTTTCTTTACAAGTATTGAAAGTGCAAGATGTTCCATGTCATTAAAATCAATTATGCCCTTCTCTCGCTTCACCTCTGAAACACGCTTGGCATACACCTTTGCCACTTTAAGTAAAGTCCGTATTTGGATGCCTGCCCCCTGCATGTCTGCAAATATTCCCTCATCATCTTTCAAGAATATCTTATCATTAAGCCGTCCTATGTAATCTTTAAACAACTTTCGCTGCCCCTTAACATATTCCTTAATATCCGGGTCTGCTCCTGCATCCTTCTTTCTTGACAGAGCTTCAAATGAAAATATTCTTATCCTTCTGCCAAGCTCTCCAAAATCCTGTGAATTAATCATCTCATTAATTCCAAGCAGGTCAGACTGCAAAGCACCTGTATATGCTGCAGGTCCTGCCGGCTCAGAACAGATATCTACTAATCTATTATATTTATCACGGTAATCAAGAAGTGCATTTTTAATTGAATCATACAGCTCCTTAATTGCAGGATTATCGTAAGTCTCATCATCATAAACTAACATACACTCGTCAAACCACTCATCAATCCACGGATTGCTTCTTGAAAAACGATATATTTTATCTATAATGCTCACAAGCCCTGAATCGTCCCGTCCCATGCCAAATGCATCAACAAGATTAAAGAATTCTTCATCTGCCTCTGCGTAGAATTCCTCAAGCACATCTTCCAACACATCATTTTCAATAAGCTTCTTCTCACCCTCGTCCATTATCCTGAACCCCGGGTCCAGATTAACCTCTGGAAAATGATTTCTGATTATCCATAGACAGAAACTGTCTATCGTTGTTATCTGTGCGTTGTTAAGCAGTGTTATCTGTCTTAAAAGGTTCACATCCCCCGGATTCTCGTCAAGCATTGAATCAAGTGCTTTTCTTATCTTGTCTTTCATCTGGGCTGCTGCCGCCTTTGTAAATGTAACAACAACCAGCCTGTCTATATCTATATTCTTGTCAGGGTCTGTAATCATGGAAATGATTCGCTCTACCAGAACAGCAGTCTTTCCTGAACCGGCAGCCGCCGAAACCAGCACATTACAGTCTCTTGTATCAATCGCGCTCTTCTGCGCCGGTGTCCATTTTCTTTCCATTCTCATCAACCCCTTCCTTTATATTATTCCATAATACTTCATCATCGAATTTCTTTAATTTTCTGTAATTGCAGCCTGGCAAATCCACTGAAAATCCACACACTGCCCCATAAGGACATCTGTCACAGCTTGAAAACTGTCCATCTTTATAAGGACTTCTCCTGATATCACCACCTGCAATTCTGTCCGCAGTATCAATGGCTCTTACATCAACGAATCTTCCAAGTATATTAAACTGCTCTGTATTCATCACCTTGCTTCTTCGTGAATCAAATCCGCCGTCAGCCTTTCTGCTAACCGGAATATTAAGTGATGTACCCTCGGTATTGTCCATCTTCTCGGCAATATCCTTATCCGAATTAACCATTCCTTTAAGACGCAGTTCACCCTTAATCTTATCCTCTATCTCTTCTGCACTCTCTGTTGTCGCAGATACAATCGGGTCACTTATGTTGTAGTAGAACACTCCGGCAGGAATCACATTTTTACCCGGACGCATCTTCGCCACAAGCTTCATTGCCGCTTCCATGTAGACCATAAGCTGGATATCAATTCCGTAGTAGGTCTTTACTATGTTGAAATCCTTCTTTCCTGTCTTGTAATCGATAATTCTTACATATACATCTGTGCCGTTTTCGCATATGTCAACGCGGTCAATTGTTCCGCTCATAAGCTGCTTTCTGTCTCCGTCCCCGACTTCCATATTGAACTTATGCTCGAATACAAATGGCACGAAATCACCACATTTTAACTGTTCACCCATCGCCCATACAGTGCGGTCTGCAAGGTCTTCCATCCGCTTAATCATGAATGAATTACGGCTTGAATCCTTAAGGATACTGTTCTGGTATATGTCAGTAATTGCAGCGACACTTCTTTTTACCATCTCGCGGCGCTTCTCCTCTGATATCAGATAGTACGACTCACCGTTTTTCTTGATTTCGTCGCACACCTCACGGATAACCGCATGCAGTACGACGCCAAAGTTTACTGGTGAAAATGTGAATTCTTCCCTTTCCTTCAAATCAACTCCATATCTTAAGTAATACCTCAGCGGACACTCTGCAAAGTTCTCAAAAGATGTGACGCTTCCGACAAGCCTGCCGCCAGTAAGTGAATCAATAATATCCTCATCTACATTTGCAGCAATTTCAGTATTATCAAAGCTGTTAGCCGCCCGCGGTATTGTCACATATGAATTCTGCTGTGCCGTGTCTTTGTAAGATAACTTAAGGCAATGTGAAAACATTTTTCTCATGCTTCTTATAATATATGAAGGCATCAGCGCCGCACCCTCGCTGTTTTTTACCGCATATGACATGTAAAGCTTCTCCGCACTCTTTGTCATAATAAGATACAGATAGAATCTCTGTGTAAATGCTTTCTCCCTCACGGAAGCTGACATAACTATTCCCTTATCCTCAAGATACTCCCTGTCGCTTTCTGACAGAACGCTTCTTGAATCAGCTTTCTTAGGTACATTGCCGTCATTGATTCCGACAAAGAACATGACCTTGATATTGTCAAGACGGGTTCTTTCTATATCTCCGATAACAACACAGTCATTGGTCTGCGGAATAAGTCCTATCTTGATCTCCTGAAATCCTGACGCAAGTATCTTGTTAAATTCTTTAATACCAACCTTCTCGCTTCCAAGAAGGGCATACATTTTATCTAATACTTCTATAACTTTCTTATATAACTGCGCATATTCATCACCAGTGTACTCGCTGTCATTAAGCACACTTACCTTCTGCTCCATATCTTCACGCACAAGGAACTCATAAAGTGCCTTTACCATATCAGCAACATTTGATTCCTTTGACTTTAGCACTTCTTCCAATGGATCCAGCATATCCGTTATCATTGTTCTTAGTGAATTAAGCTTCTCAAGGTCAGTATTATTGACTGTTCCCCTGAACTTTCTTATCCATGGTTCATGCCATTTTCCCCTGCCTCTGATTCCAACTGCAACACAGTAATTGTCTAACAGATCAATATCTTCGCGCTCCATTCCGCTCATTCCGGTTCTTAGGAATCCTAATATGCTGTCATAGCTGTAATTATTCTCTATTATTCCAAGTGCACCGTTAATTGCCGCAATAAATGGATTGTCCGTCACATGGCGCTTGTAATCTAAGAAATATGGTATATCGTTCTGCTTTAATATATTAGCCGCCAGTTTGCCGTAGCCATCCATGTCCGCAGTAACTATCGCAATCTCGTTATATCTATATCCACACAGTCTTGTAAGTCTTATTATTTCTCCTGCTGCAAATGTTAATTCTTCCTTGGCAACAGCTCCCTCATATATAACGATATTGTCAGTCTTCTTATTAAATCTTCCCGAATTGTTTCTGAAAAGATTCTGTTCCAGAAAATCCAGTTCTTCTGAATTCTTAAATCTTGAATTAACATTTACAATTACATTCTTTCCCGGTACTGCTTTTCCTGCAATATACACAGGTTCAAGGACTTTCACATGTTCTTCATCACATATCTTATAAAGCTTTGATACGCAGTCCTTACTCATGAAAAAAAGTTCTTCCCTGCCTCTTACTGAATTTTCACGCTCAGATGCATCAATTGTCAGAGAAACATATATCTTCGGACACATTGATAAAAGAATTGTCATTAAATTGTACTGAACCGGAGTAAAGCCTGTGAATCCGTCAAATACTATCTCGCAATTCTTTATTCTCTCTGACTCTGTAACCTTGCTGCATAATTTATCCAGTATTTCTTCTTTAGTTATATAATTCTTGTCTATGTACTCTGCAAATGCGTTATATACAAGTACTATATCATCAAGCTTATACTGAAGTGCTGCACTTCCCTCTGAATCACTGTATGCTGCACCTGCCGCATCCTGCATAACATCCGGCTTGATATCATACTGAAGCATCTCCGATATAACAGACTTCATCTCTGACACAAATCCTGTATTAGACAGATTACTTCCAAAATATTTTAATCTGTCCTTGTTCTGCTCTAAAACTCTTTTAATAATCAGATTCTTTCCTGTATCATCAAGGACTTCAAGATTATCCTCACCCACTTCCTCAAATACTTTATACGCAAGCCTTTCAAAGCTCACAACATCTATATTAAGTATTCCTTTTCTTGGATGCATGGACACCAGTCTTTTCTGAATTGCCATAGTGTACTGCTCAGGCACAACAACTATATAATTCCTGTCAGGATTCTTCATTGACTCTTCAATTATATGCGTATAAAGATAGTGCGATTTACCCGCACCTGAGCTTCCCAGAATTAATTGTAATGACATGTGTTACTCCCCTAATCTTTCTATAATAGACTTTACCATCATTTGCTTTACCATAATGCACTTTTTCATATCATGTCTCATCATGGTTCGAAATCAACCGCTTCATATTCCACCGTATCTGAATAGTCCCACCATTCTCCCTGATAGCCTGTAAATCCGTTATTTTCCATAGCATTCTGTAGAATCATCACATTTTTCACAGCCTCTTCATCTTCTATATCAGAATAATTCCTGTCTGCTTTTAGAGAGAAATCATCAAATTCTGTCGGCATTGATATAACACTTCCATCAGCAGCAACCATTGTAATATCCACTGTTCCTCCAAGATTATGCTTTTTCATTCCGTTAGCCGGATTTGCCACATAATTAGGGTCCGGATATACTTCCCATAATTTCTGCTGTGCCTCAAACGGTCTGTATGCATCCCAAATCTTTAAGCTGTACCCCTGTTCTTTCAGTTCTTTCTGCACATTTGCAAGCTTCTTAACTGTTCCGTATCGA
>OLVW01003032.1_pt1 | contig 11181 bp, 9 predicted proteins | sample 1673301 | NCBI WGS metagenome assembly OLVW01 (sample SAMEA3178941, study PRJEB25190) | human gut metagenome
TTTATACTGGCTTAAGTAAACAATTTGCAGGTAAAGCTTTAGAAGTTATTAATAGAGAACTTAAAAAATTTGCAGATAATGGTATTAGCGATGAGAAGCTTAATATAAATAAAGAAAAGCTTATTTCTGGTTATCTTTTAGGCTTAGAAAGCACAGCATCAAGAATGTTTGCTAATGCTAAATGCTTATTATTACAAAATAAGATAAAAACAGCAGAAGAAGTTACCGAAAAAATTAACAAAATAAATAAGCAAGACATAAACTATGTATTGGAAGAGTGCTTTAAACCGGGAATAATAAGTGCATCATATGTAGGTCAAGATGTAGAAATTGATGGATTAAATAAAATTATAGGACTTTCTGACGTAGCGTATAATAGAGATGTTATGTAAATGACAAAAGAGTATAATGATTATATTGCTGAGTAAATAAGGATATGAGGGTAATAAATTGCCTCCTTTTAGCATAAAATTTTATGAAAAGTAAGGAGGTAATTTGTTTATGAAAGATTTTGAATATTATGAAAAAAAAGCAGATAGTTCCGAAAAACTTATAAGTGATTTGGAGAAATTTGAAATATTTAATTTAGAATGTGCAGAAAAATACGATAGTGCTCAAAACATTGACTTTATAGTAGATGAAGAAGGATACTTAAAATTCTTGGTTGTAGGTGTTAGCAGCAATAAGTTAAGCTTATTTGGAGGTAGTAGGGAATTTGTAGAAATACCTTGGGAGTGTGTTACTAAAATTGGTGCTAACGTAATAGTAATCTCCGCAGAAGAAGGGAAAATTAAAAGAGCTAAAGCTTAGCTAAGGAGGAGATTTCCTTGAATATAATAGTACAAAAGTTTGGAGGTACATCTGTATCTACAGAGGATAGGCGAAAACAGGTAGCAATTAAAGTGAAGGAGGCAATTGAAAATCTACCCGGCGGGCGATTTCCTCGACGTCGGCGGCAGAAAGGTAGGCACCCACAGCGGCGCTGTGCGGTACACCATCGGCCAGCGGAAGGGCCTGGGCCTCGCCATGGGCGCACCGGTCTACGTCTGCGCCAAGGATATGCAGGCCAACACCGTCACGGTCGGCCCGGAGTCGGAGCTGTTCGATACCATCGTCTATGCGAACGAAGTGAACTGGATCGCCATCCCGGAGCTGAAAGGCCCCCTGCGGGTGACGGCCCGCACCCGTTATCATCAGACCGAACAGCCTGCCACCGTCTACCCGGCAGGGCCGGACAGCTTCCGTCTGGAATTTGACCAGCCTCAGCGCGCCCCCACCCCGGGGCAGGCCGTCGTGCTGTATCAGGGCGATGTCGTCCTTGGAGGCGGCACCATTACACAGGTGGCGAAGGGATAAGGGTAAGCCCGTGGATGTAAAAAGCAGAACCTAAAGGAGAAATGATATGCAAGACCAGTATTCCCGCACCCAGCTGCTGCTGGGCGCGGAAGCAATGACCAAACTGCACGATTCCCGCGTAGCCGTGTTCGGCGTGGGCGGCGTGGGCGGCTACACCGTCGAGGCGCTGGCCCGCAGCGGTGTGGGGGCTCTCGACCTGATCGACGACGACAAAGTCTGCCTCACCAACCTGAACCGCCAGATCATCGCCACCCACAAGACGGTGGGCAGGTTCAAGGTGGATGTGGCCGAAGAGCGCGTCCACGACATCGACCCCAACATCAAGGTCACTACCTACAAGACCTTCTTTGGCCCCGAGACGCAGGACAGCTTCGATTTCAGCCAGTTCGACTACGTGGTGGACGCCATCGACACTGTCACCGGTAAAATTGCGCTGGTCATGAAGTGCAAGGAGGCTGGTGTCCCCATCATCTGCTCCATGGGTGCAGGCAACAAGATGGACCCTACCCGCTTCGAGGTCACGGATATTTATAAGACTTCCGTCTGCCCGCTGGCCAAGGTCATGCGCACCGAGTGCCGCAAGCGCCGCATCAAGCACCTGAAAGTCGTTTACTCCAGGGAGCCTGTCATGACTCCCATCGAGGATGACTCCATCAGCTGCAAACACCACTGCATCTGCCCTCCGGGTACCCAGCGCAAGTGTACCATCCGCCGCTCCGTCCCCGGCTCGAATGCCTTTGTCCCGTCGGTCGTGGGCCTCATCATCGGCGGCGAGGTTGTGAAGGACCTCGTGGGCTTTGTCCCCATGAAGGGCTGAATTTGATAGAATAAGAAAACGGCAGGTTCAATGAACCTGCCGTTTTCTTCATTATGAGCTGATTTTTACTGCTCAGGAGCGGCGAATGCGATGGGGGTAGCGCCAGCAGCTGCGTCCACGCTCTTCAGAGAGATGGGAGTGGTTTCGTAGTGCAGGGTCTCGAAGCTCTGGGTGCTGCCGTCCTCGGTGGTGAACTCGAGAACATAGGTCATGTCGCCCTGCTTGTCGGCCTCGACATCGCGGGTGATGACGACATTCACAAAGTCATCCGCGGTTTAGCCGCCGCTGCGCCAGCGCAAAGCCGACGGCGCTTGCCGCAAAGACGGCGTAATAGCTGACCAGCCGGTAGAACATCAGCAGGCTCATGGACGAAGCATCGGGGAGGAAGCTGCTGTACACCAGCAGGAAGGCCGTCTCCACCGAACCCATGCCCGCCACGTTGGGCAGGGCGTTGGAGACAAAGAGGGTCAGCGACGTGAGAAGCTGCACCTGCCAGAAGGTGAGTCCGGTATCCAGCCCCATGAACCGCAGCCCCATCCACGGCAGGCAGAAGAGCAGGAACAGCTTTACGAGATGCACGCCCAGAATGGCGGCACAGCGGGGCTTGTCCGCCAGCAGATGGCGGCTCTCGGTGCTCAGGGTGTCCAGCTGCTTGAGCCAGCTTTCCCGGCGCTCGGCCCAGCGGCCCGTGTCGGGCAGAAAATGCAGCAGCCACCGGGCCAGACGCTGCACCACCGGCAGGGCGCAGAGGGCGATGAGTCCCACGATGACGCCCGCCACGACAGCGTAGGCCCCGGGCAGATACCGCAGCACGCCGTCGGAGTTGGCCGCTATCCAGGGGCGGCCCGCCAGAAGCAGCACGGTGGCGTAAAGCAGGACGGATGTCTTGTGGAAGACGTATTGCAGGGTCATCAGCCCTACGCCGGGGCCAACGTCCAGCCCGCGCCGGTGGAGATACCACGTCTGAAACGGCACCGACCCTGCGCCGAGGCCCACCACATTGCCGAAGGTCCCCATCCATGCATTGTCGATACCCTGCCGCAGCGGGAAATGGGACAGGCGGCTGCGGACGATGAGCCAGCTGGATACGCCCTCGAGAAGCGGGTAGCTCAGGCCCACGGCCAGTGCCAGAAGTCCCTGCCCGAGGGTGAGCCGGCTCAGCGCCTCGGAGATCTCAGCCCAGTGCTCCCGGAAGATGAACACCACGATGCCGGTCAGCAGGGCCAGAACGCCCAGCGAGAGCAGGGTCTTTCGGCGCGAAGGGGCGGGGGAGGCGGACGAACTCATGCGGGGACTCCTTTCAAATTTCAACAAAAAACGGACTGGGATAAACTCTTAGGAGAGTATATCACAGTCCGGAGGTGTGTTTGTGAACAACTGCCAAATTTTTTGCCTCAGTTTCGGCAGAGTGATAAAGAACAGGGAGTTTATTCGCCGGTGAGCTCCTTTACAGCCTGTTGCAAACTGTCGGAAAACGCCTGCTTGGAGTAATGGTTCTCGTAAAGCTCACGGCAGGCGGGGCGCATGGCAGCCAGCTTTTCCGGGTGCTCGATGGCCCAGGCCAGCCGCTCGGCCAGCTTTTCGGGGTCGTCGTCCTCGTAGACGAAACCGTCCACGCCCTCGGTGATGAGCCCGGCGGTGCCGGTGTGCTCCGACACGATGGCGGGCTTGCCGAAGATGAGGCCCTCAGTGACGAAAGTAGGCATGGGGTCGTCGCGGGAGGCGCAGACGAGGCAGGTACACTGGGCCATCAGACTCTTGATCTCGTCGCGGGTGAGCCGCTTGACGTAAAAGACGTTGTCGGGGCAGTCAGCGGTCAGGCTCCGCACGGCGTCCATCATCTCAGCCTCTGCGGCCTTGCCCACGAAGAGGAAGGATGCCTTCTTCATGGTCTCAGGCGGCAGCAGCCGGATGGCTTTGCAGAAGATGTCCTGACCTTTCCGGTTCTCGAAGGAACCCACGGTGGCGAACAGAGGCCGCCCGCCCGCATAGCTCAAATCGTAGTGGGAGAACTTCTCGGCGGCGTAGTCCGGCAGGCCGTAGATGAGGGGCCGGATGTTGAACTCCGGCCGCACCGAGTGCATGGCGTTGGCGGCGTGGCTGCCGACGGAGTAGAGCCGGATATTTTCGCCCAGCTCTCTGGGGATCTGGTGGGCGATGTGGGGGTAGCCTGCAAAGGCATCGTGGAGCCACCAGAGCACCGGCACCCGCGCACCGCTCAGGGCGCGGACGGCCCGGGCCTCCACGACGGTGTTGGCCAGAACGAGGTCGGCGCAAAGGGCCAGCCCCCAGAGCAGGGGCGACTGAACACAGCCCTTGCGGGTGATGACGGTAGCTCCCGCCTCGAGGAAAAGCGGCATGGAGCCGCCGTCCTCAGGGCCGAGGACGACCACTTCGTAGCCCATGCTGCGCAGCACCGGCACGGCGCTCACCAGCACGATGGGCGCACCGGTCATGTCCAGCAGGTGGCTCATGATAAAGACGCGCTTCCCCTTTACAGACCAGACGTCTTCGGCGCAGATGTCCCGCTCATAGTGGGCCAGCGCCAGCGGGAGGCAGACGTGGCTGCGGCTGAGCTTCGCCGCCAGCGTCAGCAGTTCGACGGGATTTTCCGGGTCGCGGGCTTCCGCCTGACAGCGGCGCAGCAGCTCCCGGGAGACGAGGGCGCAGCCCGGGCAGGCGGCAAAGCCCTGACTGTGGTAGAGGGTGGTGACGCCTGAGTAGCCGAAGACAGCGTCGCTGGTGACGTAGTCTGCGCCGCTGCGCAGTGCGTCCGCAAAGCAGGAAAGGGCCGTGGACATCAGGAAAAGGTCTTCCCTGACCAGAAGCACACCGGCGGCGCTGCCGAGGGCTTCGGGGCGGAGGCTGTCCGTCAATAAAAATTTGCGGTGGAGCTGGTCCTGCAGAGAAGCTTTCAGGGCGGCGTTCCGCCCCGGCGCATAGACGCCGAGAAAAACTTCCTGGGTGTCGAGATATTCCTGCTTGGCGAGCTGAACCCGTTGCAGAGTGGTATAACTGCTGTACATCGTATCCTCCTCTCCGCAGGCAGGCTCAATGGCTGCGATGGAACAGCCCCAGCAGGCGGCGCAGGGGCAGCGTGAGTTTCCAGCTGCTGGAAGAGAGGATGTTTTCCAGCGAGCTCTCGTAGGCTTTGCTCCGGGCGCTCAGCTCGGCGTTGGCCTGATGCAGCTCGGAGAGATTCTTCTGCAGGGCCTCGATGGTCTGCTTCTGGTCAGCCGTAGTCTTTTCCAGCTGGTCGAGGTGCTTCTGCTCGCAGACACGGGTCTTCTGGAAATACTGTACGCCCTCGAGAACGGCGGCGAACAATGGGTCGTCAGCCAGCGGCTCCAGCGGGAAGTAGCAGTAGCTCACGCCCAGCTTCATCCCGGCGGGGAAACGGTTCAGACCTTCCAGCATGAAATTCGGGTCGTTGTTGAGGAACAGGATGCCGTCGCCGTGGAGCGGCACACCGTTCACCGGGCGGCAGAGGATGCGGTCATCCGAGAAGACGAAATCGGTGATGCAGCAAGGCAGTTCACCGGGGTCGAGACGGAGATTGAACGCGGTCTCCGGCAGTTCGAAGGTCGCTGTCACCATGCCGTTCAGCTCGTCGTATTCGTAGTCCGGGGCCTTGACGGTGTCTTTCTGGGAAAAGCCGAACCCGGCATCATAGTAAAGCAGCGGCTGCACCAGAGCAGGCGAGTCGGTCTGCCTCTCTCTCTGGGGGTGGGCAGCATAGAAGGTCTGCAGCTGTTTTTCCAGCTCAAGGCAGCGCTGGGCCAGCCGCGAAGTGCCTTCGTCTGCAAGTTTGAGCTGTTGTTCAAGGTCCGCAATGCGGCTGCGCAGAGCCGCTTCAGGAGTTTCGTTCATCATTACCGGGGCCTCCTCCGATTTATCGCAAGGCGTACAACCCGCGCTGCAAGCCCATGCATCAAAAGTAACTATAGTCTGCCCTCAAAATGGCTGGATACCAAAGCGCAGGAATTTCAGTGTTTTGCCGCATAGCGGCGAGTTTTGCTCCGCTGCCGGGGCTTGTCCGCAGGCTTGCCGCCCCGAAGCTTCCGGCCAAGCTCTTTGCGGCGCATCAGAAGTTCGGTGACGGCGAAGATGGACACAAGCGAGAACACGAACTGCAGCAGCATCCCCTGCACCGGATGGTCAGCATACTTTGCAGCCATCAGATACCACGGGATGGCCGTCAGCTCCACAGTGTGGATGCAGAAGATGAAGAGCGAGCGCCGGCCCACCCACTCGATGGCATGGGAGATGGGGCCGTCCACTCGGCGCTGCCATTTCAAAAAGAGCCGGATGATGCCGTAGCCCACTGCGCCATCCAGCAGGATGCTCAGCGGCCCCATCGTCCACTCACCCATCGAAACGCAGTCGGTGCTCTGGGTCAGCAAAACGCCTGCGACGACGCCCAGCGCGGACGCGATGAGGCCGGCCTTGGCTCTGCCGGAAAGGGGAGTTTCGAAAAGGCGGCGCTTCTTGGCCAGATAGCCGATGTAAAGGTAGGGCAGCGACACCATGCCCTGTGCGATGCAGAAAGGAGCCTCCCACACCAGCGTGACGCCCCAGCCAAGCAGGGTGACGCCGACGACTGCGGGGGTTATGTACCGCTCGGGGAAGATCTCGAGCAGCACGTCCAGAAGCACCCACGCCAGCATCAGAGCCACTAAGTACCACATGGGTCCGCAGGAGAAAAACTGCTGCCCGAAGTAAGTGGCCGTGTGGGGCAGGCCTAACAGGAAACCGCCTAAGACCTTGGCCGATTCTGAGATGGCAGCATCCCACGAGCCGAAAGCTGCGTGGTGAATGAAAGCGTGGAGCACCGTGGTGGCCAGTGCAGTATAAAGGTAAGGCTTGAGCAGGGTCTTGAGCTGCTGCTCGATGCATTTGTGGATGGAGCGCTTGCGGAAGCCGTAGCCGCTGGCAATAAAAAAGGCGGCCATCAGCGCTTCGCGGTAAGCGAACAGCGCGAACGCGAAAGGGGTGACGTCGTTGGTGCCGAGGGGGTAAAGCTCTGCCGTGTGGGCAAAGACGATGGCCAGCATTCCGATGCCTTTCAGCAGGTCGAACATGCCAAGGCTGCTTACAGTGCGGGGCTTGGTGCCTTCCATGAAAAGGGTCCTCCTTGTGCGCCATTCGTCCCGGAGGCCCCGGAAGGCCGTGTTTTAGGCGCGATAAATAAAAATATGAAGCTCGGCGGGGAGCTTTTTTGCTAAATAATATAAACAGTATAATGCTTTTTGGGCTTGCTGTCAATTTGATAAGGACTCGATCTCCGGGCGAAGTTTCGTCCTGACGAAAAAAGTGTATCACAGCTTTTTGCATATCGCAACAAAAGGAAAGAATTACATCTGCCTGCACAAATTGAACGCAAGCTCAAGTTGCATATTTGTGCAATTAAATCTTGCGTTTATGCTCTGCTTGCGGTATACTGTTGCCATAAGGAGCCGTGCCAAAGTTTTCCTCGAACTGCCAGAGATTCGGAATGACTCTGGAAAGTGAATGAAAAAAGTGCTGAGCTGAAAATTTGACAAAAAAGGAGAAAAACCGATGGCTGAATACATCAAAGTACCTGCAGGCGTATACGACATGGTGACCCGCTGCATGGAGCAGGAGTTTCCCGATCATGTGGCCATTCGCTATGTGGCCGAGGACGGCAAGACCGTCGTGGAGAAGAAGTATCGCGAGTATGCGCAGGACATCCGCCGGATGGTGGCCTATCTCAAGGCCGAAGTGCCGGACATCAAGGGCCAGCGCATCGTTCTGCTGAGCCGGAACTGCTATGAATTCTGCGTGGCGTCCTTCGGCATCATCCTCGCCGGCGGCGTTCTCGTGACTCTGAACCAGAAAAAGACCTGGGAGGAGCTGGAATATGAGCTGGGCCTCGTGGAGCCTGCCCTCATCCTGAACGACGGTATCGACTACGGCTGCCGCGCCGAGCTGGAAGCCGCCTACGGCCCGAAGCTCCGCCCCATGGACTGCTATAAAGAGACTGCCCCCGGCGAGCTGACCAACTGCGTGGGCCACGATGATTTGATGATGCTGATGTTCACCTCCGGCACCACCGGCCGCAGCAAGGGCGTCATGCTCTCGGAGCGGAACATGTGCTCCACGCTGGTCACTTACTCCGAGGTGGCCGAAAACTGGATCACCAACCGCCTGCCCGCGGGCCAGAAGCTGCCTCTGAGCCACATGACCCTGCTGCCGCTCTTCCACATGGCCTGCTTTGTCTGCGTCATGTCCTACCCGCCGGCAGGCTGGGCCCTGAACCTCTGCGGCGATATCCGCGATTTCTACCGCGACCTTGGCCTGATGCACAGCGACGTCATGGCTTCGGCTCCCATGTTGGTGGAGACCATTTACAACGATTACAAACGAGGCCGCGTGGAGCGTCTCAACGGTCTGTGGGACCTGTGCTGCTCCTCCGCCGCCCTCGATCCCAAGATGCTGGAAGAACTGGCTGCCAACGGCTTTGTGGTCAACCAGTGCTATGGCATGACCGAGACATTCGGCGACGGCATCCTCAACTTTACCCAGACGGCTGACCACATGAGCGCCGTGGGCAAGCCGGACGACCACTGCGAGTATCAGCTGGATGAGACCGGCGAGATCTGCATCCGGGGCAACAGCGTCATGCTGGGCTATTATAAAGACCCCGAGGCCACCGCTGAAGCCATCGACAAGGACGGCTGGTTCCATACCGGTGATCTGGGCCGCATCGACGAGGATGGCTACTATTACATCACAGGCCGCAAAAAGAACCTCATTATTTTGGCCAACGGCGAGAACGTCAGCCCCGAGGAGCTGGAGCACAAGCTGGCTGCCTGCCCGGCGGTGCAGGAGTGCATCGTGAAAGAAAAGAGCCAGAAGATCTGCGCTGTGGTCTACTGCGCAAAGGAGCAGCAGGCCGAGGTGAAAGACTTTATCACCGAGTGCAACCGCACCCTGCCGCTGTACAAGCGGATCAGTGCCGTGGAGTTCACGGCGGAGCCGCTGCCCCGCAACGCTCTGGGCAAGCTGCTGCGCAAGTAAGGCCGGAACCTGGATGCAGCAAAAATAAAACAATTGTAAAAGACCGCGCCGCGCGGTTGCAATTCCCTGCCAAAACAGGTATTATTAAGGTATTGGCAGTGCTTGCAGCTGCCGGCGTGTTGTTGCAAAAAAGAAAAAGGCAAGGAGCAAAAAGAATGATCGATAACGCGTTTGAACTTGTAACGCAGACCATGGAGCGGCAGTACCCGGATCATGTGGCGTTTCGCTATGTGGCCGCCGACGGCGAGACCGTGGTGGAAAAGACCTATGCCCAGTATGTGCAGGACATCCGCCGTGTGGTGACTTATCTGCGCGGTGCCATCCCCGATATCAAAGGCAAGCGGGTGGCCCTGCTGAGCAGAAACTGCTATGAATACGGCGTCAACGCCTTTGGCATCATCCTGGCGGGCGGCGTGGTCGTGACCCTGAACCAGAAAAAGACCTGGCCGGAGCTGGAATATGAGATCGGCCTGGTGGAGCCCAGCCTCATCCTGAACGACGGCATCGACTATGGCTGCCGGGATCAGCTGGTGGCCGCTTACAGCCCCATCCTCCGCCCCATGGACAGCTTCAAGGACAGCGAGCCCGCCATGGACATCACCAACACCCGCGGCCACGATGACCTGATGGTGCTGATGTTCACCTCCGGCACCACTGGCCGCAGCAAGGCCGTCATGCTCTCGGAGCGCAACTTCTTCACCACCGCCGGGGAGCAGGTGGTCTTCGGCGATGCCATGCTGGATTACAAACATACCCACATGCCCGAGAACAAGAACGATGTGTTGAGCAACTTCTGCATCCTGCCCCTGTTCCATCTGGGCACGTTCATCTGCCTGTTCGTCTGGCCCTGTAAGGGCTGGGCCCTCAACCTCTCCAGCGACCTGCGGGATTTCTACCGCGATGTCCGGCTGATGCACAGCGACGCCATGGCCGTGGCTCCCATGCTGATGGAGTCCATCTACAAAGATGTCAGGCGGGGCCGCCGGGAGCGTCTCAACGGCCTGTGGAACCCCTGCGGTTCTTCTGCCATGTTTGATGGCAAGATGCTGGCTGAGCTGGCCCGGGAGGGCATGATGATCACCCAGGTGTATGGCATGACCGAGACCTGCGGCGACGGCATCATCAATTATGCCCAGGACGAAAAGCACATCCGCTCGGCCGGCAAGCCCGACGACCACTGCGAGTATAAGATCGCCGAGGACGGCGAGCTCTGCATCCGGGGCGGCTGCGTCATGCTGGGCTACTATAAGGACCCCGCGGCCACCGCGGAGGTGGTGGATGCCGACGGCTGGCTCCACACCGGCGACCTGGCCCGTGAGGACGAGGACGGCTATTACTATATGGTGGGCCGGAAGAAGAACCTGATCATTCTGGGCACCGGCGAGAACGTCAGCCCCGAGGAGCTGGAAAGAAAGCTCAACGCCTGCCCTGAGGTGCAGGAGTGCGTGGTCAAGGAGATGGGCAAAAAGATCGGCGTGCTGATCTGCTGTGCCGAGGAAAAGCAGGCGGAGGTCCGGGCCTTTATCACCGGGTTGAACCGTACCCTGCCGCTGTACCAGCGGATCACGGCGGTGGAGTTCAGTGCCGAGCCTCTGCCCCGCAACGCCATGGGCAAGCTGCTGCGCAGGTAAGCGCGGAAATTGTAAAAAAAGCGCAAAACCGGGCGGTCGGTGTGTTGCATTTCCTCCATAAAACAGGTATTATAAAACACAGGAATGCCCCGCCGGCTGGCTAAACGGGCCCGGCGCGTGGCATACTGAAACTGCGCCCTTGCAGGCGATAAAAAATCCCTCACGGAAAGGAAGATTTTTTGATGGAAAGAGCAGAAATCATGTCTCAGATCCTGGCAATTCTGGAGGATGTGGCAGAGATCTCGCCCGAGGATGTCAACGAAAACAGCGTGATGATGGATGATCTGGATCTGTCCTCTATGGAGATCCTGACCATTGTGGCAGATCTTGAGGAGA
>OLVW01003044.1_pt1 | contig 11146 bp, 9 predicted proteins | sample 1673301 | NCBI WGS metagenome assembly OLVW01 (sample SAMEA3178941, study PRJEB25190) | human gut metagenome
TCTTTCTGATATAATGAGCGCAAGTGAGTCAACATGCTTGCATGATTGACGAACGGCAAAATTATTGAGTGAGCTATGCTCACGAAATAATAATTTACTGGAAGAAACTGACAGAATAGAAGAAATCGGTTATACTTAAATGGAAAAGTTATAAAATGGGTGTACTGTAAAAGCAGGGTACTGTTTGATGAAATAGAACGGGGAGGAAGGGATATTTATTTATGGCAGCTATGGATCTTCATACCTATGATAATACATTATATGAAAAGGTTTACCAGACCGCTTATCAGGCGGCAGCGGAGCTGATAGAGACCGCCGGGATGAAAGCTGGTCAGATTTTAGTAGTCGGCTGTTCGACCAGTGAGGTTGGCGGTGAGAAAATCGGAACCTATTCCAGTCCGGAGCTGGCGGCAAAGGTATTTGGCGGAATTTATGCGGCTGTGCAGGAAAAAGGCATTTATCTGGCGGCCCAGTGCTGCGAGCATTTAAACCGTGCACTGATTCTGGAGACAGAAGCGGCAGAAAAGTATGGCTATGAGCCGGTCAATGTTATGCCGCAGCCAAAAGCAGGCGGATCCTTTGCAACAGCGGCATGGCAGGCATTTGCTGATCCTGTGGCAGTGGAGCATATTGCGGCACATGCAGGAATGGATATCGGAGATACGCTGATCGGGATGCATCTAAAGGATGTGGCGGTTCCGGTCAGACTGTCCATTCGACAGATCGGGGAGGCACATCTGGTATGCGCACGGACGCGGCGGAAATTTGTCGGCGGGGTTCGGGCGGTTTATGACGAAAGATACCTGTAAACAGCATATAGAATAAGGCTGCAGGCATTTTCGCGGGAACGCCTGCAGAAATCAGGAGAAGGATAAAAGAGGGAGCATGGTATGGTGTTGGAAAAAATAGCCGTTTTGAAGGAGCTGACCATTTTTTCCGTGCTGCTGAGAACTGTGCTTGCGATGGTTTTCAGTGGAATTTTAGGGTATGAAAGGGAAAAGAAAGGGCGTCCGGCAGGATTTCGGACGTATATGGTTGTCTGTATCGGCTCGGAAATTGCGATGATGACGGGAATTTTTCTGAGCCGGGAGCTTGGAAGCACTGACCCGAGCCGGATTGCTGCGCAGGTGATCAGCGGGATTGGATTTCTGGGAGCCGGGACGATCCTGGTGACCCGGCAGAATCAGGTAAAGGGACTGACCACCGCAGCGGGGCTGTGGGCAGATGCCTGTCTGGGACTGGCACTTGGTTCTGGCTTCTACTCCGGAGCAATTGTCGGCTTTGCAGCCATTTGGTGTTCTCTGAAAATCCTGAGAACAGTAGATAAGAGGCTTGGAAAAACAGCGCGTGTTTTTGGAGCTTACGTGGAGTTTGTAAGTATCAAGGATCTGAGTGCCTTTTTGGCCTATGGACGGGAACATGGCTGTAAAATGGACGGGCTGGAGATTGTACGCAGCAAGGATGCGGATGGAAACAGGGTGGTTGGCGCAACAATGAACCTTCATTTTGATACACCTGTATCCCATGAGAAGGTGATAGAAGAGTTCGGCAGACTGGAGGGCGTGCAGTTTATCAAAGAGATCTGAGCGCGGCATGTGAACGTTTCGATAGGCAAGACGATGATTTGTACGACGAACTGTACTTTGACGACAGCCCGTATTGACGCAAAAAGTAAATTTAATACCATATTTTTCAAAAAATTGTATTGACAATTCAGAGATTTGTAAGATAATAGTGGTGTGGGGTATAACTACTATGAACAATTATGAATTTTTAGAGAAACTCGGCTTTTCGTCAAACGAAGCAAAAGTATATGGAACACTAATTAAACATAAAGTGTTAAACGGTTACGAAATCGCAAAACTTTCGGGCGTTGCGCGTTCGTTGGTGTACGAGGTTATCAATCGCTTGGTGGCAAAGGGCGCGGTTATTCGTATAGACGGAGAGCCGAATTTTTACAAGCCTATCGAGTATCAAGAACTTATACGTAGCATCAAGGAAGAAAACGAAAAGAATATTGCCTGCGCCGAACGCGAGCTACAACAACTTGCAACGGAAAACGCCGACGTCGATTATGTAATGAATATAGTGGGCGAAGAAAAATACGTTGCTAAGGCAAAGAAACTTATCGACAGCGCGCAAGCGGAAATTTCGCTGTCCATTTGGCGAGAGCCGTTCGAAGTGCTACGTAGTAATATCGAAAACGCAATATCCCGCGGGGTAAAGGTGTATATTTTTACCTTCGAAAGCATTTTGGTCGAGGGCGCAACGGTGTATTCGTACAATATCAACGACGTTTCAACACTGTTTCCATACCGTAGAACAACAATTATAATCGACGGCGGAGAGTGTTTAGTCGGAGAAGAAGGCGATCGCAACGTTTACGCGCATACGCGCAATCATTCGGTTGTTTCCCTTGCCACCGACGAAATTGTTTTGAATGTTTTTTGGAATAAACTTATCGAAAAAGAAAACTTGTTGTCTAAAGGCTGCTCCGGCGCGGATTTCTTGCAAGCCATACACAATTTGGCGGAGCGCTATGGCATTACCGACAAGATGACCAAGAATTTCCTTGTTTACAATTTTCAAAAGGAGAAAACTCAAAATGGCAAAAAACGTTGAACGATTACAGGCGCGCGAAGCCAAGGAACTTATCCGCCGCGAAAAGCAGTTGGGCGCAAGAAGCAACAAGTTTTATTTGATTTACTTGTTTATGATTTTGTCGCTCATCTACATAACGGACGAAATCGCGTCTACTATATCCATTCAGTTTCAGGCGAATATAGTTACAGAATTCTTCGTAAAAAATATGGGTATGGAATACGGCGCGGGATTATCGCTCTTTTCCGCCATAGGTTTTATTTCCTATCCGGTAACACTGCTTATTATTTTCTATCGTCCCCTTGCGGACAAATTCGGGCGTAAGCCGTTTTTGGTTATTAACACGTTATGTATGGGCTTAGGGCTGTTCCTTGTGTATTTATCCAAAGATATCTACGTTTACATGATAGGCGGCACGTTGATGAGTTTTATGGTCTCGCACGATATGCAATGCGTGTACATACTGGAATGCTCCGACAAAAAGTCTCGCGCCCGTAACTACGCAATCGTAAAAGCGGTGGCGATACTGGGCACGTTACTTGTTCCGTTGCTTAGGGCTACACTCATGCAAAACGTAAGCGAGCGTTGGCACGTAGTATATTTGGTGCCGGCAATTATCGGTTTTGTAATGTCGTTATTCGCGCTGCTTTTTGCTAGGGAAACAAACGCATTTTTGACTAAAAGAATAGAGTATTTAAAAACGCCTATAGAAGAACGTGAACAACGCAGCAAGGAAGGACGCGAACAAAACGCACAAGGCGGAATTCTGACCGCTGTAAAATTCGCATTCAGACACAGACAATTGCGCTTTTTGATTATTGCTTGTTGCTGCTTTTATCTCGCTTCGTTAGGTACGGCAACGTACAGTACGGTCATGGCAAAGTCGGCGCTGATGACGGAAGAAGAAATAACTCTTGCTTTGTTTCTGTATCCCGTCGGCAACGCGCTGTTTACATTGATTTCCGGTTTTGTGTCGGATAAATTCGGACGTAAAGTAACTATAGTCGCAATGTCTTGTTCGGCGTTGACGTGTTATTTGCTGTTTATCTTTAGCGGTATGTTCAAGTGGACTCCGTATTTGACGGGTTTTGCTATCGGCGGATTTATGGGCAGTTACTGGGGTGCAGGCGATACCATCGGCGGAATTATGTTTTCCGAATCGACTCCTACAAACCTGCGTTCGTCGGTTACGGTAATCAATACGTTGCTTAACGGAGTTATGGGCGGACTTGCAACAGTTATTACTATGATACTGCTGCCTATCATTCCTGAACGCATGTTCGGCTATATGTATTTGGGCTTGACGGTTCCAGGGCTTGTAGGTGCAATTGTAATAATGTGGCTGTTTGTCGGCGAAACTCGCGGACTTGATCTTAAAACTGTAACCGGTACGGAATGGGATAAGCCTAAAAAGGTTAAAGAAGAACAAAAGGACGGTGAATAAAATGAATAACAAACAATTTGAAATCGGCGCAAGCGAACAGCCGTTAGATATTATTAAGGAAACGTGCGGTTTTGCGGGCGTTTTTAAGCAAATAGGTGTTATAGGGGATTCTTTGGCATCGGGCGAGTTTGAAAGTCACGATGAAAACGGAAATATAGTTTATACCGATATGTACGAGTACTCGTGGCCCGCCGTTTTAGAGCGCATTACTGGAACAAAATACAACAATTATTCCCGCGGCGGAATGACAGCGCGCGAGTATGTTCAAAGTTGGGCGGACACAAACGGATTTTGGCAATGGAATCAAGCGTATATTATTGCGTTAGGCAACAACGATTCATTTGTGTTCGGGCATCCTCTGGGAAGTGTCAAGGACGTCAACGCCGATTGTCCGCAGGATAATGGCGATACGTTTTTCGGTAATATGGGCAAAATCGTTTCCAAACTTAAAACAATAGAGCCTAACGCGCGTATTTTTGTTGTAACTCCTCAACTGCGCGGTGAAGCGTGTGATAACGATATCCGTTATATCGCAAGCGAACTCGCCAAATTGTGCGATATGTTTGAGTTTACTTACTTGCTGGATATGACTGCGCATGCGCCCGTATACGATGCAGAAATGCGTAAATCGTTCGGGTTGGGCTTTCATCCGAACCCGATGGGCTACTATGCATACGCGTTGATTGTGGGAAATTATATCGATTACATTATCAGAAGTAACCCGCAGGAATTTGCTACGATACCGTTTGTAGGTACGTTGCTTAAAAACAAAGATTACAAATATTATATATAAAAATTATATCCAGGCTATTTTGACATATTTCGACAAATAATTAAAAATCTGATACTCTGAGTTTTGGTGGAATTGCTACGCTTAAATGTACATGATCTATACATAGTGCTACACTCAGACAATGGATCACCGATGAAAGGCGCTACTATGTTAGCCACTTTGTATCAGCTTGGAATTACGCCATCGAATAGCCGGTCACGGAAGCATCCAGTGCCTGTCCCCGGAAAAAAATGAGGAGAAGGTACTGTAAGAAATAATTGACTCCCTTAGGAGTAAATATGTAGTAGCAATAATTCATACCTTTTTAGCTGTATTTTGTATCGTAAACAGAAAGAAAATGCACTATAATCCAAGGCAATGAAAGTACTTAAAAAAGTAGTTTCGTTGCCTTGGTTCCATTTTTAGAAAGAATAATACTTAGGTGGGAAAATTCCCAGGCGCTGTGTGGAGTTTTCTGTAAGAAGCCGGGGACAGACCGCACTGTTTCTTGAAAAAGGAAGAAAAGTGGTGAGGGTCTAAGAACCCAAGCTGTGTGGAGATGACAGAAACAGGAAGAGTGGTGCGGCCTAGCATGGACTGGGCCAGCTTGCACTTTTGGGACAGGTAATACTGGTAGGGAGCAACATGATATACCTCCTGGAACAGGTGGATGAGCCTGGAGCGGGACAGGGAAACGGTATCTGCCAGATGATCCAAGGACAGACTTTCTGTTAAGTGCATATCGATATAATTGCGGATCGCCAGTGCAGTAGGATTGATGGGAACTTTGTTTGCCAGAAAATCCGCAAGCTCCTGAATATATTGATGGAGCAGTACAGCCAGCTTGTCAGCAGAGTGTACAGGGTCGGCGGTAAAGGCATCAAGGATCCGGGTCAGAGGTGTTTCGTTATGGAAGCGGGGGATCAGGGTGACACCGTCTAAGCCGTAATCGGAGAGAAGATGCTGTACCAGACTGCCGCTGACATTGAACCAGATCTTGGTCCAGGGATCAACTTTGTCTGAATAGTAGTGGTGGTAGGTGCCGGCAGTAAGGATATAGGCATCTCCGGCATTTACAGTGAGGATACTGCCGTTTCGCTCGATATGTCCACGGCCGCTTAAAACGTATTCAAACACACACAGGGGTCTGCGATAAACCAGGATCTCATAGGCAGGATCCGGGTAAGTGATACCGGCCATGGTGGGAGAAAAGCTTTCCGCGGTAGGGCCGGTGTAGACAGTGTATTTCTCAATCTGTGTGCGTGTAATTTCCTGAGGCATGGTGGTTCCTCCATTTTTTGAAAGCAAATTGCAATAATGTAATAACAGCATTGTAGTAAAAAGGAGCAAGCCTGTCAACTATGGCTTTCACCATATAAAATAAAAATGAAATCAACCCAAATAAAATGATCACAGGAGGACTAAATATGACACAAATACCCAGACCGGAGCATCCCCAGCCCCAGATGAAGAGGGAGCATTGGAAAAACCTGAATGGAGAATGGGATTTTTCCTTTGACTTTGGATGCAGCGGCATAGATCAGAAATGGCAGGAAGGAAAGACAGATTGGGAGAAGAAGATCCTGGTGCCCTTCTGCCCGGAAAGTGATCTGAGCGGAATCGGCTATAAGGACTTTATCCCCGGCATATGGTATCACCGCACCATCACATTGACAGGGGAGGAGCTGAAGGGAGATCTTCTCTTACATTTCGGCGCAGTGGACTATGATGCAAGAGTATGGATCAATGGAGTAGAGGCAGGCAGACACCAGGGCGGTTATGTTTCCTTTACGTTTAATATTACAAAGCTTGTAAAGGAAGGAGAAAATGACATTACGCTTTTTGCAGCAGATGATGTGAGAAGCGGAAAGCAGCCCAAGGGAAAGCAGAGTCATTTCTTCTACTCCATAGGCTGTGATTATACCAGAACGACAGGTATCTGGCAGACGGTATGGCTTGAGTGGGTACCGGAAAGCTACATTGAAAAAGTGCAATATTATCCAAACCTGGCAGAGGCAACTCTGGGAATTAAGGCGGTAGTAAAGGGGCAGGGCACACTGGAAGCAAAGGCCTTTTATGGGGGAGAGCCCTGTGGCAGCGTAAGCGCAAAGTCAGAGGGCGGCACCGTTACCATGACACTTCCTTTGTCCCGTCTGGAAAAGTGGGAGCCGGGTCATGGCAGACTGTATGACCTTACATTAACCTATGGAGAAGATAAGGTAGAAAGCTACTTTGGTATGCGTGAGGTAAGATTGGATGGAGAGAAATTCCTCATCAACGATAAGAGCGTGTTCCAAAGACTGGTGCTGGATCAGGGCTTCTATCCGGATGGCATTTACACAGCGCCTACAGAGGAAGCACTTGTCAAGGATGTGGAACTATCCATGGCTGCAGGCTTCAACGGCGCAAGACTCCATCAGAAGGTATTTGAGCCTCTGTTCTTGTATCACTGCGATAAAGCAGGCTATCTGGTATGGGGCGAGCAGGGCTGTTGGGGACTGGATTACAGCAATCCCGCAGCATTAAAATATTTCCTGCCTGAGTGGATGGAAGCCTTGGAGAGAGACTTCAACCATCCCGCCATCATCGGCTGGTGTCCGTTTAATGAGACATGGGATTATGAGGGAAGAAGGCAGGATGACAGCTTACTGGCCAATGTGTATAAGATGACAAAGCTGTATGACACCACCAGACCCTGCATTGATACCAGCGGAAATTATCATGTGGTGACGGACATCTATGACTTACACAATTATGAGCAGGATCCGGCAAAGTTTGCAGCAACCTACGAGTCCTTTAAACAGGGAGGTGATTTGGAAGATACTCATGGCTACAGGCAGACACCGGTAAAGGGTATCCCTACCTTCATCAGTGAGTATGGCGGTATCAAGTGGGACGAGGAAGGTGTTGAAAAGGATGGCTGGGGCTATGGTGCAGGTCCTGCTACCAAGGAGGAATTCCTGAACCGATATAAGGGACTGACCGATGCCCTTTTGGACAATCCCCATATGTTTGCTTTCTGCTATACCCAGCTGTATGATGTGGAGCAAGAGTTAAACGGTCTGTATACCTATGAACGTAAACCCAAGTTTGATATGGATGTGATAAAGGCAATCAATGCCCGTAAGGCAGCAATCGAGGATTAAAAGCATCCCGCAGAGTATAAAAGAAAGCGTGTGAGAGACATTGGGGTCTGACATTCTTACAAGATGGTAAACAGTAGCGACAATTAGCCTAATCGGATGCTCAACCGAACAAAAAGAGAAGAACCCCCAGTAGCTGGCACTACTGGGGGCATTTGTGTACTATGGAGTACTCATTTCATTTTTGTTAATCAGATTATATCACACCTTATCGACATTTTCAAGTTTGTGTAATTTACGTAACCAAAATACATAAATATCCCCAAATACGTAATATACTGCAGAAAGGACGCAATATTTGATTAAAGTTTGCAAATGAATAAGAAAAACAGAATAAAGATTTCAATTAGTTCTTTTCAATATTTTATCAATTAACTCTGACACAGATTTGACACAGCCTTCTGCATATTGCTTTACAGTAGCTGGAGAATGATGGAATGTATAACCATGCTTTGTTGCCCTTAACATATCAATGTCATTTTCAGCATCACCAATGGCGTAGATTTGTTCATGCATGAATCCAAGTTTCTGACAAAGGATGTTCATGGCGTTCCCTTTTGAACAGTCTCTACACGCCATGTCAACATCCTGGATATTTACAAAAGCTCTCACCTCCTGGTGATCTGACTTTTCCAGCCAGTCTGCAAAAGCTTTTGCAGATTTATTGTCTTTGAAATGGAATGACATTCCATAAAGTTTTTCCGTTTTTAATAAATCAATACTGCTAATAGGTGTTGTTGGCAGGCTGTACTGCTTTTTTTGATTGCATGAAAATACGTTGTCTTTCGTATGAACTGTTAATGGTATATCCGATGTATATTCGTTTATTATTTTTTTGATTGCTGTAAATGATACAGGTTCTTCATGCAGTATTTGTTGATGACTATCCGCGATAATACTCCCTGTACCGGCAATCATGTAATCAGGCAAAAGATATCCTTCCAACGGAGCAACTATCCATGGCAATGCTCTGCCGGAGTTAATTACGATCAGATTTCCTCTTTGCTGGAATTCCTTTATTGCATCTAAATCTGATTCCTTAAAATATGTTTTTCCATTATCAGAGAACAATATTGTTCCATCCATGTCTGTAAATAAAATATTTTTCTGTTTCATATTTTTTCCCTGCTAAATTGATTGTCTTGTTGCATTATCCTGGAAGCTAAAGTAATCAGGGCGATGGCGTGACTGGGTATATTCAAACATAACACCATCACTATTGTAAGTATGAGAGGTGACAACAGCCATACAGTTATAGTCTCTAAGATCCAAATATTTTTCATCAATTTCAGTCATCTTTTCTACGGTCATGATACGTTTACTTGTGACAATGGAAACTCCAAGAGTATTTTCCAGATAATCGTAAATCGACTTTTCTGCAATCTCTATAGTTAGATCTTTAGCAACACTTTTCAAAAAATAATTATGGTTTAGAATAAGTGCTTTTCCATCTAAGTAATGAAGTCTCTGCAGATAATAAATCTCATCGCCAATATTAAAACCGGTTTTTGCAGCAATTTTTTTGTCTACTACCAATTCTGCAAAGTGAATTACTTTGGTTTTGGATTTCTGGTTATTTCTCTTTGCAGATTCCGTAAACGTTTCAATTAAGCCGATGGTAAATGAGGTCTGTAATGCGGGCTGGAAGATAATTCGTACCCCTTTCCCCTGCATCGTCTGTACATATCCATCGGCTACCAGATCCCCGATGGCACGGCGAATGGTATTGCGTGAGCAGTCATATTCCTGCACCAATGTATTTTCAGAGGGGAGAAGTTCCTGAAATTCATATTCTCCGGTCTCAATTTTTCTTTTCAAATCTTTATAAATTTCTGCATATTTTGCTTTCGGCATAAGTTCCTCCACTTGTTTGAACATCTATCATTAATTATAATATTTACATATGGAAAGTCAAGAATCAAATAAGACATAACTTGTCTAAACAAGCTTTAAAATAAGTGTTGGCATGTTTAAACAAGTATGATATAACATAATCACAAGAAAACTTGTTTAAACAAGAAAAAACGCGAAAAAATTTATTTTAATAAGGAGAATCAAGATGGGTAAGTATATAAACGACGCAAAAGAATTACTGCACCTTGTGGGAGGAAGAGAAAACATTGCTGCAGTATCACATTGTATCACACGAATGAGATTCGTATTAAATGATCCGAAGAAAGCGGATATTCAGAAAATTGAAGCAATGAAAGTTGTTAAGGGAAGTTTCACACAGGCAAGACAGTTCCAGGTAATCATCGGGAACACGGTTTCAGATTTTTACAACGACTTCACAGCAGTTGCAGGCATTGAAGGCGTATCGAAAGATGCTGTAAAGAGCGCAGCAGAATCAGAATGTAGTTCAGAGAATTATGACTGCATTAGCAGAAATTTTCGCCCCACTCATTCCTGCAATCATTGTGGGTGGTTTGATTTTGGGATTCAGAAACTGCATTGACAGCTTATATTTATTTGAAAACGGTACAAAGACACTCTGTGATATCAGCCAGTTCTGGTCAGGGATTGACAGTTTCCTGTGGCTCATCGGAGAAGCGGTATTCCATATGTTGCCGGTTGGTATCTGCTGGTCTGTAACCAAGAAAATGGGTACAACACAGATGCTTGGTATCGTACTTGGACTTACACTTGTGTCTGGTCAGCTCTTAAATGCATATGCAGTGGCAGGCACAGCGGCAGCAGATATTCCAAAGTGGGATTTCGGTTTTGTACAGGTAAATATGATTGGTTATCAGGCTCAGGTCATTCCTGCAATTCTGGCAGCATTTACACTGGCATATCTTGAAAAATTCTTCAAGAAGATCTGTCCATCCGTAATTTCTATGATCGTGGTACCTTTCTGTAGCTTAGTACTCTCTGTTATGGCAGCACACTTTGTGCTTGGACCAATCGGATGGAAAATCGGCTCTGTCATTTCCTCCGTTGTATACGCAGGAATCACAGGACCACTGAAAATTGTATTCGGTGCAATCTTCGGTTTTGTGTATGCACCGCTTGTAATCACAGGACTTCATCATATGTCAAATGCAATTGACTTACAGTTGATTGCTGACTTTGGCGGAACAATGTTATGGCCAATGATCGCTTTATCAAATATTGCTCAAGGTTCAGCAGTACTTGCAATGATATACTTACAAAGAAAAAATGAAGAAGAAAAGCAAGTTTCAATAC
>OLVW01003049.1_pt1 | contig 11112 bp, 9 predicted proteins | sample 1673301 | NCBI WGS metagenome assembly OLVW01 (sample SAMEA3178941, study PRJEB25190) | human gut metagenome
CGAACAATAAAACGCAAAATGCCCGCCCACCGTGGGTCTCCACAGGTGGGCGGGCATTCTTTTGTGCCTTTTTGGCATAAAAATACCCCCGGAGGATGCAGCGTTTTTTACGCTGTCTACTCTGGGGGCAGTATATCAAGCGCTGCGCGGTAGCTCCCGGAAGCGGACACTGTATTGCTGAAAAAGCACTTGCTCAGTGCCGCTCCTCCGGCGGGCAGCAGCTCTCCCGGGGGATGAGCTTATGCGGCACGATGATCTTTGTGGCCAGAAGGTTCGGGTTCTCAATGTGGTTGATGGTCAGGCCGAGCGCATTATCGCCCTGCTGGGCGGTCGGGAGAACATCGTGCTGGTGGATGCCTGCATGACCCGTCTGCGCGTTACCGTAAAAGACCCTGCCAAGGTTGCCGACCTTGCCGCATGGAAGGCCGAGGGCGCGCTGAGTCTGCTGGTGAAGGGCGACGGCATTCAGGCCGTGTATGGCCCCAAGGCGGACGTTCTGAAATCTGACATCAACGATATTCTGTAAAAACTATGAAACTGCTGACATTGAATACCCACAGCCTTATTATCCCGGAGCATGAGGCAAAGCGGGAGATTTTTGTAGACTTCATCGCAAAGGAGCAGCCGGAGGTGTTCGCCCTGCAGGAGGTGAACCAGACCGCCGCTGCGCCGCTGCTGGCAGAGACTCCGGCATTGAGCTGTTCCGCACGGTGGAGCAGGCACTGGGCAAGCGGGAGATCATTGCCGAGGATCTTGGCTACATGAGCGACACCGTGCGGCAGCTGGTGCGGGACAGCGGCTTCCCCGGCATGAAGGTGCTGGAATTTGCCTTTGACTCCCGCGATACCGGCAGCGCCAGCGACTACCTGCCCCACAACTACCCGGTGAACAGCGTGGCGTATACCGGCACCCACGACAACGAGACGCTGGTATCCTGGTACCAGACCATCTCGGACGCCGAGCGCGCCATGGTGCGGGATTACCTGTACGACTACGCCACCCCGGACGAGCAGCTTTATAAAAGCATGATCACACTGATTTTGCGCAGCGCAGCGGCACGGTGCATCATCCCCATGCAGGACTGGCTGGGGCTGGATAATGCCGCCCGCATCAATAAGCCCTCCACCGTAGGCCAGAACTGGCGCTGGCGGCTGAAAAAGACCCAGCTGACCAAGAAGCTCCAAAAAGAGATCTGCCAGCTGACCACCCGCTACGGCCGGAAGAACTGGGCGTAACCGCAAGAAACTTCAATACAAAGGGCAGGACGGCCTGTGGGCTGCCCTGCCCTTTGTGCGGATGCCCCTTGGCAAACCGGACGGGATTGCGCTATAATAGAGCCGTAACAGTTCCACAAAGGTGTGGTAAGGGAGGTGCGGTCATGATCCGGGTGGCGATCGTAGAGGATGACGCGGAGGTACAGGGGGTATTGCAGGAGTATGTCCGGCGGTATACCCGGCAGTACGGGACAGAATTTGAAGTGTCGGTCTTTGCGGACGGGGTGGACCTTCTGGAGGATTACCGCGCGGTCTACGATATTATTTTTCTGGATGTGGAGATGAAGCATCTGGACGGCATGGCCACGGCAGAGCGCATCCGGCAGATGGATGCAGACGTCATCCTGATCTTTATCACCAACATGGCGCAGTACGCCATCCGGGGCTACTCGGTGGGGGCGCTGGACTATGTGCTGAAGCCGGTGCCCTACTTTGCCTTTTCGCAGCAGCTGCTCAAGGCCGTTACCCGGCTGGAAAAGCGGGCAAAGCGCTACCTCACTGTGCCGGTGGAGGGCGGGCTGCGCCGACTGAACACCGCAAGCATCTATTACTTGGAAAGTGAGGGGCACCGGGTACACTTTTACACCGACGAGGGCGATTTTTCTGCCCCCGGCGCCCTCAAGACCTTTGAGGAAAAGCTGGCAGACTGCCCCTTTGCCCGGTGCAACAGCGGCTACCTGGTAAATCTGGCGCAGGTGCAGGCGGTGCAGCAGAACACGGTGCAGGTGGGACCCTATGAGCTGCAGATCAGCCGCCCCAAGCGCAAGGCCTTTCTTGCCGCCCTGACCGATTACATCGGAGGTGAAGGCTCATGACCGCGCTGCCGGATATCCCCCGGCTGTACACCGCCCTTGCCGAGTGTCTGGCGGTGCTGCTGGTCACCCCGGCGCTTGCACCCCGCTTTTCCAAGGCAGTTACCGTGGGGGTCACCCTGCTGTGGGCGGCGGTGCTGTCGGCCTTTCTGGGGCTGACCGGCAACGTGCCCGGCGGGTTCTGGATCCCCTGCATGGTGACGGCCATCGGGCTTTCCTACTTATACTTATGGGGTGTGTGGAGCATCACCCTGCTGGAGGCCGGGTATCACTGCGCCCGGGCGTTTATTCTGGCAGAGCTTGCCGCCAGCGTGGAGTGGCAGCTGCACTGCGCTCTCTGGCCCGCCCGCAGCCCGTGGGAGCCGCTGTCTTTGCTGCTGCTGGCGCTGGTGTACGGGGCGCTGTTCGGGGGGATGAGCTATCTGCTGCACATCAGACCCCAGCCTGCCGGGCATCTGGAGATCAGCGGCAGCGCCGCCCTGACGGCGGTCATGCTGGCGCTGACCGCCTTTGCGGTGAGCAATCTCGGCTTTTTGCCGGGCAGCGAGATCAACATGAGCATTTTTTCCATCCGCACTCTGGTGGATTTTTCCGGCGTGCTGATCCTGACCGTGCAGCACGAGCAGCTGCGGGAGAACGCTTTGCACAGCGAGCTTGCCGCCATGGATGAGGTGCTGCACCGCCAGTACGAGCAGTACAAGCGCAGCAAGGAGGGCATCAACCTCATCAACCGGCGGTACCATGAACTGAAAGTCCAGCTTGCCCGCATCCGGGAGGAGCAGGATCAGACCAAGCAGAACGCCGCCATTGCCGCCATGGAGCAGAACATCCGCCAGTACGAGGCCGAGAACAAGACCGGCAACCCGGTGCTGGATACCCTGCTCACCGCCAAGACCATGGAATGCCAGCAGGAGAATATCACCATCACCAGCGTAGCGGACGGCAGGATGCTGGGCTTTCTCACCATCCGGGAGCTGTGTACCATCGTGGGCGTGGCGCTGGACAACGCCATTGCCGCCGTGCGCGCCGAGCCGGACCCCGAAAAGCGGCTCATCAAGGTGGCGGTGTACAGTCAGGGCGGCTTTGCCATGCTGCGGTTCGAGCACTATACAGAGACTGCCCCCGCACTGGATGCGGACGGCCTGCCGCAGCAGGGGTCGGACCTGAAAAGCGTCCGCACCACCGTCGGGCAGCACGGCGGCAGCATGACGCTGCACTGGGAAAACAACTGGTGCACCCTGCGGATCTTATTTCCGCTGTCAAAAAACAAATGAATTTTTACGGCAGGTATCCCCTGCCGTTTTTTGTTGTCTGGCAGGGTGCACAAATATAATGCGGCAATATTTGTGTATGTGCACAATAAAATTTGAAACCTTATTGTAACTTCTGCAAATTATGCATCCAAAACGACAGATTGTGCGGAGAACGGTTCGTTCTGCAGTATATATGATAAAATGACATCAAGCAAAGGAGCGGACGCGCTCCGGAGAACAGCTATGAACCGGGTCGTGTACCCAAAAGAGAAGGAGTTAACAGTTATGGCACAGAAAAAGAAGGACAGTAAGATGATGGGCAAGATCATCAAAACTGTCGTTTCGGGTGTGTTGTGTGTCGCATTGGCGGGCGGTATAGTTGCGGCCAATGTGCTGATCCCGCCCAACGCCAGCAGCGTGCAGAGCATTTTGGGCCTGAAGAGCGGAGGCATCGACAACAGCAAGGCAAAGACCGAAGGCATCAACATGGAGTACGGCAAGCCCGGCTTTGACACAGAGGATGCGCTGGTTGAGGATGAGATCGCCCTGAACAAGCAGATCGCAGCAGAGGGCATCGTTCTGCTGAAAAACGACGCTGGCAAGATGCCGTACAGCACGGATACGACCTTCAGTTTTGTCAGCCATTCTGCTGTCAGCTACATTGGCGGCAATAAGGTCGATATGAAAACTGCTTTTGAAGATGCAGGCTTTGGTGTTAACGAAGCACTCTGGAAATTCTATTCCGAAGGCAACGGCAAGGACTACGGTCTGGGCGCCGGTTCTGTTTCCTACGGTGATGACGAGGACTTTTCCATCAACGAATGCCCCCTGTCTGTCATGAAAGCAGAGCCGGGTCTGACCGACTCCATGCAGGGCACTGTTCCCGTTTTTGTGTTCAGCCGTGTGGCTGGCGAGGGCCGCGATATGCCGCGCTCCATGTACAACCACACCGATGTGGAAGAGGACAAGACCAAGACCTACCTCGAGCCGGATTCCGTGGAACTGGAGATTCTCCAGTACCTGAACGACAACTTTGACGATGTCGTGCTGCTGCTCAACTCCAGTGCAGCGGTCGATCTGAGCTGGGTGGAGGATTATCCCAGCATCCACACGGTCATCTCGGCTCCTGCCATGGGCGACTACGGCCTGTGCTCTCTGGCAGAGATCTTCTCCGGCAAGGTCAATCCTTCCGGCCGCACCGTGGATACCTATGAAGTGGATGCCATGAACAGCCCGGCGGCGCAGAACTTCGGCGACTTTGCCTACTACGATGAGAATGGCAACCTCACCAAGTACAACTACGTCAGCTACAAAGAGGGCATCTATGTTGGCTACCGCTACTACGAGACCCGTTACGAGGATAAAGTCCTCGGTCAGGGCAATGCGGGCGATTACAACTACGACGATGCTGTGATGTACCCCTTCGGCTACGGCCTGTCCTACACGGATTTCGAGTGGTCTGATTACGATACCAGCTGGGATGGCGATACCTGCACTGTGACCGTCAAGGTCACCAACACCGGTTCTGTTGCAGGCAAGGACGTTGTGGAAGTCTACGCACAGAGCCCTTACACCGATTATGACAAGGCCAACAAGGTGGAAAAGGCTGCCGTTGAACTGGTCGGTTACGCCAAGACCTCGGAGCTGGCTCCCGGTGCAAGCGAGACCGTGACGGTCACCTTTGACCAGGAACAGCTGAAGTCCTACGACTACACCAACGCCAAGACCTACATCCTGGATGCCGGTGACTACTACATCACCGCAGCTAAGAATGCACACGATGCTGTCAACAACATCCTTGCCGTCAAGGGCAAGACTGTGGAAGATGGCATGACCGCCGATGGTGACGCCGGGTTTGTGGCGACCTATACCCCGGCCAACGGCACCGTGGATACCACGACCTATAAGAACGACACTACCACCGGCGTGGAGGTCACCAACCAGCTGGATCATGCAAACGGCGGGCTGCAGTATCTCTCCCGCAGTGACTGGACTGGCACCTGGCCGACCGTTGACGGCGAGGTCAGCGACCAGATCAGCACCTGGGGCAACCCCATCAACGGCACCGATGCAAACGGCAACCCCGCTTCCTATACTTACTATAAGACCATCAGCAGCGAGGATCTGGCAAAGCTGGATTCCTTCGATTCCCTGAACCCCACCGATCCTTCTACCCTGACCGATGAGCTTGTCTACGGCAAGGACAACGGCCTCGGCCTGATCGATATGCGTGGTCTGGATTACAACGACCCCAAGTGGAACGACCTGCTCGACCAGCTGACCCCCAGCGATTACCAGACCCTGATCACCCAGTCCGGCTATGGTACGGCAGCCATCAAGTCGGTGGATAAGCCCTCCGCGACCGACCGAGATACTGCCACCGGCCTGATCAACTTCGGTTTCGATGCAAGCGGCAACCTCTACTTCAAGGGCAACATCACGCACTGCGGCGTGATCGTTCTGGCACAGACCTACAACGATGATCTGGCCACTCACTACGGCGAGAACATTGGCGACGAGTCCTACTATCTGGATGTCGATGGCTGGTATGCACCGGCAGTCAACATGCACCGCACTGCATTCTCCGGCCGCAACAGCGAGTATTACTCCGAGGATCCGTTCATCGGCGGTCACATTGCTTCCCTCGAGTGTGAGGGTGTCGCCTCCCGCGGTATGTATGTCTTTGTCAAGCATTACGCCATCAACGATCAGGAGGACCACCGCGGCGACCGTGAAGGCCAGTACAGCATTGCGACCTTCCTGAACGAGCAGGCGGCCCGCGAGATCTACCTCAAGCCCTTTGAGATGTGCGTCAAGTCTGATAAGGTCGAGATGAACTATGCAAAGGACAACGGCGACGGCACTTACAGCAATGCCACCACCGAGATCCCGTCCGTCACCGGCATCATGACCTCCTTCAACCGCGTTGGCTATACCTGGGCCGGCGGCAACTACAACATGATCACCGGCCTGCTGCGCAACGAGTGGGGCTTCCACGGCTTTATCATCACCGACAACGCAAACACCGGTGTCTTTATGGACGCTGGCCAGATGATCCAGGCCGGTGCAGACGGCAAGCTGACCAACCTGCCCACCGGCGCACGTTATACCTTCAATAAGAATGATGTTTCGGATTATCACTATGGCCGTGAGGCAGTTCACAATATCCTGTACACCATTGCAAACTCCAAGGCAATGAACGGCGGTATGCCGGGCAGCCGTTATCTGGCAAAGGTCGAGCCTTACCAGAAGGTCATCTACGCAGTGGATGGTGTCTGCGGCGGTCTGATCGTGGTTCTGGCCGTTCTGACGATCCTCCGCTTCCGCAAAAAGAAAGAGGACGTAAAAACCGTCTGATCAACACATAGGAACAGAAGGGGCGGCGGGCAAACGCCCGCCCCCTTTTTTTTGATTGTCAGGAGAGACCCATGAAACACACAGATATCATCAAGAGCTTGTCTCTGGAACAGAAATGCGCCCTGCTGAGCGGCGGCACGGTGTTCACAACCCGGGCGCTGCCGGGCAAGGGCATCTCGGCCATTACCCTGTCGGACGGCCCTAACGGCGTGCGCAAGCAGGCGGGCGCAGCCGACCATCTGGGCCTGAACCCCAGTGTGCCCGCCACCTGCTTCCCTACCTCGGCTACCGTGGCCAACAGCTGGGACCCCGCGCTGGGCGAGGCTGTGGGCGCAGCCATGGGCGAAGAAGCAGCGGCACAGGGCGTGTCGGTGCTGCTGGGCCCCGGCCTGAACATCAAGCGCAGCCCCCTGTGCGGCCGCAACTTCGAGTATTTCTCGGAGGATCCCTACCTTGCCGGTAAGATGGCGGCGGCCTACGTCCGCGGCATCCAGAAAAACGGCATTGCCGCCTGCCCCAAACACTTTGCCGTGAACAGTCAGGAGCTGCGCCGCATGGCCTCGGATTCCATCGTGGACGAGCGCACCCTGCGGGAAATTTACCTGACCGGCTTCGAGATGGTGGTCAAAGAGGCGCAGCCCAAGACCATCATGTCCGCCTATAACCTTGTCAACGGCACCTACGCCAACGAGAACGCCCACCTGCTCATGGATGTCCTGCGCAGGGACTGGGGCTTTGACGGCGCGGTGGTCACCGACTGGGGCGGCAGCAACGACCACGCCCTCGGCGTAAAGAACGGCTCTACGCTGGAAATGCCCGCCCCCGGCGGGGACGCCATCCGGGAGCTGATGAAGGCGGTGCAGACCGGCAAGATCACCGAAGCGGACGTGGATGCCCGGCTGGAGGAACTGCTGGAGCTGGTGTTCACCACCAAGGCGGCGGTGGACGCCGCACCCGGCAAGTTCGATGCCGACGCCCACCACGCACTGGCACGCCGGGCTGCTGCCCAGAGCATCGTGCTGCTGAAGAACGAAAATAGCCTGCTGCCCCTTGCAAAGGGGGAAAAGGTGGCGGTCATCGGCGACTTTGCCCAGACGCCCCGCTATCAGGGTGCAGGCTCCAGCGCCGTCAACTCCATCAAGGTGGATTCCTTTCTGGACTGCCTTGCCGAAAGCGGCCTGAACAGCGTCGGCTACGCCAAGGGCTTTGACCGGCAGGGCAAGCCCGACGAGACGCTGAAAGCCGAGGCGGTGCTGCTGGCAAAGAACGCCAATGTGGTGCTGCTGTGCATGGGTCTGGACGAGATCAAGGAGAGCGAGGGCATCGACCGCGCCGACATGAAGCTGGCAGAAAACCAGCTGGAGCTGCTGACGGCTGTGGCGGCGGCAAACCCCAACGTGGTGGTGCTGCTGAGTGCAGGCTCCTCGCTGGAAAGCGATTGGGTCAAGGACTGCAAGGCGCTGGTCTACGGCTGCTTGGGCGGTCAGGCCGGTGCGGGCGCACTGGTCGAGGTGCTCACCGGCGCGCAGAACCCCTGCGGTAAGCTGGCTGAAACTTGGGCGCGCAGCTACGCCGACACCCCTGCAAAAGCGCATTTCGGCGGCGACGGCCCCACTGTGGAGTACCGCGAGGGTCTGTATGTGGGCTACCGCTACTACGACACCGCCGGTGTGCCCACCGCCTTCCCCTTCGGCTACGGCCTGAGCTACACTAGCTTTGCGTACAGTGACCTGAAAGCAGACGAAAAGGGCGTGACCCTGACCGTCACCAACACCGGCAGCTGTGCAGGTGCCGAGGTGGTGCAGCTGTATGTGGCAAAGCCGGATGCAAAAGTTTTCCGCCCCGTCAAGGAGCTGAAGGGCTTTGCCAAGGTGCAGCTGGAAGCCGGAGAGAGCAAGACCGTCACCATCCCGCTGGATGACAAGGCGTTCCGCTACTGGAACGTCAAGACCGACCGCTGGGAGGTGGAGGGCGGCAGCTATCAGCTGCTGGTGGGCGCTTCCAGCGCCGATATCCGCTTGACTGCCGCTGTCACGGTGGCGGGCACCGGCGCACCCGACCCCTATGCGGGCAAAAATCTGGAACATTACCGCACTGCGCAGGTGCAGAACGTGCCGGACGCGGAGTTTGAGGCGTTACTGGGCCATGCCATCCCGGAGAACAAGGTACACATCGACCGCAACATGACGCTGGGCGAGATGGGGCACGGACGCAGCCCCATCGGCTGGCTGGCAGCTGCCGTGCTGGGCGCCCTGTTGCGCCGCAGCATCAAAAAGGGCAAGCCCGACCTGAACATCCTGTTCCAGTACAATATGCCTCTGCGCGCATTGGCAAAAATGACCAACGGCGCTATCAGCATGGGCATGGTGGACGGCATCGTGATGGAGCTGCAGGGCTTCTGGATCATCGGTCTTGTGCGGGTGATCGTGGAGGCCGTGAAGAACCTCGTGCTGAACAGCCGCATGGAAGAGCGCCTGAAAAACAGCTGAAAGGAAGCAGGCTATGAATTTCTGGAATAACTTTGCGGCAAAGCACCCCGCCGCTGCCAAGTGGGTGCGCGAGGGCGGACTGTTCGTCATCGTGTCCAACCTCATCACCGTGTTCAAGTACCTGCTGCTGCAATTTCTGCCCAAGGCCTTTGCAAGCCTGCCGGTGGTGGATTTCGGCTGGCCGGGCATTGATATCACCCTGTTCGGCGAGACCTTCAAGTGGAACATCCTCGGCTACGATGCCGCCCACGGCGGCCTGCCCTACTTCTGTGCCTACATGATCGCCATGGTCATCGGCGAGTGCATCAACTTCCCCATCCAGCGCAATTTTGTGTTCCGCAGCAAGGGCAATCTGGCAAAGCAGATCGGCTGGTATGTGCTGGCCTTCTGCATCATCACCTGCATCGTCAACTCCATCAACTGCATCTGGGTGGCGGTGGCCGGTCTGCTGGTACCGGATTTCATCTACAACATCGGCACCACCGTCCTCAACGGCGGTATCTCCATGGTCATCTTCTTCTTTGTGAATAAGATCATCTTCCCGGAGGGCGAAAAAGCCGCCAAATAATAAGACATCTCCTTCATTTTCTTCTTCTCATCATAAGCCGAAAGGGCTGCTCCGTTACCCGGGGCAGCCCTTTTGGTTTGGGGGAGTTGGCTTGACTCCCTCAGTCAAAACCTGACGGTTTTGCCAGCTCCCTCGGGGAGGGAGCCTTTGGCATGGCGGTACAGTTTGCGGCTAAAGTGTAAAGCTTGCGGGTGTGCTTGCTCCCCCTTGGGGGAGCTGTCGCGCAGCGACTGAGGGGCTATAAATGGAGAAGCGAAAAAAGCGTTAAAGCGATAGCGCCGACTGGCGCAGCGCTAGCTTTTTTGTGCTTCGACTTCTTCTTTAGGATTGTCAAGGGCGTGCAGCCCTTGGCCCGTTGCGGGGTGGGTGGAGTCCAGAGGTAGGGAGGGGGGAGTCGGAACACCCCTCCCTGCCTCTGGCCCAGCGGAGCGTCCCTGCACGCTGAAAGCAAGCAGAAACTTCCCCAGCGGAGCGTCCCTGTACGCTGAAGAAAAGCACAAACCTTCCGCTTTTGACTGAGGGGTGTGCCTGCCGCAGTCGTCTTATTTTTGTTTTTCTGCACAAAATGTTCTGCGGGCAGGGTTTTCCTCTTGACAAGCGGGCAAATGTTTCGTACTATATTTAGTAGTATGGAATCAAAGACGCTGTACGCAGGTTTCAGTGTGACCCTGTACCCATTTCAGGCAAAACGTGCCTGTTTGATATAAAATGGAACCGTAGAGAGAAAAGCCGTATGCTTTTGCCCGTGCCGCCGGTTTTGGGCGGTGCGTATGCTTTTGGTGTCACTTTTTGGATTGAAAGCTCTTTCTATATCATTGCCCGTGTCCTGCTGCGCAGCGTCTCCTGCTTTTAATTTTGCATTGAATTGAAACAAAGGAGAGTGAACGCAATGACCGCGATCGGAGTGATCGTGGCCTTGATCGTTGCTGTTGTCGGTGTGGCTGCGGGCTATTTTATTGGTTACAACAACCGTAAAAAGACCGCCGAAGCCCAGATCGGCAGCGCCGAGGCCGAGGCTACCCGGCTGGTGAACGAGGCGATCAAGACCGCCGACCAGAAGCGCAAGGAAGCGGTTCTGGAAGCAAAGGACGAGGCTTTCCGTCTGAAAGCCGAGGTCGATGCCCAGAAGGCAGAGGCCGACAAGGAGATCAAGCAGCGCCGTGCGGAGATCAGCCGTCAGGAGAACCGCATCGACCAGAAGGAAACGGCGCTGGACCGCAAGACCGAAGCGCTGGAAAAGAAGGAAGAAGAGCTGAAAAAGCGCGCTGCCGACGCCGAGGAGCGTCTGGCGGAGATCGACGCTTTGCGCGCCAAGGAGATGGAGCGTCTGGAAACGCTGGCCGGCCTGAGCCAGGAGGA
>OLVW01003053.1_pt1 | contig 11100 bp, 7 predicted proteins | sample 1673301 | NCBI WGS metagenome assembly OLVW01 (sample SAMEA3178941, study PRJEB25190) | human gut metagenome
AGATGATGAGGACGGCCAGCGGGATGTAGAACACGCTGTTCCAGAAGATGAAGCTGCGGGCATTTGCCATGATCTCCACCTCGCTGCTCTCGAGGAAGAGGCTGATGAGCGGCACATCCAGCACACGCAGGATGAGGAAGGATGCCACACTGTAGACGCAGCCAATTCCCAGCGCAGTATTGACGCCCCGGTCCACACGCTTGAGGTCGTGAGCGCCCATGTTCTGGCTGGCGTAGGTGGTCATGGCGGTGCCGATGCTCTCCAGCGGCACCGAGAGGAACTGGGCGGCCTTGCTGCCTGCGGTCTGCGCGGCCACGATGCTGCTGCCCAGACCGTTCACCGCGCCCTGCAGCACGACGCTGCCGATGGCGGTGATGCTGCACTGCAGGCCCATAGGGATGCCCATGTTGCAGAGCTTGAGGCAGTGGCTGGCGCTCAGACGGCCCTCTTCCCTGCTCCATTTCAGCTCCGGGTAGTGGTGGCCGATGTAGATGAGACTGCCGATGCCCGCCACCGCCTGACTGAACACGGTGGCGAAGGCCGCACCGAACGCCCCCATCCGGAAGATGAGGATACAGAGCAGGTCGAGGCCGATGTTCAGCACGCTGGCCACCAGCAGGAAATAGAGAGGCCGCTTGCTGTCGCCCAGCGCGCGCATGAGGGCGCTGGTGACGTTGTACAGCAGGGTGAAGGGGATGCCCCAGAAGATGGTGCGGATGTAGATGTCCGCGATGTCGATGATGTTGTCGGGGGTGTTGGTCCAGACCAGCACCGCCCGGGTCAGGGCCACCGTCACCACCGTGAGCACGACGGCGAAAAAGAGGCTCAGCCAGACGGTATTGGCGGTGTAGCGCCGCATCTCTCTGTAATCCTTCGCGCCGAAGGTCCACGAGATGGGGATGGAGAAGCCGCAGGCGATGCCGTTGACGAAGCCCAGCACCAGATAGTTCAGGCCGCCCACGCTGCCCACCGCCGCCAGCGCATCCACGCCCACGAAACGGCCCACGATGATGGTATCGGCCAGATTGTAGAACTGCTGGAACAGACTGCCCAGCATCAGCGGCACCGCAAAGGCAAGGATGAGCTTGAGCGGGCTGCCCTGTGTCATGTCTTTTGTCATACAAAGCCCCTCCCCGGGCGGTCACTTAACATTTCTTTGCCGGATCTTTACCGACAAAAACGCCCTGCCGGACGAGGGGCAGGACGTTTTGCGTTTCATGAGTGGTATTATACTCAGCTCATCGTGATTTTGCAAGGGGTTTTTCTCAGATTTCTTCGTACAACATTGCTATTTTCTATCGGTGGTTTTTGGTGATTGTGCGCAGGGGGGCGGCAGGTCTGCCCCTGTGCAGGGCCCTCCTGCTGCACTCCCTCTCAGCCCACGCTCTCAACCTTCATAATCGAAATCCCATGCAGAGTCATAATATGCGGAGTCATAAAAGGAATCCCACCCCACAAATTATCGTCGCTGCTCCCTATCCATTTTCTTGTCTCCCAATCTCCTCTCAAATCCGGCGGCTGACTGTCCCTTATCCATTTTCTTGTCTCCCAATTTCCTTCCCAATCCGGCGGCTGACTGTCATCCTTGCCCGGCTTCCACACCCAGTCACCCTGACTGTCCGTTACCCATCCGCCTGTTTCCGGCTGCTGGGCGCTTGTTTCCGACGGCTGACCACTTGTTTCCGGCTGCTGAACCGTGGTGAGGCTGTCCGGCGAGAGAGTCTGGAGGCCGCTGAGGTCACCGACGGAGGGGGCCGGGTCGTCCTTCTTGCTGTCCTGCTTCCCGCCCGCGAGCTTCACGATGTTACCGGTAAATGTCTTCCACACCGTCTGGTCGGAGGCGGGCTGCTTCGGCTGCTGGGCCGTGGTAAGGCTGTCCGGCGAGAGAGTCGTCAGCCCGCTGAGGTCACCGACGGCACCCGTTCCCGGCTGAGTCAGCCCGGGCTGTCCGCTCAGGGAGCCGCCTTCCAGACCGGAGATGACAACTCCCCACCATTGCTCTTTCTCCTGCCTGCGGCGGGCGATGGCCTCCTCCACCCGGGCAGTCTCCTGTGCTTTCTCTTCCTCATCGCCAACGTGGTACACGAGGACCAGTTCCTTGCCGTTTTCGCGCAAGACATTCTCATACAAGAACTTTTCTCTCTCACGCGAGAACATTTCTCTATCATATCCTGTCTGCCCGACAACATGGAATCTATAAATTCCTTCATGGTACAGCCCGAATTCGAACGCACCCTTCGCGCCGACCAGATCTTTGATCCGGGCCAGCGGAATGACGGCCTCCATCTCCTGCCCTTCCCCATCAAGGAATCGGACGCGGAGTTCATCGACCTCCTTTGCAAGCTCCCGCAGCGAGTCGCCTGTCATCCAAAAGAGCGAACCGTGGGCATCGAAGCGCAGGACCTTGTTGACCGGGTCATACTCTGCCGTGGTCACATCTGCAAGCTCCTGTGTGCCATCCGGATGGGTGATCACGCCGACGGTCTCGTACATCTGCTTCACACGGTCCGGCACCTCGCCGGACTGCGAGTTCGGGGTGTCGTCCTCGTCGTCGCTGTTCTCGGTATCATCGGGCTGCTCCGGTTGGGAGGGCGTCCGCCGGTCGTAGCTGTAGTCCTCCATCTTCTTCCCGTCGGGTTCGTAGCGGGTCAGACTACCGCCCGTCACCTTGTGGTCGTCGTCGGAGAGGGCGTCATTGGGGATCTCGCCGACTATGCCGCCGCCGATGGCCGCAGTTTCGCCGCCGGTGCTTGCGCCTGCCTTGGCCTCCACCTCGGCGTCGCCGGAGATATAGATGTGATTGGGATTGCTGGGCGGCGCATCCGGGGCTATCTCAGACCACGCACCCGCGCCGTCGCCGATGCCTGCCGCGCCGGGGCGGGGATCTTCTTCAGGGCTGCTGTAGCTGCCGCCCGAGGCCGACACCTTGCCGCCGGAAATTTCGATGTCGCGGCCCGGGCCGTACACACCGCCGCCGATACCGGCAGCACCCTCGCCGCCCACGGCTTCTACCGTGCCGCCGGTGATCTCGATGTTTCCGGCACCGCTTTCGTAGCCTCCGCCGATGCCTGCGCCGCCGCCTTCGCCGCCCTTGGCGGTGAGGGAGCCTTTGGTGTCGTTGTCGTCCTTGATGGTCAGCTTGCCGGAGGACTCATGGCCATTCTTCTCGAGGCCCGCATTGCAGCTGCCGCTCTTCAGCTCGTTGGCGCCGTCCAGCTCGATGGCCGCATCGTGGTCGCCCTGCACGGTGACGGCGGCTTTGCCCGCATCGACTGGGCCGTCACCGCTGACGTCCCCCTCGGTCTCGTCGCTGACGTTCCCCTCGGTCTTGCCGCTGCCATCCACCTCGGTCTTGCCGCTGCCGTCCCCCTCCTTCTTGCCGCTGACGTCGATCTTCAGGTCGTCGAAGGTGACGTCCACGTTGCCCTCGGAGGTGTCGATGGTGACGGTGTTCTTATCCGACTCGCCGGTGATGACGGTCTCCCCCTCATCCTTCTCGAAATCCTTTTCACCCTGCTTGACATTGTTATAGTTTCCGCTTTCATCGCTCGCACCTTTGACCGTAATGTCGCCGTCGGCGATGTTCCATGTTTTCGCATAGGCCGGGATGCCGGAGCTCACCACGATGCCCGCGATGACGGCGGCGGCCACGCCCCGCCGGAGTGCGCTCTTCAGTCTCATAGTCTGTCCTCCTTTGGTCTGTTCGTCTTTTGAAGAATCAGCCTTTTTCGATACAAGCTTACCAAAAAATCCGGAGAATGTAAACAAAAACTGCGCGAATCGTGGTGTTTTCGGCGTGAGTGGCGCAAAAAAGCCCTCCCGAGCGGGGAGGGCCATAGCCTGTCTTATTCAGAGTAGTGCGCCAAAAACTGCTTGGTGCGCTCCTCCTGGGGGTGGTCGATGAGCTGGCGGGCCGGGCCTTCCTCCACCACGACGCCGCCGTCCATGAATAGGATGCGGTCGGCCACGTCGCGGGCGAAGTGCATCTCATGGGTGACGATGATCATGGTGGTCTTTCGGTCAGCGAGGTCCCGCAGGACGCGGAGGACTTCGCCTGTCAGCTCCGGGTCAAGGGCGCTGGTGGGCTCATCGAAGCAGAGGATGTCCGGGTGGAGCGCCAGTGCGCGGGCGATGGCCACCCGCTGCTGCTGACCGCCGGAGAGCTGGTGGGGGTAGTGGCCTGCCCGCTCCGACAGGCCCATCTGGGCCAGCAGGTCACGGGCCTGTGCTTCCAGCTGGGCGTGGATGGCCTTTTTGTTGGCCTTGTAGTCGGGCTGCTCCTTTGCCAGAAGCTCCCCCGCCAGCATCACGTTTTCCAGCGCGGTGTACTGGGGGAAGAGGTTGAAGTTCTGGAACACGAGGCCGAAGTGGAGGCGCTTTTTCCGCACCTCGCTCTCCCGCTGGGTGGCAGGGTCGGCGGCGTCCCACATGGTCTCGCCGTTCACCCGGATGACGCCGGTGTCGGGACGCTCAAGGAAATTCAGGCAGCGCAGCAGCGTCGTCTTGCCCGAGCCGGACGAGCCGATGATCGCCAGCGCCTCACCCTGTTCCAGTGTGAGCGAGATGTCCCTGAGGACTTTCGTCTCGCCGAAATTCTTCCCGATGCCGGAGGCTTCGAGTAATGCCATAATTCAGTATCCTCCTTAACAGCGGAAATAGTCCATCTTTTTCTCGGCCCAGTCCAGCAGCAGGGTAAGTGCGCCGACAAAGACGAGGAAGAAAATCGCGGTGGAGAACAGCGGCCAGATAAGGCCCTTGGCGCTGTACTCCTTCGCCATCATGATGATCTCCTTGTTGGCGATGACGTTCGCCAGCGAGGTATCCTTTACCAGCGTGATGACCTCGTTGCCCATCGGGGGCAGGATGCGCTTGACGACCTGCAGGAGCGTGACCTTGAAAAAGATCTGGCTCTTGGTCATGCCCAGCACCTGACCGGCCTCGGTCTGGCCTTTCGGCACAGCCTCGATGCCGCCGCGGTAGATCTCAGAGAAGTAGCAGGCGTAGTTGATGGCGAAAGCCACCACCGCCGCCACCAGACGGCCCGAAGAGCCGGAGGGCCAGGGGTTGGTCATACCCAGCAGGCCGGGGCCGAGGTAGATGACGATGATCTGGAGCATCAGCGGCGTGCCGCGGATGACCCACACGAAGGTCTTGACGACGCCCCGCAGCGGTGCGCACCGGCTCATGGAGCCAAAGGCCACCACAAGGCCCAGCGGCAGCGAAAACAGCAAGGTCAGAAAGAACAGCTCACAGTTGAGCGCGAATGCGCCGGTCAGACGCTCCAAAATCACAGTCACAGAATCACTACACCTATCCGTTTATAATGTAAGTTACTCAGCCAGAGTCAGGCCGTACTTGTCGGCCAGAGCCTGCATGGTGCCGTCAGCCTTCAGCTCGTCAAAGGCGGCATCCACAGCTGCGGCGGCATCGCTGCCCTTGCGGAAGGCCACGCCGTACTCTTCAGCGTTCAGCTCGTCCACGATCTTCAGGCTTGCATAGTCGGTGCCCTCACCGATCATGGCGTTGGCCAGAGTCAGATCCAGCACAGCGGCATCAGCAGTGCCTGCGGCAACTTCCATCAGGCAGTCGGTCTGCACGCTCTTGGAGACGTAATCGGCCTGTGCAAGGTTCTCGTCGCCCTCAATGGCGGCTTCACCGGCAGAGCCAGCCTCGGCAACCACGGTCTTGCCCACCAGATCCGCAGTGGAGCTGTAGTCGGTGCCGTCCTTCACGACCACGACCTGTGCGTTCTTGGCGTAGGCCTTGGTGGTGGCGGTGTTGGCCATGATGTCATCGGTCAGGGTCATACCGTTCCAGATGCAGTCGATGCTCTTGGCATCCAGCTCCACCACCTTGGTATCCCAGTTGATCTCCACGAACTCCGGCTCGACTCCCAGCTTTTCGCACACGGCAGTTGCCAGCTCGGTATCAAAACCGGTAAAGTTGCCGTCGGCATCGGTGTAGTTCATCGGCTCATAGACGGTGTAGCCAATGACCATCTTGCCCTTTTCCTTGATGTAGTCCAGATCGCTGGCTGCGGTCTCGGAGGCGGCTGCGCTCCCGGAGGCAGAGGCAGAAGATGCCACGGTGGAAGTGGATGCGGCACCGCCGCAGGCGGCAAGGCTCAGTGCCATGGCACCAGCCAGAAAAGCAGAGACAAGACGTTTCATAAAAGGTTCCTCCCTCTTTTGTTTCCCAAATGTGTTCCCTCTCGGTTTAGCATTTTATCATGCTAAAGTGTTAAACTGTGACTATAGAATAGCGCGTTTGCAGCCATTTGGCAAGAGGAAATGCAAAAGTTAGTGCAGTTCGTCTTTTTCAAGTCTTTTCTGCGCCAATTCTTTGGTCTGGTTGCACAAAGAAAAGAGGAAAAGCTTTGCGCCTTCCCTCTTTTCTCCGCTTTACTCTTCCGCAAACGCCGCCAGCGCAGCCTTCTGCAGCTCCGTCACCGAGATGGTGCACAGTGCCGCAAGGTCGGCATCCGAACCATCGTCCGGGATGCCTGCGATCTCAGTACGGGTCTTGCCCTTCAGGTAATCGCACCAGCCCTCGCTGTGCTCGTACCATTCCTTGTCCAGACTGGATGCCCCGCGCATCCCGTAGCTGTCGCCCAGTTCCACCTTGGTTTTGACCATCTCCGGTGCCGACACCGTACCATCCGCGCCCACGGTAAGGGCAGGCTCTGCCACATCCGCCACTGCACCGGTCACACGGCCGTCAGCATCCAGCGTCAGGGCTGCCACTGTGATGTCCACCTGCGCGGTCACATCGTGGTCATCGTCGGCGGTCAGTTCCTTGGTGTCATTGCGCACTGACACGCCCAGCACAGCGCGGTCGCCGCGGGCCGAGCCGACTGCCTTTGCATTCTCGCAGGCGCGCACCACAGCATCCCGATAGCCGTCCACCGCAATGGTGCAGGTGGAGAGCAGGTCAGCATCCTTCGGCTTGCCGTCATCGTCGGTGGCAAGCTTCTTCACCTCATCCGGGGTTTTGCCGGTAAGATAATTGCCAAAGGCATCCGCCTGCTCTGCCCAGCCCTTTTTCAGCGAGGACACCGCCGCCAGCGGGTAATCATCGCCCTTCTGGCGCTTGGTGCGATTGTCGGTGGGCATCGTCACCTTGCCGGTGCTGTCCCCCGTGACCGAGATCTCCACCTCGTCCAGCATCACATCTGCCACCCTGCCCTCGGCATCCAGCAGAACGGCAGCTGCGATGGTATCGATCTTGCCCGCGCGTTCCTGATCAGACGCTTCGGTCAGGATGCCAAGGCCGGTGCGGTATGCAGCGTTCTGGCCCGCCTGCCCCGTCTGCGATGAGCTGCCGCCCATGCTCGTGCTCATGCTGCCGGAGGAGCCGGAATCGCTTCGGCTGCAGGCGGTCAGGGCCAGAGCTGCCGCCAGCGTGCAGCCCAGGATCATGCGAGGTATCTTTTTCATTATAATAAAACGCTCCCTTTCCTGCCCCCATCGTAAAGGGGCTTTTGGGCTAGTTTACCCGGAAAGGGAGTTTTTATCACATCAAGGGGCTCAGCAGCCGCAGCACACTGTCCAGCACCGTGCCGGGCAGGCTGGTGCGGCATTCCGTCACCTGTATCTCGCGGCACTGCGGCAGCGTGGCCCGTACATCGTCCCGCAGAACTGCCACCTGACTGTTCTTTTGCAGCAGTACACCGCACTCAAAGTGTAGGAACAGGCTGCGGTAGTCCATGTTGATGCTGCCCACTACGGCAGTTACATCGTCGCTTACCCAGCACTTGGCATGCAGAAAGCCGGGCGTATATTCGTAAATGCGTACACCTGCCCTCAAAAGCGGCAGATAGTACGACCGGCTCAGCCGGAACACCAGCTTTTTGTCCGGGATGCCCGGCAGCACCAGCCGGATGTCCACCCCGCGCTTGGCCGCGTTTTTCAGTGCGTCCAGCATTTCCTCGCCCACGGCAAGGTAGGGCGTGTAGATATAAACATACCGCTGTGCCTGCGCAAGGATGTTCAGGTACACCGTCTCGGCCATCGGTTCCTCGTCCAGCGGGCTGTCCGCGTAGGGCTGCACGATGCCGTCCGATACCGGCAGCACCAGCGGCATGGGACGAAATGCATCATAATCCGTCTCGCTGGGGCGGAAGGCGTTCCAGAAGTTGAGGAACATCACCGTAAAGTTCCACGCGGCATCGCCTTCCACACGCAGGGCTGCGTCCTTCCAGTAGCCAAAGCGCTGCTCCGCATTGATATACTCATCTGCCAGATTCACGCCGCCGGTGTAGGCCACCGTACCGTCAATGACTACGATCTTGCGGTGGTCGCGGTGGTTCATCACCAGCGAGAGCAGCGGCACCACCGGGTTGAACGGGATGCAGCGGATGTGCGCCCGCTCCATGCGCACGATGAAATCGGCGGGCAGACCCAGCAGACTGCCAAAATCATCGTAGATCAGGCGCACATCCACGCCCTGCGCAGCCTTGCGGCGCAGGATCTTTTCAATGCCGTTCCACATGCAGCCGTGGCTCACGATGAAAAATTCCAGAAAGATGCTCTTTTCAGCTTTTTCCAGATCGGCCAGCAGCTGCGGATACATGGCTTCGCCGCAGGCAAAATACTGCGTGCGAGTGTTCTGCCACGCCGGATAGGGGCCGTACTTTGCCACATATCGGCTCTGCCCCTGCTCGCGGGCATCCAGACCTTCCAGCACACCCGGCTCCTGTACAAGGTCTTTTTTGTGGGCATCCTCCACCGCCTGCATTTTCAGGCGCAGACGCTTGGCCGGGCGTTTGTTGCCAAAAGCCAGATACAGCGCACCGCCCAGCAGCGGCAGAATGCCGATCAGCGCGATCCAGCCCACCTTGTAGGCGCTGTTCTCATCCTTGCGCACAAGGTACAGGACGATGAGCAGGCTCAGTGCGTTGAGCAGGCCGTTCACCCACACGCGGCCCGTGCCGGTGGTGATGGCAAACGCCACCCAGCACAGCCACAGCAGCTGCAATGCCACCAACACCACCGTGATGGTGACGCGGTTCAGAATGCGGCTGAAAAAGCGCACGACCGGTGAACGAAAAAGCATGGGCCTGCCCTCCTTTCCCATTTATAATTATGTGTAAGTATAGCGCGGTTTTACAACTTTTTCAAGTTTTGCGCTGTTCAAAAAAAAGCAAGCCAGACCCGCAGGCCCGGCTTGCTTGCAATATCAAAAACTCTTTTACTCTGTTTTTCCGTCCTCATAGCCCACCATCAGGCCGCCCTGCTCAGCGTAGTAGCTGCACAGGCCGCCGCACTCGGTCACATCCACCTGCGCCCCTGCAAACACCGCGTGGATCATCAGCTTCAGGCGCTTGGCAGCTTCCGGGTTATCACAGTGGGCAATGTGCACTTTGCCATCGGTAAAGCCGTGATCCTTCAATTCCAGCACGATGCGCTCCAGTGCACCGTGCTCGCCGCGGGTCTTACACAGCACCTCCAGCTCGCCGCTCTCACTGGCCTGACCAATGACCCGGATGCCCAGCATCCGTGCCACAGCGGCAACAGCAGGCTTCACACGGCCATTGCGGGCCAGATTGGCCAGCGATTCCAACGAAAACAGCAGATGTGTGTGCTTGTGGTAAGCCAGGATCGCCTCGCAGATCTCGTCAAACTCCATCCCGATCCGGACGAGATCCCGCAGACGCTCTGCCAGCAGACGCAGCTCCGGCCCGGCGGACAGGCTGTCCAGAACAAAAACACGGGCCTCCGGGTGCGTTTCCTTGTATTCTTCCGCTGCCAGCAGTGCAGCATTGTAGCTGCCGGACAGTGTGCCCGTGATGGTGGCAACAAAGATCTGCTCCGCACCCTCATAAGCAGCCAGCCAGTCTGCCACATTGGGGCAGGAGGTGCTGGTCTTGCCCTTGTAAGTACGCAGAGACCGGGCCATGCCCACAGCATCCAGAGTACCGTCATCCAGATATTCCTGTTCATCCGTGACGATCTTCAACGGCACACAGGCAAAATCCACGCCCGGCAGGGCATACAGGTTGGACGAAGAATCCACAACGATCTTGGTTTTCATAAAATGCACGCTCCAAATCTATTTTGTGATAGCAGGTCATTTTTTTATTTTCCGTGCCTTACACGCACTTCCGCCTGCATGGTTTTTCGGTTCACTGCAGACATCATAGCAGTTTTTCAAAAACCTGTCAAGGGATTTTATGCATTCTTTCAAAAGTTTTAAAAATCCGTTGACCAGAGAACCGATTTGCGCTATAATACCGCCAGAAAACCATTTTCTGTATCCCGCGCAGCCCTGCTGCACCAACCTTAGAAAACTGCTTACGATATGAAAACTGAAACCAAATGCCGCGTTGCGGCCTGCGCCGCCGGGTTTGCCCTGCCCCGGTACGCCGATCTCCCGCAGATGGGGCTTTATCTTGACCAGACCGTGCAGTACGTCAACAGCTATTTTCGCACCTTCTGCGGCGTGGAGCTCACCTCTTCCATGGTCAGCAACTACGTTAAAAAGGGCATTTTGTCCCACCCGGTGCGCAAGAAGTACGCCCGCGATCAGATCGCATCCCTGATGTACATTGCAGTCTCCAAAACGGTGCTCTCAATGGAAAACATCGATGCCCTGTTTAAAATGCAGCGGGCGCACTGTTCCGCCGGGGCAGCTTACGACTACTTCTGCGACGAGATGGAAAACTGCCTGCCGTTCGTATTCGGCTGCACCAGGGAGATCCGCGACCTTGCCGTGGATGCCGCAGATGAAAAGCTGCTTCTGCGCAGCACGATCCTTGCAGCGGCAAACAAAATGTACTTGGACTGCTGCTTCAACGCCCTGCGGCAGGAGGAAAATCTCTGGGATACCATTCTGCCCGATCTGGCGTAAGGACACAAAAAAGGCCGTGCCTCCATAAAAGGAAGCACGGCCTTTGCATTTTATACGTTCAAGATCAGGTATCCTGCAGTTCCCCGCGGCTTGCAGCCTTGAGGTATGCGAAGATGAAACCGTCCAGATCGCCGTCCATCACGGCATCCACATTGCCGGTCTCGTAGTTGGTGCGGTGATCCTTGACCATGGTGTAGGGCATGAACACATAGCTGCGGATCTGGTGACCCCATGCGATCTCGTTCTGCACGC